>Ga0315534_1000134_pt1 | contig 43564 bp, 34 predicted proteins | sample SalMarSW160240MG_FD_203094 | JGI IMG/M metagenome (GOLD analysis project Ga0315534, IMG submission 203094) | Salt marsh sediment microbial communities from the Plum Island Ecosystem LTER, Massachusetts, United States - Salt Marsh Sediment SW1602-40 ... | reverse complement strand
TTTTTAAGTTGGACCGTACTCTATACGGTTATATTGCCCCCAGGTTGCACCTGGTGTTACTCATATTTTGACCCTTTCAGGGTCGGAGAATAGTAAAAAAATTGTACCTTAATATGGTCATTTCATGTTCACCTGATCCAAACTGAACAACCATGAAAAAACAAACCGACTCACGTACCCCAGGCAATAACAATGCGCTGACACGCAGGAAGTTCGTTGGAAGCTGTGCAGCCTGCATGACCGGACTGATGTGCCTTCCCTACATCCCTGCATTGGGGTATGAAAATCTCTTGAGAGAATCGCTCATCCCCCGGGGCAAAGCCAGGGTGAAGATCATCTATGCCTATGACTCTCCGGAAGGACCGAACTGGCCTAACATCGGGTATGACTTCGAAGGGAAGATCAACGAGATCAAAGGATTACTCGTTGAAAAATGTCCGGGAATTGAGTTTATCCCGGTATCGACCATGGATGGATCTGCTGAAAATGGTAAAGCCATCCTGGATTCCGATCCTGATGTGGATGGTTATGTGGTTTACCATGTGGGGTGCTTGTGGGGAAATATGACCGAAACCATTGCTGCTTCTGGCAAACCAACGGTTCTGATTGATCATCTTTTTGCCGGATCGGGCGAATTCCTGACGAGTTATGCAGCGATGAAACGGGCAGGTCACAAAGTAACCGGAGTCTCTTCATCCGACTTTGAAGACGTTGCTGAAGCGATAAACTGCCTGGATTGCCTGTACCGGCTAAAACATTCAACCATACTGGTTGTGGGAAGTAATGCCGATCAGCAGATCGCAAATCAGTACGGTACACAGGTATTGGGTATACCTTTTGAAGAGATGAACAGTGCATATGAGAAAGCAAACAAAAAAGAGGCAAAAGCGATAGCTGCCCGCTGGATTGCTGAAGCGGAAAAAGTGATTGAACCGACCGTTGAGGAAATCAATAAATCGGCTCAGATCTACCTTGCCATGCAGGATCTCATGCAAACCCATCACGCCCAGGCAATAACCATTAACTGTTTGGGAGGGATCTATTCCGGGAACATGGTTGAAGCATATCCCTGTCTGGGATTCATGCAACTGGATAATGACGGACTGGTGGGTGCCTGTGAAGCCGACCAGCGGTCGACCATGTCAAAACTGATCATGACCTACATGGTTGGTCGTCCCGGTTTTATCTCGGATCCTGTAATCGATACCTCAAAGAACCGGATCACGTATGCTCATTGTATTGCAACAACAAAAGTTTTTGGCCCGGAAGGACCTTCCAATCCCTATCATATCAGGGACCATTCCGAGGACAGGAAAGGTGCTTGTAACCGGTCATTAATGCCGCTGGGTGAAATGACCACCACCCTTCAGTTCGACCATCATAAAAAGAAGGTGATCCTGCACCAGGGAGTATCTGTTGAGAATGTGGATGAGGATATGGCATGCAGAACGAAATTGGCCGTTGAAGTAAAAGGTGATGTCTATAAGCTGCTTAATTATTGGGACCAGTGGGGCTGGCACCGTGTTACTTTCTTTGGCAATTTGAAAGAACCGGTTTACCATCTGGCAGCATTGATGGGATTCGAGGTGATTGAGGAAGCATGATTTTGGGAAAAATCGTTATTCGTTAGTCGGTAACGAAGGCCGTATCGAGAATCGGTCACGGTTTTCGAAATTTCTTCTGGATTGCCCTATGAATTTCGGTACTCATTCGTCGGTATCTAAAACTGTAAAAGTAGCGGCCTTAAAAAGTTAGGTTGTTGAAAAGAGGAATAAAATTCCTGAGTGCCAAACGTTCATAAAAAATGCATTTATCCGTCAGACGGCTCTCCCCTCATGACAGCCAAGCCGTTAGACGGTATTATGCCCTGTTTATCAATATTTTAAAAACTGATAGTATTTGTCTTCCCAATTGCACAACGGGTTAAGTAAGTTATTGAGTACATTGGTATAAAGCTAATTTTTAAGGTATAGACTTGATTTTTTTTGAATTCTTAATTTCCTTGCCACACATTCCTAAAATTTTCCAACCAGACACCTCACTAACTCACTAACTCAATAACTCAATAACATATTTTATCTTGTCTCATCACTCACTTCTCATTACTCATCTCTCAACTATATCCATTTCTCCTGTGAAGGCATATTGACCTGTTTCATTTTAACAAGCAGCTCATTCGGATTATCCGAGACCAGGATCATGTCCCGGTGTTCGGATCTGAGCAGCCGATCGTTTACCATGCGATCGATGAATGCGATCAGATGATCAAAAAATCCATCGATGTTCAGTATCCCAAAGGGTTTCTGATGCAATCTAAGCTGGTTCCAGGTTAGCATTTCAAAACTTTCGTCCAGCGTACCAAATCCTCCGGGAAGTGCAATAAAACCATCCGAGAGTTCTGCTATCTTTAACTTCCGCTCATGCATATCCCTAACCATAATCAGCTCGGTTAACCCCCAATGGGCAATCTCCTTCTCAATAAGAAATTTTGGAATGACACCTATGACGTGACCGCCAAGACCGAGCACTGCTTCAGCAACCCGCTTCATCAGACCCAGATCTGCCCCACCATATACAAGCTCCATTTCATGCTGGAACAGGACTTTTCCTAATTGGATTGCCATCTCACTGTACAATGGAGAGGAACCTTCACTGGATCCGCAAAAAACACCAATTCGTTTCATCGGATGAAGAAAAAGAAATTGTTAAACAGATCATAAAAGTAACCATAGTAACTCTTTTTAGCAACTCCCAGCCAGTTGCATTCTTAAATATAAAAATAAGGGTTTTAATCAGCATAATGCATCCTCCCTTTTCCGGGAACAACCGGGGAAGTTTCCAATCATGATCTTAAACATAGGGGTTGCGGGAAAATTGTTTTATCTTCAACCGGGTAAATGATCTACAAACTTTTAAATAAAGATGATATGGCAATTCACAGAAGAAATTTCCTGAAAGCCGGCGGGCTCTCCATTGGCCTGTTTGGCTTTATTCCTTCCCTTTATTCCTGCAAAGGAGAGGAGACGTTATTCGAGGGTCTGGAAAACATGACGAAGGATGTTAAACCGCTTGCTCCTGAAGATTATAAGAGCCGGCTGGAAAAAGCAAAAGAGCTGATGATGGCAAACCAGGTTGATGGATTGTTGATTACCGGAGGGACCAATATGAGCTATTTCCTGGATGCTTCCTGGTGGAGAAGCGAACGTTTTTTCGGAGCCATTGTCAATACCAAAGGTGATCCAATCTGGATTTGTCCGGCTTTTGAAGTGGAGAGGGCAAAAGAGATCATCAAATTCGGAACGGATATCCGGGCATGGGAAGAGCATGAATCTCCCTATGACCTGATTGCCGGTGTATTGAAAGACCTTGGTTCAGCAAATGGCAAGCTTGCCATTGGTCCAACCACCCGGAATTTTATTGTCGAGGGTATCCGAAAGGCAACCTCAGGATCGAAACTCCAGCTTATCGATGGTTCGGTCATTACGGATGGATGCAGGGGTATAAAAACGGAGAAAGAAATTGCCTATATGGATCTTGCGAACAAAATCACAAAAATTGCTTACCGTGAAGCTTTCAAAAAATTGGAGGAGGGGATGAGTCCCGAACAACTCAGGGGCTATATCCAGGAAGCACATACACAAATGGGAACCTCAGGATCCGGTGGACCGATGTTTGGCCCCATTTCGGCATTTCCTCACGGATCCCGTGAAGTGAGGGATCTGAAGGATGGAGATATCATTTTAGTGGATGGAGGTTGCAGCGTTGAAGGGTACCGCTCCGATGTTACCCGAACGATTGTTTTTGGAAAACCGACCGACAGGCAGAGACAGGTTTTTGATGTCGTTTTGAAGGCACAAACGGCAGCGCATGAGGCAATCCGACCCGGGGTAGCCTGTGAAACACTCGACATAATAGCACGGAAAGTGATTGAAGATGCCGGCTTTGGACCGGAATACCGGTATTTTGCACATCGACTGGGACATGGAATAGGAATGGATGGACATGAATATCCTTACCTGGTCAGAGGAAACAGCTTACTCCTGCAACCGGGTATGACCTTCAGCAACGAACCGGGAATTTACATCTATGATGAATTTGGTGTTCGTATTGAGGATTGTTTTGTCGTTACTGAAGATGGGGCAACCTTCCTTGGAGGAATGACTACCAAAGGCATTGAACAACCGTTTGGATAATCGACGTATAATAAAAAGATATGAGTAAAATGACCAATCGTTTTCTGGCATTGGTGATACCTGTCCTGATGGGTGTTAACCTGAGCGGACAGGATACCGTCCGTTTTGAAAAAGCCTTATTGATCCAGCCTGGAATCGATTATAACCGCACGTCGATACAGTATGATCCGGTAGCCTATGCCATCCTGAACCAAACCATTGAAACACCGGTTGAAGGAGTGAGGTTCGACGTTGAAGGAGAGAATGAACCGGTATGGGAAAGCATTTCGGTGGGTGAGAATGGCTATTTCAACAGCCGAAAGCTCAGGGGAGGTTATCTGTACATTCAATATGACTCTCCGGAAGAAAAAATCATGATACTTGAAGCTACTGGTCATACCATGGCATTCATCAATGGCATTCCCAGGGAGGGCGATCATTACAACTTCAGTTATTCCCAGATCCCCGTAACCATCGAAAAAGGATTGAACCATTTATACTTTACGGGTGGGCGGTTCCCCATGATCAGGGCAATGCTGACCCAACCCTCTTCCGAAGCCATGTTTTCCGACAGAGACCTGACACTGCCCGACCTGATCATCGGTGAAGGGGATCAGAAATGGGCTGCCGTCCGGATCATTAATCCTTACCGGGAGGAGTTGAAAAACCTGGTCATCGAATGCAAGGTGGCGGGAGGGGATGCATTGTATACCAATGTCCCCACAATCTCTCCATTGAATATCCGGAAGGTTGGATTCAGGATGCAGGATGCGGATAGCCTGTCAGAAGAGAAAATTAAGGTTCACCTGGTGCTGGTGAATAGAATGACCAGGCAACAGGTTGACCAGCTTGAATTTGAAATTGAGAACAAGACGACTGACCGGATGTATGCCAGGACATTTATCAGCAAAATGGATGGCAGCATTCAATATTTTGCCGTCAGGCCAGGGAACATCCCCGCAGGGCAGAAACCGGCCCTGTTTCTTTCTGTTCACGGTGCAGGGGTCGAAGCCCGGAACCAGGCAAGGGCTTATCAGCCCAAGGATTGGGGAATTGTCATCGCACCGACCAACCGCAGACCTTTTGGCTTTGCCTGGGAAGACTGGGGAAGGCTGGATGCCCTGGAAGTGCTGGAGATTGGCAAAGCAATGTATGCAACCGATCCCGGGCGAACCTACCTTACCGGCCACTCGATGGGCGGACACGGGACATGGTACCTGGGAGCTACCTATCCAGACCTCTTTGCTGCGATCGCTCCCTGTGCCGGGTATGCCGACCTGCTGGGCTATGCGGTCCGGGAAACACCGGCAACAGAACCTTCAGCAATGGAACAAGTGTTTATCCGGGCGGCAAATCCGCTCCGGACCCGGGAGCTGGCAAGAAATTACCTGCATCATGGTGTTTATGTTCTTCACGGGGATGCAGATGAGACCGTCCCTGTATCCCAGGCACGGGCAATGCGTGAACTGCTGGGAACATTCCATAACGATTTTACCTATTATGAATACCCGGGCGGATCACACTGGTACGGCGATATCAGCATGGACTGGCCACCCATTTTCGATTACTTCAAGCTTCATAGCCTGAAACCAGTGAAGGATATGCAACACATTGAATTTTACACAGCAAGCCCCGGTGTCTCATCCAGGTCGGGATGGCTGGTTATACAGAATCAGGAATCCCAATTTGAATTCAGCCAGGTTAATATGAGTTGGGATCCGGAGGCAAAGGTGGTCAGCGGGACAACTTCAAACGTATCCGGCCTGGGACTGAATGTTTCAGCGCTGGAAACTGAATTACCGGTTCAGGTTATCCTGGATAACCAATCCCTGAGAGAGATGGAATCCCGTGATGGATTCATCTGGCTCAGGCAAGAAGATGGGAAATGGATGCATGCCGGATTTCCGGATGTGAAAAACAAAGGCCCCCAACGCTACGGAAATTTCAAGGATGCATACCGGAATAACATGCTCTTTGTTTATGGAACAGGGGGAAGCCTGGAAGAGAACCGCTGGATGTACTACAAAGCCCGTTTTGATGCGGAAACATTCGGTTACAGGGGGAATGGATCGATTGAGATCATTCCTGATAAACAGTTTCACCCAGGGGATTATCCGGACCGGAATATCGTTCTCTTTGGCAATGCTTCCTCAAACAGCGCGTGGAATACCCTCCTGTCCGGTTGTCCGGTTCAGGTTACCGACGGTAAAGTCCGGATTGGGAAAAAAGAGTGGAAAGGTGACGACCTCGGGATCTATTTCATCTATCCGCGGTCTGACAGCGATTTTACCTCGGTCGGTATTGTGGCAGGAACTGGATTACCGGGAATGAAAGCTACCTATGCAAACCAGTATTTTCTTGCAGGACCGGGATTTCCCGACCTGGCACTTTTCCGGTTATCCATGCTCGTTAATGGTTATGATGCGGTGGAGGGCGCCGGATTCTTCGGAAGCGACTGGAGCGTGGAGAATGGGGATTTCGTGTGGAAGAAATGAGAAGTGAGTGTTGAGAGGTGAGATGTGAGAAATGAGACGGAGTGGACAGTGTGATGATGAGATGAAGAGACCACAGCCCATGACGATCCCTGTAAAACAGGGTGTCAGAGCCTAGCCAGCGCAGGAAATATTGTACACAGAATCAAAAGGTAACCGAGAATCATATCCCCCTCCTGGAGGGGGAAAGATCCTGGGTCGCTGCTGGCGGAACAGGATCAGGGGGAGGAATTTCGAAGATGTCTCATTAAATTCCCCCGCCAGCCCTGTGAAATAATTGAAAACGCTTGTCGGGGAGTCCTTATTTCACAGGGCCAGCGGGGGATAGATTTACAGCTTATACCAAAGAGAGATCTCCTTGCATTTGATCAGGGTTTGGGTTATATTTATCCTGCCAAACCGCTGAAACCTATGCCTGAACAAGCAAAAAACCCCTTCCGGCTCTGGGAAGAGCTGAAACGGAGGAAGGTGATCCGTGTAATTCCGGTCTATGCCGCTGCTGCATTCGTCCTTCTCGAACTGGTGGACATCATCACCGAACCCTTCGGGTTACCCGCCTGGACGCTGAAACTTGCCGTGGTAATCCTATCCTTAGGATTTGTAATTGCTGTAATTCTCTCCTGGATCTTTGACATTACACCGCAGGGTGTGAAAAAAACCGGATCTGTCAGGAAAGGAAAAGAACAACCTGAGGAAACGCCTTCCAAAGCACTGGGTTGGAAAATTGCAACTTACATTAGTATCGTAGTTATAATAGCTTTAATTATTGTGAATATAACCGGCAACAGGAAGACGGTTGAGGTCGATACAAGCCTTGAAAAATCCATCGCGGTCATGCCGTTCAAAAATTTCAGTACTGACCCGGATCAGGAGCACATGTGCCTTGGATTGACCGATGAGATCATCAATCACCTGTTCAAAATAAAATCATTTGATAAGGTCGCCTCCCTGAGTTCAGTTCTGACCTACAAAGAGACCGATAAACTGACTCCTGAAGTAGCCGATGAACTTAAGGTGAACTACATTCTTGAAGGTACCTACAAGAAGATCGGTGATCAGCTGCGGGTAACAGCCCAGCTGATCGAAGCAAAAAATGACAAACACCTGTGGCAGAATGAATATGACCGGCCCTATGAGGAGATCATTACTATACAAGCAGATATTGCCCTGCAGATCGCTGATCACCTGAAGGCATTTCTGACAAGTTCGGAAAAGCAGAACATACAAAAAATTCCCACCACCAGCCAGGAAGCTTTTGATCTTTTACAGCAGGCACAATTCCTTTCATTCGGAAGCAGTTTTACTCCGGATGTCCGGGCACTTGATCTTGTATTAAAAGCCATTGATCTGGACCCGGAGTATGCAGATGCATATGCAGGTGCTGGTTATTATACTCTTGCCACTGCGAATTACGGGGGTGGAGAAGAAATGCAATCTACAGGCTGGGATGCCTTGCACTATTTTGAAAAAGCCCTGGAAATCGACCCGGATAATGCAATGGCTCATATTGGAATGGGAACGTTATATGAATGGTTTATCTGGGATTATATCAAAGCAGAGAGTGAGTTTCTTAAGGCAATTGAATTGCAGCCCAATAATTTCTTTTATTATAGTCAGTATGGGGAATTCCTTGTAAAGAGGAACCGTCTGGAGGATGCGAGACTCTATTATGTTACGTCGGAATACTCTTTTCACAATCACCTGAGAGAAATACGGAGGAAAATATATTCAGGTAAGAACAATGAAGCGTATCACTCCTTACAGGAATTCCTAAAGTTAAATGAAGAGGAAGGATATATCTGGGCAGGAGAAGCCTTTATATGGCTTGAAGAGTACGATTCAGCACTGTTCTACCTGGAAGCCGGAAAGCAGGTTGAAGACCCGGAGATATCCATACCACGATTTCAGGCCTACCTTGCGCTGGTGTATCATAAAACAGGAAGGCATGAACAAGCCCAAACAATTGTTAAGCAATTAATCGCCGGAAGTGATACCACATCAGCCATGAGTCCTGCTTATTTTACCGGCTGGTATTACAGCAGTATCGGGGAGGTGGATTCCGCGTTTTACTGGCTTGAAAAGGCATGCCGCAACCGCAGTCCGGAAATGCCCTGGCTGAAAGTCGACCCTCTGTTCAACAACCTGAAAGATGACGACCGGTACTGGGATCTTTACGAACGAACCGGTCATAAAGCGTATGATGAATATCTGGAAAACATTAAGAAGGATGACTAATTTGGTACTGGGTCCTCGGTAAAAGAAGTATATAAGTTATTTGTTAATAAGTTGATAGGTTACTGGATACGGGTTTCGGGAAAACAATGTGAAATGAACCCTAGAGACAAGGTACTGCCTTGTCTGTAACGAACCGATAATGCATCGGGAATGCATCCAATGTAGAGACGCCATGCTGGCGTCTCTACTATATCCCCTTCTTGAGGGGGAAAGCCCGAAGGGCAGGGGGAGGATTTCACGATCTGAATTTACTGATCAACCCTTCATAAATCAATATTTTTCCCAATTGTTGCAATGAATTTATTATTTTTAAAAACCGTTAATAAGTCACAAAAATACAAATCATGAAGCGTATGAAAAAAACAATTTTATGGTTGATCAGTTTGCTGCTGATCGGTTCATTTAATCAATGTACTCAGAAAATGCCGATAGAAGATCAAACCCTGAATCTTGTGCCGTTACCAGAGCAGGTTGAACAGTATGCCGGTAATTTTACCGTTGGTCCGGAAACGAAAATCCTTTATTCAACCGGTAACGAGGAGCTGAAATCCCTTGCACGCTACCTGTCGGAATTAATTGGCCCGGCTACCGGTTATGCCCTGGAAGTGGCTGAAACGGAAAAGGGGAAAAGAAGCAACTATTCCATAACCCTGCTCCTGGATCCTGAAACCATAGAACATGATGAAGGATATTCCCTTTCCGTTGAACCCAAATCTGTCTTGATCACCGGAAGAACACCCGCCGGAGTTTTTTATGGCGTCCAGACCCTGCGACAACTGCTACCGGTGCAAATTGAAATGAAAAACGCTGTGGAAGGAGTGGAGTGGATTCTGCCCTGTGTTGAGATCATGGATAAGCCAAGGTTCCCCTACCGGGGATTACACCTCGATGTGGGTCGTCATTTTTTCCCGGCGTCGTACATTAAACGGTATATCGACCTGATGGCTCTTCACAAGATGAATTATTTCCACTGGCATCTGACGGAAGATCAGGGATGGAGAATCGAGATCAAAAAATATCCGAAATTAACGGAGGTAGGCGCATATCGTGATGAAACCCTGGTCGGTCACGCGCGTCAGCGACCGCATGAATACGATGGGGAGCGCTACGGTGGATTCTATACCCAGGAAGAGATCAGAGAGGTAGTAGACTATGCAGCTCAGCGTTATATTACCGTTATTCCTGAAATTGAGATGCCGGGTCATTCCCAGGCTGCACTGGCAGCTTACCCTGAACTCGGGTGTACCGGGGGACCATATGAAGTGGCAACGAGATGGGGAGTATACGGGGAGGTCTTTTGTGCAGGAAATGAAAAGACATTCGAATTCCTCGAAAATGTTCTTCTCGAAGTGATTGATCTGTTCCCGGGTCCATACGTCCATGTCGGTGGGGATGAATGTCCCAAAGTTCGTTGGGAAGAGTGTGCAAAATGCCAGGCAAGGATAAAAGAAGAAGGACTGGCGGATGAACATGAACTCCAGAGCTATTTTATCAGACGGATCGAGGAGTTCCTGCTTGCTCACGACCGGAAACTGATCGGTTGGGACGAGATACTGGAGGGTGGACTGGCACCGGAAGCAACGGTCATGTCCTGGAGAGGAACCGAAGGGGGAATTGCTGCAGCAAAAGAGCATCATGATGTCATCATGACCCCGACATCTCATTGCTACCTCGATTATTACCAGGGAGATAGAGAGACTGAGCCGCTTGCCATCGGAGGATACCTGCCACTGGATACAGTCTATTCCTATGAACCGGAACCGGAAGAACTGACAGAAGAGGAGTCGAATTTTATTCTTGGAACACAGGGGAATATTTGGACAGAGTACATAAAAACTCCCGAACATCTTGAATACATGGTCTATCCAAGAGCCTGTGCACTGGCTGAAACAGCCTGGACACCCAAGGAAATGAAGGATTATAATGGCTTTTTACAACGAATGCAGGGTCACCAGAAGCGACTCGAAGTGCTGAATGTAAATACACGGAAGATTGAAGTAGCTTCAGATGAGGAGTCTGGAGAAGAATAATGTGGGAGATAGCTATTTTTAATTTGATATGAAAGTAAAATATATCATTATCCTTATTATCCTTGGTGCAATTATCGTTATGATCGGTGTGCTCTTTAAAATTCAGCACTGGCCGGGAGCGGCAAAACTGTTAATAACGGGTTTGATTTTTAAACTAGTGGGACTGGTACTGATTATCTGGAAAATTCTCACCATGGATAAATTCAGGGAATTCCTTGATTTATAGGAATAAATATAGAGATGAGTAAAGGGGGTGTATCAAAAGTCGATTTTTCAGTCATCCTGAACTTGTTTCAGGATCTCATAATTCTGATTAACAATAGATTAAGATTCTGATCCGCCGATGGCGGACAGAATGACGATTTTCTGGATTTTTGATACACCCCCTCCTTTGACAGCGGAGGAGAGTTTTGCTTGTTCCAAAAGCGAACGAAATAAATGTCTCTTTCCAAGAGCCTGCCAGGCAGGGAATGATGAAGTGGGTAAGGAGGCATAAAATGAAATGGTACTTGTTTAAAAACAACCTATGGGAATCGAAATGATTGTCAGATGCATATAATAAAGATAAATAGCAAACCTTTCAAGTTTATATTTCTTTTCTGCCTGATCCTTTCGTGTAAAGATGAACCAACTTATTTTCCGGTACTTTCCTCAGATATTGATCCCACAACCTGTTTATGGTATCTCCATCCTGCTGCCAAATGGGATGAAGCACTTCCGGTTGGGAATGGCAGGCTCGGAGCAATGGTTTTCGGGAAAACAGATGAAGAGCGGATCCAGTTCAATGAAGATACGTACTGGTCTGGGGGCCCTTATTCACAGACAAGGCCCGGCGGATATAAACACCTCCGGGAAATTCAGGACCTGATTTTTAAGGGCGAATATATAAAAGCGCATAACCTTTTTGGCAGATACCTGATGGGTTACCCGGTGGAGCAGATGAAATATCAATCCATGGGAGATATTATATTGAAATTTCATTCTGAAGGTGAGGTTGAAGAATATATTCAGTCGCTTGACCTTGATAAAGCAATAGCCAGAGTTGAATATACACAAAACGGAGTCCGGTTTACCAGGGAGGTTTTCTCTTCACCCGTGGACCAGGCTTTAATTATTCGTCTGGAAGCCGATAAAAATAGTAGTCTTTCTTTTACAGTCAACCTGAGAGGTGTCCGTAACCAGGCACATTCAAATTATGCCACAGATTACTTTAAAATGGACTCTTTTGGTGAGGATGGATTAATACTGACAGGTAAATCGGCTGACTACCTGGGAGTTGAAGGAAAGCTAAGGTATGTCGCAAGACTTAAGGCAGTTCCTGAAGGAGGTACAATTAAGGTCGGTGAGCGGGACCTGGTCATTGAAAATGCAGATGCAGTTACCATTTTGCTTGCAGCTGCCACTAATTTTAAAAACTATAAGGATGTTCGTGGCAATCCTTTTGAAAGAGTAGATACAGTATTCAGTAAGTTGGATGAGAAATCATATCAGAAAATAAGAAATGACCATATCAGGGAACATCAGCAACTTTTCTGCAGAGTTTCTCTTGATTTAGGATCCCTGGATAATTCTTTTCTTCCGACCGATGATCGGATAAAAAGCTTTAACGGTCAGAATGATCCAAACCTGTCAGCCTTGTGTTTTCAGGTTGGAAGGTACCTGCTCATATCTTCTTCACGCCCCGGCACACAACCCGCAAACCTGCAGGGGATCTGGAATGAAGATATGAATCCCTCCTGGGATTCAAAATATACGACAAATATTAACACCGAGATGAATTACTGGCCTGCTGAGGTAGGAAACCTTAGTGAATGTGCATTGCCACTCTTTAAAATGATTGGTGAACTAATGGACCAGGGAAAAGGGGCGGCAAGGGAACACTATGGTGCAAGGGGATGGGTATTTCATCAGAATACAGATATATGGCGTGTGGCTGCACCAATGGATGGATCTGACTGGGGTACTTTCACTACGGGTGGGGCATGGCTTTGTACACATTTATGGGAACATTATCTGTATACCGGGGATATAAATTTTTTAAGGAAAGTATTCCCGGTTATGAAAAGCAATGTCCGCTTCTTTCTTGATTTTCTTGTTGTGCATCCGAAATATGGTTGGCTGGTAACCAGCCCCTCCACTTCCCCTGAGAATTTTCCTGGCCGACCCGGTAACGACCGGTTTTTCGATGAGGTAACGGGGTGGATGAGTCCCGGCACAACAATTTGTGCAGGATCAACCATTGATATGCAAATATTGTATGACTTGTTTGGCTATGTTGCCAGGGCTGCTGAGATTTTGGAAATTGATCCTGCCTTTCGGGATACGGTGCTGGTTACCCGGGAAAAGCTTGCCCCTATGCAGATTGGAGCAGAAGGCAATCTGCAGGAGTGGCTGGAAGATTGGCCTCAGAAAGAGAAGAGCCACAGGCACATCTCAAACCTTTATGGATTATTCCCGGGAAATGTTATATCTCTGCTAAGAACACCTGAACTTGCAGAAGCATCGAAAATTGTGCTGGATCAAAGAGGATTGGAAGGCAATGGCTGGGCTTCTGCCTGGAAAATGGCTTGTTGGGCAAGGCTGATGGAACCGGAGAAAGCAATGGACAATTTTTCTTATTATATTGGACATTACTGCTTACCCAATCTGTTCAGCACATGCTCCCGCGCTCTCCAGGTTGACGGTTCATTAGGAATGAGTGCTGCTATTGCTGAAATGATTGTACAATCACACGAGCAAAGATTACATTTGCTGCCAGCGATACCACAAAACTGGAAAAATGGAAAGGTAAGGGGACTGCGTACCCGGGGTGGATTTGAAATTGATTTGGCGTGGGAAGATGGAAAACTGAAAAATGCTATTATCCATTCATTCCTTGGGAATAAGTGTGTAGTGCAAGGAGACGGTAAATTTGTAGTTAAAATTGGAGAAGAACCAGTCAGAATGCGAATAGCTGAGGATGGTTTATTTGAGTTTGAAACTGAACCGGGTGAGACCTATTTCATCACAAGGATTGACTGAAACCGAAGTAGATTGATCATAGGCCCGGTGCCACTAAAATAGTATTAACGGGAATGATATTGGAGATACTGCGAATAATCCTGGTTATCTGGAAAAGTAAGAAATACAGAATATTGTCCGAAGGACTCGGAGAATATCGAATGAGGGTGAATCAAAAGTCAAATTTTTGGTCATCCTGAACTGGTTTCAGGATCTTATGATTTTGATTATTAATGTATTGAGATTCTGAAAAAATTTCAGAATGACGATCTTACAGACTTTTGATACACCCCCACGCAGTGGGGATATAGTAAACAAAAGGTTTTCAGGTAGAAGTAATTTATATCCCCCTTACCGAGGGGGAAAGCCCGAAGGGCAGGGGGAGGAGGAGGAATGTAGAATGTTGAATGATGAAGCGAGTAAGGAAGAAGAAATGGTACCTGTTTAAGAACAAGAACTGGTTGAAGCTTTTGGGAATATTTTTCCTGGCAACAACCATTTCTTATACCTGTTCCCTTATCAAATCTGAACGCAGGCCAAACGTTATTCTTATCATGGCGGACGATATGGGCTACGAATGCCTATCGTCGAACGGTAGTCTTTCCTATCAAACCCCGGTTCTGGATGAGCTTGCAGAGGAAGGGATCCGGTTTACCCGCTGTTTTTCACAGCCTCTGTGCACCCCCTCCCGCGTGAAGATCATGACGGGAAAATACAACTTTCGGAATTATGAAAAGTTCGGTTACCTCAATCCAGAGGAAGTAACGTTTGCTAATGTTATGAAGGAAGCAGGTTACAAAACCTGTATCGCCGGCAAATGGCAATTGAACGGCATATCCGGGGAGGATTGGGCTGAAGAATGGGATGATGTTTCCCGCCCATATCATTTCGGTTTTGATGAATATTGTTTGTGGCAGCTGGATCAGCGGGGATCCAGGTATTCCGATCCGCTCATCATACAGAATGGCGAATACCTCATGGGACTCAGTGAGCAATATGGACCGGATATCTTTTACGAGTTCATCATCGATTTTATTGAACGTACAGAGGATAATCCCTTCTTTGTTTATTACCCCATGGTCCTTGTTCATGATCCTTTTGTGCCAACACCCGATTCTGAAGAATGGCAAGTCAGGGAAAAAAGGACAAAGGGTGATCCCGGGTATTTCAAGGATATGATGGCTTATGCTGACAAGATTGTAGGCTGCATCATTCAAAAACTCGACGAGAAGAAAATCAGGAAAAATACCATCCTGATCTTCACTGCCGACAACGGAACCAACCGGAGCCTTGTGAGCAAAACACTAACCGGAGATGTTCCCGGGGGAAAAGGATTAACGCTGGATTCCGGAAACCATGTTCCCCTGGTTATTTCATGGCCCCGAAAAATCAGGAAGGGCAGGGTGGAGGAGTGCCTGATAGAGTTTAGCGACTTCTTTCCCACACTGGCCGAAATTGCCGGGTTGGAAATACCCACGTGCGATGGAAGAAGCTTTTACCGTTTGATCCAGGGGAAACGCTATTCAAAACGGGATTGGGTTTTTGTCCATTATGATCCAATGTGGTCTGATTTCCTGAATAACCAGAGAAACAGGTACGTGCGGTCAGAGGATCATAAACTCTATGTTGACGGAAGGTTCTATTCCCCTCCCCTCGATCCGTTTGAGAAGGATCCCATAACCGATGATCGCATCACCGAAGAGGAATTAGAAATAAAAAAGAATCTTCAGCGGGTGCTTGATGAGGCTCCGGAGTGGAAGTGAATCGTATCAGGATTTGACGGGTTAAGCACATTATTATTCAACTCCATCCGGGGTTGGGCTTGTTTTTTGTCGCTACCCCGCACTCTACCGAAGGCATGCCTTCGGCACCTACGGGGTTACTCATTATAGTTCTGCTCCGCAGAACTTTTTATCTAAAAATCAAATCCCAAAGGGATTAAACTATGAATAACCACCGGTGGAAACCGGTGGGTTGAATATACGAGCAAATTACAACCCTGAAGGGGTTGAATAGTGATCATCTATAAGTTGATTTACGCTCTTTTCGGCCCGTACTCATTACCCCGGAAGCGGTTTTATCCAGTTTATGATGAATCCGAAAATCAATCCGACAATACAAAAACCAATTGCATAAACGACAAGCGTGGTTGAGATACCGAAGATGATGGATGGTATAATAACCCCGATAAGGCAGAAGAAGATTGAAAAATTGACACTGTGCCTGTTGATCTTCGGATAGATCCAGATGGCCAGAACCAGGAACCCGAGCGACATGGTCATGGAGACAAAGAAGAACGTGGCATCAACAATATCCCGGATGACAATTGCCATGATAATACCCAGTGCCATAAGAATTGCCATGGTAATCCGCATGATAACAAACAGGTTCTCCTTTTTCAGCAGCCCCGTTTTTTCCAGGAAATCCTGGGTTACTGAAGCAGCCGTAGTAAACATGTAGGTATCTGCTGAAGAGGATACAGCGGAATAAATAATTACCACAGAAAGTCCGGCTAAACCAACAGGTAGTAACCGGCTGAAACCTACAATCAGCGAGGTGTCAGGATCAATATTCGGTATATCCACACGGATTACGAGGCCTATCATCAACAGGATAAAACCGATGATGAAATAGAAGAGAGAGGAGAGAAACAGGCTTCGCTTAAAATGTTTGTTATCCTTGATGGCATACACTCTCTGCCACAATTCAGGGGAAGCCATTGGAATGAAGAAACCGGCAAGGAAGAAACTGATGATCTCCTGAACGGGGATGTTGAAGAGGTCCATGAACAGCAGTTTTGGTTTCGTTTCCGTTATAATCAGGAGATATACCATTAAAATGAAAAGAAGAAAGATACCAATGGTTTGAATAACATCCGTCTTTACCACCGCACGGAACCCACCAATCATTAAATAGACCAAAATGATAACCCCGACGATGATGACAGAAAACTCAAAACGGATGGGCGTATATTCTTCAACCAGTTTGGCACCGGCGGTAAAATTCAGGACCACCCATCCGAACATGATGATGATGGTGATAATGGTTGCCAGGTAGCCTGCAAATCGCCCCTTCAGAAAGAAAAAGAAATCGGGGAGGGTGTAAAACTTCTGTTCATCCGCCAGCTTTTTTACCTTCAATCCGAAGAAATAGAAGACGAAGAGGCCAAATATAGAACCGATAAAATACCACAGGGCACCCAGTCCGTAAAGATACACCAGTGCAGTGTAAGTTAATAAAATGGCTGCACCGATCCTGCTGGAAAAGATGGTGGTGGTAGCCTGAAAGGATTTCAGCTTTCGTCCGGCTATCAGGAAGTCTTCTTTTTCCTGGTTCCGACCGCTCCAGAAGCCGACAATCAGAATAACCAGGAAATAAAGTGCGATAAAGATGTAATCAAGGGTTCCTAACATATAAATAGTATTGAGGGGAAATAAACATTGAGGGTTAAATATATTTTTACTTCTCGCGTACATACGACCGTGCCAGTTCTTCCGAATCGCCATACTGATCCTGGAGCTTCTGCAATACCTCTTTCAGCTCATTAACCAATGTAGCATTTTCCGGATCATTGATGATGTTGTTCATCTCATCCGGGTCATTCTGAAGGTCATACAACTCCCATTCATCGATATCGTAGTAGAAATGGATCAGTTTGTACCGGTCAGTGCGCACCCCATAGTGTCTCTTTACGCTATGGACTGCAGGGTATTCATAATAATGGTAATAGACAGATTCTCTCCAGTCCTCGGGAGTGTCTCCTTCCAGAACTTTACGGAATGATCTTCCCTGGATATCCTCTGGTATGGGTACACCGGCATAATCCAGAAATGTAGGGGCAAAGTCGAGGTTCATCACCATCTCATTCAGCACCTGCCCCTTTTCTATTCCGGCAGGATACCGGACAATGAGGGGCATCCGGAACGACTGTTCATACATAAACCGTTTGTCAAACCAGCCATGTTCTCCAAGGTAAAATCCCTGGTCGGAAGTATAGACCACAATGGTATTGTCTGCCAGGCCGGCTTCATCGAGGTAATCAAGCACCCTTCCAACGTTATCATCCACCGAGGAGATAGTCCTGAGGTAATCCTTACTATAGCGCTGGAATTTCCATTCAGCCAGTTCCTTGCCTTCCAGCGGAGCATCGATCAGTGCCTTGTTTTTTGGTTCATAGGCAGCATCCCAGGCTTCCCGTTGCTCCGGTGTCAGGCGATCAAGCTGTCTCCAGTAGAATTGTTCCGTGCTATCGCCGTTCAGGTCAAACCGGAATTTCAAATCGTGTCCCCACATCATGGTTTTTGCGATCATCATGTCCTGCTCTTTAGCAGCCCTGCCCATGTTGGCATAATCATCATGAAAATTTGAAGGAAGGTCAAATGTTCTTTCATCATAGAGGGTAAGCTTTGAGGTATCGGGCATCCAGTTCCGGTGAGGCGCTTTATGGTGAAGCAGAAGGCAGAATGGTTTTGTGTCATCGCGCCGGTTTTGCAACCAGTCCAGCGCAAGATCGGTGATGATATTCGTGGTATACCCTTCGTATTTTTTCCTTTCGCCATTCTCCCTGAAGTCCGGGTTATAATAGGCTCCCTGCCCAGGCAGCACATTCCAGTAATCAAATCCTGTCGGGTTGCTTTTCAGGTGCCACTTCCCGATCATTGCCGTCTGGTAGCCTGCTTCCTGCAAAAGTTTTGGGAATGTCTGCTGGCTTCCGTCAAATGTAGCTCTGTTATCGCGAAGACCATTCACGTGGCTGTATTTTCCGGTAAGCAGCACGGCACGACAGGGGGCACAGATGGAGTTTGTGACAAAACTCTGGTTGAACATAACACCTTCACGTGCTATCCGGTCAATATTTGGTGTCTCATTCATGTTATGCCCGTAACAACTCACTGCCTGATAGGCGTGGTCATCCGCCATGATAAAGAGGATGTTTGGCGGAGTTGTTTCAGTTCTGTTTGCCACCTTGCAGGAATGAATCAGCACCATGGTTACGATCAGCAAGGTGGTGGTAAAGATTATGGATGTACGGCGTTTCATGATAATCTATGGATTTGAGTTTAATCAGCTTTTCTGAATTGCTTTGAGCACTCGTTCCGGTGTCATGGGGAGCTGGTACAATCTGACTCCGATGGCATCATAAATAGCATTTGCAACCACTGCTCCCATGGAGATGATGGGTGGTTCTCCGCCGCCCTGCGGGTCTTCATTCTGTGCATCAATAATCACGGTATCAATCCTGGGTGTCCAGGAGAAACGCGGCAATTCATAAGTATCGAAATTTCTATTATGAATTGCCCCTCCGTCGAACTGAATCTCTTCGGTTAAAGCATATCCCAGCCCCATGGTGATGCACCCTTCGATCTGGATCGTGGCTCCTTCGGGGTTAATCACGCGCCCCATATTCTGAGCACAGGCGACCCTGACCACCTGAACATGACCTGTTTTTTCATTCACTTTCACTTCAGCGATATGTGCTACATAGGTTCCGGCATCGATACCGCATCCGATACCATACCCCCTGCCGCTGGGTGATTTTGCAGAAGTATAACCAAATTTTTCTGCTGCTGCTTTCAGGACGCCGATCATTTTTTCGTCTTTCAGGTTATTGAGCCTGAATTCAAGCGGATCGATCCCTGCTTCTGATGCCATGATATCAATCTGCGATTCCCGGGCATGGGTATTGGTATTGTTCCCAGGGGCACGCCATGCTCCTGTGGCAAAGGGATGAGTTCCGGAAGGAGCAGTCCAGCTCCTGTTATAGATCTTTGTTTTGTAATGGGGAACGTCATAGTTGTGTTCCGACCCCCTTGATCCGGCAAAATACACCGAATAGTCCCAGAGACTGATGGCCCCTGATTTTGTCACTCCCGATTTTATTTTAACCACTGCAGCGGGGCGGAAGGTATCGTTGAAAAATTCCTCCTGTCTGGTCCAGGCAACCATCACCGGTTTACCGGTCAAAACTGCTAATCGTGCCGCTTCAATTGCCTGCCCATTGCTGGTTTTTCCTCCAAATCCGCCACCCACGAAAGGAGGTGTAACATGAACCTTGTCGGGGGAAATATCAAGTACGCGTGCAATCTGGTCTTTCAGGGGGAAGGGTGTTTGGGTCGAAGCCCAGACCCTGATGCGGTCACCCTCCTTCACAGCCATTGCAGTATGCGGTTCGATGGGAGCATGAGCTACATAACTGTTATGGTATTCGCTTTCAAAAACCAGGTGAGAAAGTTCCTCCCCCTTTTCAAGATCACCCCCTTCTCCTGAAACCGAGGGTTCGGGAGCAACGGCAAGAAGGTGATCGAAAATGGTTTTATCATTCACATCCAATTCATTGTATGTATAGGTAGCTTTTATTTTTGAGAGTGCCAGTTCCGCCATCTGGGGAGATTTGTGCAGTACCGCAACAAGATCCCCTTCATGGATCAGCTCTACTCCTTCCATACCCTCAATTGCTGAAGTATCGACAGAAGAGAGAGTTGCGCCATGCGAAGGGGGGCGTAAAATTTTTGCATACACCATTCCGGGCAACCGGATGTCAGCGGAAAATTTTGCCTCACCGGTTACCTTAGCCCTGGAATCCCTTCGTAACTTCGGTTTACCAACAACGGTAAAATTGGTGTATTCTTCAAGGGGAGGCGTTTCCGTGACCTGTTTTTCGATTTTCTTACCCCTGGTCAACTGACTATAAGCGACCCGGTGTTCCGGATTGTGCTGATCCATAACAATCCCATCCTTTATCGTTAATTGACTGGGAGGCAGGTTAAGGTGTTCAGATGCCAGATCGGTTAACACATTTCTTGCTTTGGCAGCGGCAGCACGTAACGGTGGTCCGAAAAACCGGGTGGTCATGGATCCAAATGTTCCCATATCCCAGGGACAAAGATCGGTATCTCCCATAACCATTTCAACCCGATCATAGGGTACCTCGAGTTCGTCAGCAAGCATTTGTGCCAGGGAAGTAATCACTCCCTGTCCCATCTCAATCTTTCCGGTAAAACAGGATACCATTCCCTCCTCGTCAATTCTCAGGAAAGCGTTGAAATCCTCAGGCAATTGTTGCCGTTGTGCCAGGAGCTTGAACGGATCACCCACATAGAATAAAACAAATACTCCTCCACCCAGGAGCTTGATGAAACTCCGCCGCTTCATACCGGAGGATTTTTCAGGAATCTGATGATCAGTCGTTTTGCTTCTCTTTTTCATAGCGTAAACCCTCCTTTCATTTCTTTAGCTGCAGTTTGGATGGCATCAATGATCCGTGTATAGGTGCCGCACCGGCACAAATTCTCTTCCATTCCTTCAATGATCTCCTTCCTGGAGGGTTCAGGATTCTTCATCAGCAAGCCATACGCGTTAAGGATCATACCCGGTGTGCAAAAACCACACTGTAACGCATCATGCTTCATAAATGCTTTTTGTAACGGATGCAATTCGCCATTTTTTGCCAGACCTTCTATGGTCAGGACCTTTTTCCCCTGAACCTCACTGACGGGCAGTATGCAGGATCGTACCGGTTCATTATCCAGCAACACGGTGCAGGCACCGCACAACCCCAATTCACATCCCACTTTCACACCGGTCATTCCGAAGTTTATCCGTAGAGCCCAGGCAAGGATCAGGTCATTGTCCAGTTCCAATTCTCTTGGTTCATGGTTCAGTTCGAAACGAATGATTTCTTTCATCATTTTAAAGTTATATCAAAACCTGTATGTTATTTCAAATTGAATTCCTTAACGATGAGGGTTTTATGGATTTTTATTTTTTTTTATTGCGTTTGTTTCAAATTCATAATCTCCTCTGGTGTCAATGTCTCTAGTAATACCTTCATCATCCATTCTGACCTCAGTGATATCATCCGGGAATTTCCAGATCAGGTCCCGTAATCCGACTCCCGGATCGATTGAGTCAATATGGCTTCTGTATTTTCTGTCTAACAAAACAGGGTGACCTCTTCTGTTTTCAAATACCGGGAGTACAATGCCTTTTTGTGTGTGCCTGTATTCATCGATGATTGCATCAATTATTTCCGGAGTGATCATCGGTTGATCACCCAGAAAAACCATACAGGCATCGCTGTGGTCAGGCAGGGATTTCAAACCTGTCTGTATAGAGGACAACATGCCTTTTTTGTAATTCCTGTTCGTACAGAAGGTGACGGAAGAACCCGTGAGGGCATCCTGTATTTTCTCATGGTCAGCTCCAAGAACCACCATGGTTTCGTGTATTTTAGATTGAGCAATCGTATCCACTATGGTCCGGATCATGGGTTTATCTTTGTATGGAAGAAGAAGCTTTTGTTCTTTCATACGGTTTGATTCTCCGGCAGCCAGAACAATGGCAGTGATGTGGGGGAGGTTCCGGTTTTGATAACGAACCTGGATCAGTTGTGCAGCAATACTAATGGCAATTTCCTGTATGGTGGTTGAAGAGATATCCATTCCGATAGGTGCATAGATCCGGTCAAACTGTTCAGGGGTTGCCCAGCCCTTCTCGATGAATTCCATTCTCATCTGTTTTACCTTCCTTCTGCTTCCAATCATTCCAATGTAGCCTGCATCAGACCCTATGCAGGCTTTCAGGGCATCTGCATCGTGTTTGTGGCCACGGGTTACAAGGACAATGTATGTATCCGGTGTTATGGATTGTTGGTTTAAAGATTGACTGATATCTTTTACCAGGATATGATCGCTATCGGGGAAACGTTCAGGGTTGGCAAATTCCTGCCGGTCATCGATAACAGTGGTTTCAAAATCAAGGAGACTCGCAAGATGTGCCAGTGCTTGCCCGATATGTCCTGCGCCGGCGATGATCAGTTGTGGCATCGGGGCAATGGGCTCGAAGCAGATGATGCGCTCAGGAACTGCATGAGAGGCTGGATCACCGGGGATAGTTACCACCCTGGTTCTCTTGTCTGCAAGCGATTTCTTTGCTTCCGCAGAAATAGCAGGATCCCCGGATACAGCAGGGGGGAATTTGGAACCTTCCGGAGACCAGAATCGCTCGATATCAACCCGGTCATCCTTTTTCTGAATGACCGTTACCAGGAGCCCCGGCATTTTTTTATCAATGGACCGGCTGATTTCAATAAAAACGCTCGTGTGCTTTTCCGGTTGCACATCAATGAGCACGGTGGCTATTCCCCCACAGAGGGCTCCTTCGGCAGCAGCAACATCAGCGTCGAGATGGTATTCAAACAACAGGGATCTACCATCTACTACAGCCTCCTGACCTCTTTTCTGGGCTTCTGCTTCAAGAACACCGCCCCCCAATGTCCCTTTCCAGACAGATCCTTTGACAATCAATGCGGATGTGCCGGGAATCTGTGGTGTTGAACCCCTGGTCTCGATGATGGTTGCAATAGCCAGCTCCGGTTCACCTTTTAAGGCATCGATAATATGCGTATAAATATTTTCCACCTTTTCCCGATACAAGGTAATAAATTGCTACCTGATATCAAACACTTCCCGGGTAACCGAGGTTTAATAAAGGGATTATTTCATCCTGTCCGATGATGTTTCAGCTATCTGAGTGAAAGGACTTCTCTTTCATATTTCTGGATTTCCGGGATGTAGTTTTCAGCAACCGGAACACCATTCATCTGGCAATAGTAGTCCCAAACCGCACCAGAGGGTTTGGATTTTGCCTCTTCCAGCAATGCCAACCGTTCAAAAAATAATCCATTATCCTCATATTCCCTTAGCCGCTCTATTGGACTCAGAAGGGCAAGTAAAATGGCTTTTTGAACGGCTCTGATGCCAATAACATAGGCTCCGATCCGGTTTATGCTTGCATCAAAAAAGTCCAGTCCAATGTTCACGTTTTCCAGTTTGTCAGCCCATACAATTTCTTCAAACAGTGACCGCACATCATCGTTCAATATGACAACATGGTCGCTGTCCCAGCGAATAGGCCGTGTGACATGGAGCAACAACTCCGGAACGAACTGGAAAAGCGCTGAGATTTTATCCGATACCTGTTCGGTAGGATGGAAATGACCAATATCGAGGCATGGCATGATGTTATTCTGAATGGCATATCCCAGGTAGAATTCGTGCGATCCCACAGTAAAGGCTTCCAGACCTATTCCGAAAAGCTTTGATTCAACAGCATCGGACATGATAGAGGGGTCATAAGCCTTAGCAAAGACCGCATCCAGGGATTCCTTGAGATAACCCCGGTGCTTATACCGGTTAACGGTCAGATCTTTGGAGCCATCCGGTATCCAGATATTATGGATGCATCGGTTTTTCAGTTCTTTACCAATGAAGTCAGAAATTTCACGGCAGCGGGTTACATGCTCTATCCAGAATGCGCGAATAGCCGGATCATTATCGGAAAGTGTATAACCGGAATCAGCTTTCGGATGAGAGAAGAGGGTGGAATTGAAATCCAACCCTATGTGGAGGTTTTTTGCCCAATCCACCCAGCTCTGAAAATGCTCCGATCCAACCCGGTTTCGATCGGCTTTCTTTCCACTGAAGTCCCCATATATTGCATGTAGGCTTAGCCGGTGTTTCCCTGGCACAAGGGAAAAAACCTTCTCCAGATCAGCCCTGACCTCGCCGATGTTTCGTGCCTTCCCCGGATAATTCCCCGTTGCCTGAATGCCGCCGGTGACGGGTGCACCGGGATCTTCAAAACCACCAATATCGTCACTCTGCCAGCAATGCAAACTGATGGGAACTTCTCCCAGCCTCTGCAATGCAGAATCGGTATCCACACCCAGTACTGCATATTGTCTTTTTGCTGCATCGTACGCACTTTTTATTGAATCAGGAGTTGTCATAACAGGGTCAAAATGGTTGTTGCATACAAGGTAATAATCTTTGATCAGAATCGTAAAGCAACGGCAGTTTTTGTTCATAAGATAAAACCATGAAAAGATATATCTGTTATATTTGGTTATATTTTATCTGTTGAACGTTATAGATTTGATTGAGTGACAGATCAGGATCATTCAGAAAGTAAATCTTCCCTCTCGGAATTTGAACGGCAAAAAATTCCTGACAGGGCACTCCTTGGATTCAGGCACTTTATCGGGATGTATGCGGGGGAGCACTGTGCAGGTACGGAGCTGATGATCGGCCCGCTCTTTGTCGCCGCAGGTGTAGGAGCGTTTGACCTTATTGTCGGATTGTTATTTGGTAATGCTTTGGCGGTTCTAAGCTGGATGTTTCTGACAGCCCCCATTGGAACCCGGTTGCGACTGACCCTCTATTTTCAACTTGAAAAAATCTGCGGCAGAAACCTTGTGACCCTGTACAATCTGGCTAACGGAGTCATGTTTTGTTTTTTAGCCGGTGCAATGATCACTGTCTCGGCAACTGCACTTGGTGTCTGGTTTGATTTTAAAATGCCGGGGCTCAATGACATTTTTCCGAACAGTATTGGATGGGTGATTGCAGTAATCGTTGTGGGGGCAGTCATTTCAGTAGTAGCTGCTTATGGTTATAAGACCGTTGCAAGGATTGCCAATATAGCAGCTCCCTGGATGGTTCTTGTCTTCCTTGCATTTGGACTCATTGGACTGAAACAGTTCATTGATGCCGATGGTAACCAGATTCAGAATGCTGGTGATTTGTGGACCCTGGCAAGGACACAGATCTGGAAGGGCGGGGATCCTCTGCCGGGGCAGGTAAAATTTACCTTCTGGCATGTCATTTTTTTTTCCTGGTTTTGCAACATGGCAATGCACATCGGGATGTCCGACCTGTCCGTCTTCCGGTATGCAAAGAGATCCTGGTATGCCATTGCATCTGCAGCCGGTATGTATGTCGGGCATTTCATGGCCTGGATATCAGCCTCCATATTGTATGCATACCAGCTTCATCTGAATCCTGCGGATACAGATGTTTTACCGGGTCCTCTGGCGTTCAGGGCAGCTGGGTATGTGGGATTATTGTGTGTGATCATTGCGGGATGGACGACAGCCAATCCGACAATTTACAGAGCAGGGCTTGCGTTTCAGGCAATCAGGCCGCGTTCATCACTCTTTAAAATTACCCTGATCACAGGGGGTATTGCCACCTTTGCCGGTCTGTTTCCGGCAATTGCCATGAAACTGCTCGACTTTGTTGCCCTCTACGGGATGCTCCTGATGCCAATGGGGGCAGTGATCTTTGTTGATTACTGGCTGATGAAGAAGGTTAATCTGTATCCTTTCTTTGCGGAGAAGAGCCGGATAAATTTTAACTGGGCAGCCGGACTGACCTGGTTCCTTACACTTGCGACCTGCCTGCTACTTGTTAAATTTGCGGGCATCCAGATTTTCTTTGTAAGCCTTCCGGGCTGGTTCGTGGCAGCTGTGCTTTACGTTATCCTGAGCTGGGCATATCAGAAGAGAAAAGCTTATTTAATGGGGTGAAACGATGAAAAATGTATTGCGGAAAATAGCAGGAATTGTTGGACTGGCATCCCTGGTACTCCTGCTGCTGCCTTCGGTTCTCTTCCTTTTTGGTGGTTTATCGCTTGAACAGGTAAAATGGATGATGCTGGTAGCTACCCTTCTCTGGTTTGTATTTGCACCGCTTGGAATGAGAGAACGTTAAAAAGGTGATGTTTGATGATATAATTTTAAATGTTCACGTTGTTTGGTTTATTACCTTATTTTTATTTGCTACTTTTAATCTTTAAATCATTGTAATTCAATATATCATGGAGAAAACTATCGGTTTACTTACCTCAGGTGGCGATTGCCCAGGGTTAAATGCAGCCATACGGGGAATTGGTAAAACAGCCGTCTCACAGGGGATGACTGTCATCGGATTCAAAGACGGTTTCCGAGGATTAATGGAAAACAGGCACATCCGCCTGGATAACGGGCAACTTTCCGGGATCCTTGCCCGGGGAGGAACCATCCTGGGAACGAGCCGTGACAAACCCCACAAAATGTTGCTTGGAGGGAAAACGGTGGATATGACCGATGTGATTGTTGAGAACTACAATAAACACCACCTGGATGTGCTGGTGTGCCTCGGGGGAGGAGGAACTGCAAAAAATGCTTTTGTATTGCACCAGAAGGGACTGAATGTAATCACCCTTCCCAAAACCATTGACAATGATATCTATGGAACAGATGTCACCTTTGGGTTTGATACTTCTTTGCATATTGCTGTTGAAGCAATCGACCGTCTCCACAGCACGGCACATAGCCATCACAGGATTATCGTGGTTGAAATCATGGGGCACCGTGCCGGATGGCTGGCCCTTGGAGCCGGTGTTGCCGGCGGAGCCGATGCCATCCTGATTCCCGAAATACCCTATGATGTGAACAAAGTGGCAGAATCGATCCTTGCCCGTAGCCGACGTGGCAAGAATTTCAGTATAGTAGCAATCGCTGAAGGAGCTGTTTCAGGAGAATATGCAAAGAGTCGTGATAAAATAGAGAAATCCTTGGATAGTGAGAAGGACAAAACAAAACGGAATGAGTTGAAGTCGAAACTCAAAGAACTAGAATCGAAACATGCCGGTAATACCCTGCTGGTCTCTGATGAGTTGGAACAGCTTACCGGACTGGAATCCAGACTTACCATCCTTGGACACCTTCAACGAGGAGGTATCCCTACCGCATCCGACAGACTGCTGGCTTCACAACTGGGAACAGCCTGTGTCGATTCCATCAAGAAGGGTGAGTATGGAGTTATGATCGCTGCACGCGGAGACCACACTGAACCGGTTCCCCTTGAACAGGTCGTCAATAAGATAAAACTCGTCCCACCAAACCATCCCTGGGTGATCAGTGCACGTAACCTCGGAACCTCTTTAGGAGATTAGGGGTGCGTATTGGATAAGCTTGGCAGTCAGCGATCGTTAAGAATGCTGAATACAACCTTTTTTTTAAATAGGGACAGCTACCTATTTAAAAATGGTTTGACTATTTATTAATCATATATTCATTTATCTCGTTAATTATGCCAAGAATCGCTAGAGTAGTAGTTCCAAACATTCCTTATCATGTTACTCAAAGAGGAAATTATCAGAATGATGTGTTTCTTGATGATAAAGATCGATACAAGTATTTATCGTTGGTAAAAGAGAACACTTCTGAACAGAACATTGATGTTTTAGCTTATTGTTTAATGAAAAATCATGTTCACTTTGTGCTTGTACCATCTCAATCTGATTCACTTGGAAAGATGTTCAATCAGGTTAGTATGAGATATTCCCAATATTTTAACAAAAAGTTGGGAAAGAGAGGGCATCTGTGGCAGGATAGGTACTTTTCGTGTCCTCTCGATGAAGACCATTTATATGAAGTATTTAGATATATTGAGAATAATCCTGTTCAAGCTGGAATCGTGAAGTTAGCAGAAGATTACTACTGGTCAAGTGCAAGAACCCATCTATTAGGGAAGGCTTCTAAAAATATATTTTTAGCAGATTATACTAAATATTTAAGAAAAATTGATAATTGGAAAGAGTATTTAAATACCTCCCCAAAAGAGGAAATTATCCTAAAATTGAAACAATGTACCAAAAGTGGCAGGCCTGCTGGTAGTGAGGATTTTATAAGGGATCTTGAAACAAGAGCAGGACGAAAATTAACAGTACAACCGAGAGGAAGACCCTGGCCAAAAAAATAAATAGGTAGCTGTCCCTATTTAAAAAAATCAGAATATTTTTGGTAAATTATACAAATTATGTATATTTGTACATAAAACGTATAATATATAAATTATTGTATAATGCAAAATTTCATTGAACCACCTGAGGATGAAAAGCAGCGGCAGGTTATCGAGACAGGGAAAGAGCTGTTTTTCAGATACGGGATAAAAAGGGTAACCGTTGAAGAGATCTGCAGGGAAGCCAGTGTAAGCAAGATGACCTTTTATAAACATTTCGGCAATAAATACGAACTGGTAAAGAAGATCATCGATCTGCTGATAGCTGAGAATCTAATCAGGTATAGAGAAGTGATGAAACGCACAGATATTGCATTTGAGGAGAAAGTGAGACTGACCATTCAGATGAAAATGGAAGGGATCAATGAGTTCGGTGATGCGTTTTATGATGATTACCTTGTGCAAAACGAACCGGAACTGGCTTCTTATATTCAGGCAAAATCAAGCAGTGTACTCAGCGAGATTCTGAAAGATTATGTGGAAGCCCAACAGCGTGGGGATATCAGGAAAAACATTAAACCGGAATTCATTCTCTACTTTCTGAACCTGATTATGGATCTTGCAAAGGATGAAAAACTCTTGATGTTATACGAGCATCCCCAGGAGGTCATCATGGAGCTGGTAAACTTTTTCTTTTATGGCATTATGAACCGAAAATGAGAATACCTGGCACATATCACCGGACCTGCATCGTGATTATTATCGTTATACAAACGGTTAACGGATATTGTCAGTCGTCCAATATTGAGGGTATGCTGTCCGGGTGGAGTACCATAAGTTACAGCGAATCCCTGAATGGCCAGCTTGGTGGACGGTATATCCCTGCTCTCACCCTCGATCACCCGGTGGGTGAACATTTCAGGGTTGATGCTGAGTTTTCGGCAAATCTTTGGGGAACAAGCACCTTCTGGTCTGGTGACAGCGTAAGTTCCGATGGAAAGATTAAGCCATACAGAATGTGGTTCCGTTTTTCCGGTGATCAGTTTGAGATCCGGGCAGGACTACAGAAGATCAATTTCGGATCGGCAATCCTGCTAAGACCGCTCATGTGGTTCGACCGGATTGATCCGCGGGATCCTCTGCAACTGACGGATGGGACCTATGGCATTTTGATGAGGTATTATTTTCTCAACAATACCAACATCTGGGTCTGGGGTCTGATTGGCAACAAAGAACCCAAAGGGTGGGAAGCATTTGGCTCCGAAAGGAACCGGCCTGAATTTGGTGGCCGAATTCAGGTACCGGTGCCGGTTGGAGAAATTGGGTTGACGTACCACAACCGGTCGGTAGATATCAGGAATGACACACTGGTTATCCCTGTTGACAGGCATGACTTTGCCCCGGAAAACAGGATTGCCCTGGATGGTAAGATCGATATCGGGATCGGATTATGGTTTGAAAGTTCAATCATACATACCGATTCGAAGTATCTGACCAGGGATCTCAGCCGGTTCCTAACGGTTGGGCTGGACTATACTTTCGGAGTGGGAAATGGACTGAATGTGATGACTGAAGTTTTTACTTACAGCCTTTCAGATCAGTTGTTTGGCAAAGGAGATGGGGTAACATTTTCAGCGTTATCTGCCAATTATCCCCTTTCCATCATCACGAACCTGAGCACCATTTTTTTCTATGACTGGAAGAATAACGACCTGTACAATTTCATAAACTGTTCATGGACATTTGACAGATGGACTTTCTACGTAATGGGATTCTGGAATCCTGACCGGTTCCAGGTTTATCCGGGTATGGAGGAAGCGAATCTGTTTGCAGGTAAAGGGATACAATTGATGGTTGTATTTAATCATTAAATATGTTATTATGGAGAACGCACACATTATTAACATTGAATCCCTGGTAAAGCAATACCCCGTTGGGAAGGGGCACTTTACTGCACTGAATGATATTAACCTTTCATTTGGTACCGGGGAATTTACCGGGGTTGTCGGGCCGAGCGGTTCGGGTAAAACGACCCTTTTGAACATCATTGGTTCGCTGGATGGGCCTACGACGGGAACGGCTACTGTCCTTGGAAAATCGATTGGGAAACTTTCCCATAAGCAGGCATCCATGCTTCGAAAAATACACATGGGATTCATTTTCCAGACCTATAACCTGCTTCCGGTTTATACGGTTTACGAGAACGTTGAGTTCCCGTTGATCCTGCTCAAACAGGGTGCCTCTGAACGGAGAAAGGCGGTTCTGGATGCCTTGGAATGGGTCGGACTGATGGACAAAATCAAATCCAAACCGGCTCAGCTTTCCGGTGGAGAATGTCAGCGTGTTGCCATTGCCAGAGCTATGGTAAAACGACCGGAACTTGTTCTGGCGGATGAACCAACCGCTAACCTGGATGCTGCCAATTCACACCATATCCTGAAAACCATGTTGAAACTCAATGAAGAGCTAAAAACAACCTTCATTTTTGCTACACATGATGATAAAGTCATCCAGTATCTGAAGCGAAAAATAACGCTGGAAGACGGTCAGGTGGTCCAGGATGAGAAAAAACAATTAAAGTCATGACATCGATAAAATTAGCATTACGAAATCTGATCGGTGCAGGTTTAAGAACCTGGCTGAGTGTCTTTATACTTGCTCTGATCCTGATCCTGATCATCTGGCAATATGCTATAATCGATGGCTGGGACAGGATGGCCATGAGGGATATGATCGCCTGGGAGATAGGAGGCGGACAGATCTGGACGGAAAATTATGATCCCTTTGACCCATTTACGCTGGAGGAGAGTCACAGGGTCTTGCCCCAATCTTTCACTGATGAAATTGAGAAGGGCAACATGGCATCCATACTGGTAACCCAGGCTTCTATTTATCCTGAGGGCAGGATCATGAGCATCCTCCTTAAGGGAATTGATCCCTCCCAGCAGGTGAGTAAACTGCCCACTGAAGAACTGATGGAAGAATATGATGAAATCCCGGTTATAATAGGTACAGGCATGGCCCGTGATGCCAAGCTGAACACCGGCGATTATTTTACAGTCCGGTGGCGCGATGTGGATGGTACCTTTGATGCAAGGGAACTTGTTGTTGTAGATGTATTCAGATGTGACGTTCCTGCCGTAGATAACGGACAGATCTGGATATCGCTTGAAAACCTTCAGGAAATGACCCAGATGCCTGGAGAAGCCACCCTCATTGTTTTGGACCAGGGATATACCTGGACAGGAGAAGAAAACGGATGGATACTGCGTGACCATGATTACCTCCTGCAGGATATGAGAGATATAATCAGAATGAAAAAAATCGGGGGATCGGTTTTTTATGTCATACTGATGCTCCTGGCCATGCTGGCAATATTTGATACCCAGGTACTTTCCATTTTCCGCCGGCAGAAGGAAATCGGAACCTACATGGCTATGGGGATGACGCGTGGTCAGGTGGTCAGGCTGTTTACCGTTGAAGGTGCTATGCATTCAGTTCTGGCAGTAATCCTGGGCGCCATACCCGGAATACCGTTCCTCTATTACATGGCTAAAGTAGGATATGCCATGCCAGCAGGTTCGGATAGTATGGGATTACCAATCGCTGAAAAAATTTACCCGGCTTACAGCTTCGGTTTGATTCTTTCAGTTATGCTTCTTGTTATTATTACGACTACAATCGTCAGCTTCCTGCCCTCCAGGAAGATATCCAAAATGAATCCAACTGAAGCAATTAAAGGAAAACTGCTATGATACGATTTCTGTTTAAAGGATTATTACGCGACCGGCAGAGGAGCCTTCTCCCATCCATAGTGGTGGCAGCCGGCGTTATGCTTACGGTCTTTTTAGTATGCTACCTTACCGGGATAATGGGCGGATTTGCTGATTTCAGTGCAAAATTTTCGAGTGGCCATGTCAAAATCATGACCCGTGCATATGCCGATAACATGAACCAGAAACCGATCGACCTTGCTATAACTGATGTGAGCGAATTGATTGATAAGGTGAAACAGGATTATCCGGAAATGGAATTTGTGCTCCGAACACAGTTTGGCGGTTTGCTGGATGCACCCGATGAAAACGGTGAAACCCGTTCCCAGGGACCTGCCATGGCCATCGCCATTGATATGCTCACACCGGGTAGCAAGGAGCCGGAACGGCTGACCCTGGAGAATATCCTTGTTAAGGGAAGTATACCTGACAAACCGGGTGAAATACTGATCAGCGATGATTTTGCCACCAACCTGGATGTTGCTCCGGGAGACCAGGTTACCTTGATGGGGTCTACCATGTATGGTAGCATGAGCTTTTATAATTTTATCATTTCCGGAACCATCCGGTTCGGAGTAGGGGTTATGGACAGGGGGGCAATTATCGTGGATATTTCAGATGCCCAGGCTGCCCTCGACATGCAGGATGCGGCCGGTGAAATCCTTGGATACCTCCCGGGTGGCCATTACCTCGGGGACGAGGCAGGGGTTGTTTGTGATAATTTCAATGCGAAATATTCGGATCCGGAGGATGAGTATTCACCCATCATGCTGAAACTTTCAGAGCAGGATGAATTCCTCGGAGGATACCTTGAGATGATCGATGCCGTGGCCTTTATTGTCGTTTTTGTCTTCGTGTTCGCCATGTCAATTGTGCTTTGGAATACAGGACTCATAGGAGGATTGAGACGTTACGGTGAGGTTGGTGTGCGGCTTGCTATCGGAGAAGGAAAAGGACACATATACAAAAGCATGATCTATGAATCTGCACTGATCGGATTGGTAGGTTCGGCATTTGGCACCATTCTTGGATTACTGTTTGCATACTGGATGCAAGAGAAGGGAATTGATATCGGTAGCATTATGAAAGGGGCCACCATGATGATGCCCGGAAAATTTTATGCCAAGATTGTCCCGGAAGCGTATTACATCGGTTTCATCCCGGGACTATTCAGCTCCACCCTGGGGACCATGCTATCCGGTATAGGGATCTATAAACGACAGACTGCATCACTGTTTAAAGAACTTGAAACATAAAATAGCATGGAGCAAGGGGCAAAGAGCATGGTCGTTTCCCTTCAATGTTCAATACACTTGAAATAACGCTAAACAAAAGAAACAAAATGAAAACATTAAGTATATTTTTATTATTACTCAGCACAAGTTTGTTCGCTCAATACCCTTCCGGAGAGGAAATTCTGAACAGGATTGATGATAACCTCTCTTCAGAAAACCGCGTGGTCACTTCAAAAATGATTATCCATGGTACCCGGGGTAACCGGACAATCGAGTCGAAATCATGGAGTGAAGGAGATACCAAAGCCTTTACCGAATACCTGGCTCCTGCGCGCGAAGCCGGCACCAAAATGTTGAAGCTGGAAGACCAGCTATGGATCTATTCTCCTTCCACCGACCGTACCATACAGATATCAGGACATATGCTGCGCCAATCAGTCATGGGATCAGATCTCTCTTATGAGGACATGATGGAAGACACCAGACTGATTGATAATTATGACGCTGCAGTTATCGGTGAGGAGGTAATCGATGAGCGGAATTGCTGGGTGCTCGAATTGAATGCTAAAAATGCGGATGTATCCTACGAGATCCGTAAGATCTGGGTTGACCGGGAGCGATACATTCCGTTGAAGGAAGAGTTGTATGCAAAAAGCGGAAAACTGCTGAAAAGAATGGAACTTTCTGACATCCGGCACATGGGCGGCCGCTGGTTCCCCGGTAAAATGGTATTTAAGGATATGTTGAAAAAGGGTGATGGAACTGAGTTTATTATCGAAGAGATCCGGTTTGATGTGGATATCGAGGAGCATGTCTTTACGAAAGCTTCGCTACGATAAGCCGTTCCTGTCCTTCAGATTTTACAATTTTTAATATGATTCCCTGAGTTGAATGAAGATCCCTAATTGCACCTCGGAATCAGTGGTTCTATACCAACGGAATTAGCACAAATAATAAAAATTTACCACCTTAGCAGTAAATTATGGTTCGTTTCTCTTGTTTTAAATGCTTTTGACGAATATATACTGCTCTGAAAGTAAAAAAATCCATAAAGATTAGCAGGAATCAAATTTTTTTGTATTTTTACCGCTATAACAGTAAGACATGTTAGAACCCAAAATATTAGCGAACGTAGTCAGGATGCATCGCAAAGCAGCCAAGCTAAGTCAACTTCAATTGGCGGAATTGGCAGGAGTTGGCAAAACCGTGATTTTCGACATTGAAAAAGGCAAAGAATCCGTACAGCTCGATACGTTGAGAAAGATCCTCAAAGTTTTGAACATTAAAGTTCAATTAATAAGCCCATTAAAAAACAACCCACAAATCATTGAAGATGAGGAAAGCAAAAGTATTTGTTAATGGAACTGAAGCAGGAATTTTGAGTGAAATAAAGCAAGAGGCTGAGTATGTCTTTGAGTACCTTGATGGATATGAAGGCCTTGAAATTTCAAGGACAATGCCATTACATCAGAAATTATATCGTTTCGATAAATTTCCTCCCTTCTTCGAGGGATTGTTACCTGAAGGTTTTCAACTTGAGGCATTGCTTAAGATTAAGAAAATTGATAAAAACGATTTCTTTTCGCAGTTATTGGCTGTTGGAGGCGACTTGGTTGGAGTAGTTACAGTAAAAGAAATTTTGTAATGAATCGTTGTCCAATTACTTATTCTCTCTGTGGAGAGAACCGTTATAGCGAAAAAGGGCTAAAGCTTTTAGCTTCTGGATTATCAACGATCAATCCTTTTGAATATACTGCAGAGGAACAACGCATTGAGGCCTATAACCGGGCTTCAAAAATGTCTATTCAGGGAGTACAACCTAAGCTTAGTACAATATTAAATATCAGGGATGGACGTTTCGAGATAGTAGACAGAGGCGGTAGGTATATTCTTAAACCGCAACATCAAATATTTTTCCAGATGCCTGAGAATGAGGATTTAACAATGCGATTAGCTGAATTAATAGATTTGGAAGTCCCGATCCACGGCATGATTTGGTCTAAGGATAATTCTCTAACCTATTTTATTAAGCGTTTTGACAGGAAAGGTCAAAAGGACAAAATTCCGGTTGAAGATTTTGCCCAGCTTGCGGGTTTGAGCAGAGATACAAAATATAACTTAAGTATGGAAAAACTAATTGAGATAGTTAATAAATATTGCACTTTTCCTGCTATTGAAAAAGTAAAGTTATTTAAGCTGGTCATATTCTGTTTTCTAACCGGAAATGAAGATATGCATCTGAAGAACTTTTCCATTATCAATAAGGATGGTAAAATAGAGTTATCCCCATGCTATGACTTGGTTAATACAACCATCGAATATGAAAAGCAGGATGAAGAAATTGCATTACCACTAAAGGGTAAAAAGAAAAACCTGACTCAAAATATGTTGATCAGCTACTTTGGAAAAGAAAGATGTGAACTAACTGATAAGGTAATTGATAACGTTTTGGAAGCAGTATATTCAGCTGTTCCAAAATGGAGAGAATTAATAGATATCAGTTTCCTGAATCCCGATATGAAAAAAAAATATCTTGATTTATTAAATTCTCGATTGAACATATTGAATCCGGGTTGATTCATTCATTGCTTCATGTAATTTAGATAATCAATCATTCCCTGATAAATTTTTTCCGCTATCTGCTGACGAAACTGGCTGTCAGCCAATTTTTCCTCATCTCTGGCATGTGACATGAACGCCTGTTCCACCAGGATCGAGGGCATCTGGGATACGCGTATTACGGTGTAGTTGAAAGAGCCGATTACACCGAAAGGATCCAATTTCAGTTCCAGCAGCCGGTCATAGACCGTTTCTGCCAGGGGTGCCCAGAAGGGATTATTGTAGTAGGTGCTGGTACCGGATGCTCCAAGATATCCCCTTTCGACGCTTCCGGCGTTGGCATGGATACTGATCAGCAGATCCGCATCGGACAACCGCGCTGTGTCACGTTTTTCAATCAGGGACATATCCCTGTCCGATTCCCGGATCTGCAGGACTTCAGCACCCATTGATTTACAGAGTTCTTCCAGTTTCAGTGAAAGATCCAGGTTGATATCTTTTTCCAGCAAACCGGACAAACCAATAGCACCGGTATTGCTTCCTCCATGCCCGGCTTCTATTGCAACTTTCAATCCGGTTAATGGTTTTTTATTGTTCAGGTTATATTCCGGCGGGTATTTTATAGACAGTACAAGCAATTTTCCGACCGGACGGATATTATACCCCCATATTTTTGGTGTTTTTAAATTCACATATACCTGATACGTTTCGGGGGTTGTTTGCTTCCAGGTTACTTTATCAATAATTTTGCGACCCCTGTGATGCGTAATCCAGGTACTGCTTGTTTCTGCACCAAAGAGGGTGATCGTGATCCTGCTCTGATCCGGATCGGGATAAACTTCATAAGGAATGGGTTCCAGGTAGGGTATGGTTAAAACATCAACATCTTTCGCGGGATAACACGACATGTTTGTTATGAAATAGGATGGTTGTACTGTTTCAGCCGGTAGTTCCTCAACACTGTTTTGATGGATCATGCCGGTTTCTACCCTACTGAGCCGGATTCTGTAATGTTCCCCAATTTTCCCGTTAGTTTTCAATATGATCCCCTTCCCCAGTTCCGATCGGATTGGGGCACCCAGTCGCGAGGGTCCCAGTGTGTATGTTAATCTTGCATGTTCTTCACTGGTCCTTACCAGGGGAAAATCATCTGCCTCCCTGATCTGTATAGAATGCTGAAGCTGGAATGAAAAGTATGCAATCCCTGTAGTATCTTTTGAAGGAACTACTTTCAGGGTTATCTGGTATGTGGTGTCCGAAACAAGTTTATGTAAGGGCAGTTCAGCCTTGTAAAGCGAGTAATCTTCGTGGTTTTCATGCGAACAGGCAAGGCGTAACCCCCCGGGATTTACTTCAACGAATCCATCCTGTCCCAGGGAACCCTCGAAACTGATCAGAACGATATCTTCCGGCAGCAGTTCAAGGTCATAACCAGGTTCCACAGACCGTTCATCAATCCACAATGGAAAGGGTTGTCTTGTTTTATCAACCTTCTCATAGATAAATTCACGCTCGTAAAATACGGACAGAGAGTCTTGTGTCAGGACAGTTGCCCGTATACGGTTCGCCCCCTCATCCAGGGTTATTTTATTAAAAAATACTCCCGTTTTGTAGATTTTTACAGCATCGTTGTTAATCCATGCTGAAGCGGGGTATTCGGTTTTACACAGCAGATGATATTCCGGGTTATCCGTATATCTTTCCGGCATCCAGCGAAATTCCACCCAGGGAGATTGTCGTATTGTGCTTGTATCTGGTTGAATGACATACTTGTAGGGGATGGCCCATCGTTCTGTCGGGAGGATTACTGTTCCATTTGAGGTACCAAGTTCAATGGTATCGGGATTGGATGTGATGAAACCAATGCACCCTTCCGAATCAGTAATTCTGTTTTTTTTGCCATGATTCAGGTGCAGGATCTGACCACTGTAATTTGCAGGAAACAGGGCGGAAACATCAAGCCCAACCACCTGTTCAGGTGTTACCTGTTTCAAATTATCCGGGAAATTAGTTTTGTCTGTGTAGCAATAAAGAAGTGAATAAGGAACAGTGGTGCCAGGTTGTTTGTATTCCGCTGCCAGCACCATTCCACGACCTCCATTTGCTTTGATGAACCGGACCAGCCCGCTGATTATTTCTTCATTTTCATTGGCTTCATTCAATGAAAACATTGGGAAAACATTGGATGGTATTTCCTCATTTTTCATGGTTTCATACCAAAACGCTTTCAGTTGCTGATCCGGGGCATTGATATCGATATCAATTTTTGGGATAATAAAATCCACGATGTCTTCTTCAAGGCAATGGATCACATAGGAAGGTTCATCTTCCGCTGTGAAGAGTATGGAATTAACCAGATAAGGTTTAACCAGCATGGCTTCAACGACGATATCCTCGAGAAGATCTGTCATTTTTTCATTCACCCATTCTTCCCTGGTAACAGGGGATTGCAGGCTATCCTTTTTGAATCTATCCATAGATGAACTGTCCCCTCGAAAGAGTTCCAGTGAAAGATCGGTCAGGTCGAAATGAAAACCATCCAGATCGTAGTTTTCAACCAGATACCGGATGCTTTTTTTAAGGTGGGTTTTAACCTGTGGCAGGGATGAAGTACCCTCTTCGCCAGGCCAGGAGAGATCAATACCTGCATAAATTTTAAGGTTCTTCTCGTGAGATGCATCCGTTGCAATGGTAATTGGATCGAATTCAGGGGCACCCTCTTCCGGTTTCCATGACCAGGTTTCAGCAGGAGATGAGACATGGGTATGTTCATCCCTTTTCAGGAAGAAAAAAACAGCGTTATAATTTGCCTCAGCTATCTTCCCTATTTGTGTGCTGATAATTTTCTTCATGACATCAGCATCTTCACTGATCCATGATTCAGGATGCACAACATATCCGTGCAGTTCCCCTGTTGGTTTGCTGACGGTGTCTTCTACCTGCTGAATTGGTTCTACTGTTTCTACTATCCGTGTTGTTTTACATCCCGATAGGAAGTTTACGGATAGAAGTAATAAGGGTATAAACCGGATAATTTTCATACGTTTCATCGATACAATAGATATTTGCTCCTTATTTCGAGAAATTCACTCACTTCATCCTGACAGGCTTTTACCACCTGCTCAACAGTCATCCCTGGCTCTTCCAGGCGTTTTATTGTTGGCGGAGGTGACCAGACCAGTGAATCAGGATTGGTTTTGCGATATGCATCGATGATATGTGCCGCAGCTTCCACAGATCGATAGGCTTCATCATCGGTAAGCATTATTTCCACGCCCCCGCAGATTTCATTCCATGGTTTTTCTCTTGGATTCGCATCCGTACCGGAAGATTTTGGAATGAAATAAACGGATCTGAACAGAGCTCCTTTAATTCCTCTGTCGTTCAGGTCTTTTGCTGCTTTTTCGGCATCAATCCACGGTGCACCGGTTAATAAAAATGGTTTGGTCGTTCCCCGGCCCTCCGAAATATTCATCCTTTCGAAAAGGCATTGACCGGGATAAACAATTGCTGTTTCCAGTGTACCCATATTGGGTGAGGGCATCACCCACAACAGGCCTGTTGCATTCCACATCATGTTTCGGTGCCAGCCTTTCATTTTGATAACGATAAGCTCGGCACCGAACCCTTCCGTCTCATTCCACATGGTAGCCAGTTCTCCATAGGTCATGCCATGTCGCAGTGGGAGGGGGTGCCGGAAAATTCCACCCAGATCAAGATAGGGACCTTCAACGATAAGACCACCCAGCGGATTTGGTCTGTCGAGAACGATAAACGGAATTCCAGCCTCCGCACAGATTTCCATGGCAAATGACATGGAATATTTAAAGGTATACCAGGCTGATCCGACCCCCTGGATATCAAAAATGAGTGCATCCAGGTTTTCTAACCATTCTTTTTTCGGGGCGTATACATCACCATACAGGCTATAAACCGGAATTCCCGTGCGGGGATCCAATTCTCCTTCCTGGATGATGCTTCCCTGTTTTGCACCCTGCAGGCCGTGTTCAGTAGCAAACAAGGCAACAAGATTTACTCCTGGTGTGCCAGCAAGGATATCAATGCTGCTTCTCAGATCAGCGCCTACAGCAGAAGGATTGGTTATAAGGCCAACTCGCTTCCCTTTGATCAGATCCAGATGATCCTCTACCAGAACATCGATTCCCGGTTTGACAGCCGGTGTTTTATAAACAGCTTCTTTTTCTTCAACCACATATATTTTAAGAACTTCTGCCAGGGTAGGGGCATCCCTGAAAGAAAGATTTGTAATTGCTTCATGTGTTTTGGGACTTTCATTTCCATATCGGTCAACAGCCGAAACGGCAACAGTGTCTAACGGAATAAGTACTTCTTCTATGTTTTGAATGGATTGTGGATCGGTTTGGGCCAGATAACTCCGGTTGATTTCGAATCCAGGGATCCAATCTGATGTTATACTATTACCATAAATGGTATGATCCCATTTCGACCCATATTTGCAGTAAACAACCCAGCGTGCAATGTCATCCGGGTTTTCATGGAGCCAGGAGATTTGCAGGGAATCGTTTTTCAGAACAACATTCACTCGCGGAGCAACCGGTGCTTTTCTGTCTAACCAGGGAGATGGAGGGACCAGTGCCTGTCTTTTGTAAGGTCCTTCTGAGATCGCTTCTACCAGGCCCGGGGAATAGACCAGTGATCCGATACTCCAGTGTACAACGCCAGGGCTTTCAGGTAACATGCCACGGGCAATCATGATTTGGTTAATTGTTTCATCAATTGCCTCATCTCCAGGTTCGCTGCCAAGGCTTATGCCTGGCCAGATGTGGCGTCCTTTCTCATTTTCTGCGTCCCACCATCCAAGCAGCACCGGATAACTTTGTGGTAATTGGTTGATGGGCCAGTAGAGCTGTGGCGACCAGTAATCGATCCATCCTTCGTTAAGCCATAACCGGGCATCTGCATACAGTTCATTATGCTGATCGAATCCTGTAATAGCCGGCGGATTGTATGGCCGCCATATACCGAATGGGCTCAACCCGAATTTAACATGCGGTTTCTCCGCTTTGATGCCCTTATAAACCCGTTTTATAAAGGTATTGACGCTTTCCCTTCGCCAATCACCTCGTGACAATTTACCACCGCTCGTTTGATAGGTTTGCCAGCTTTCATTATCCGGGAAGTCTTTGTTGTTATTATAGGATGGATAGGGATAGAAATAGTCATCGAAATGAATACCATCCAGATCGTATCGCTGCACCAGGTCCATCACCACGTTGAATGAATGATCCTGTGTCCCCTGCATGGTAGGAACAAGCCACCAGTAACCCGATTCGAGTTGAACAACAAGTTCCGGTCGTTTATTAACGATGGAAGCATCTGTTACTTCACCTCCGACAACATGGTGAGCGCGGTATGGATTCAGCCAGGCGTGCAGTTCAATCCCCCGCTTGTGCGCTTCATTAATCCAGAATTCCAGGGGATCATACCAGGGATTGGGAGCCTTTCCCTGTTCTCCGGTCAGATAATAGGACCAGGGTTCAAGTTCACTATTGTACAGGGCATCACACTGTGGTCTGACCTGAAAAATTACTGCATTAAAGTTGTTTTTGTACAACAGGTCAAGGAGTGCTATGGCTTCTTTTTTCTGCTCCTCAACAGGGATGCCAGGTTCGCTGGGCCAGTTGATATTCGCTACAGTAGCTATCCAGGCTGCCCGGAATTCCCGCTCTGCATTGGGCGTCAGACCCGATGGGTCTCCCGTGATAGCCGGTCTGGTACTGACACATTTAATAAAAGTAAACAGGGATGTGACCGAAATAATGATCAGGAATGCTTTTTTAATCATGGGTATATTCCTCTGGGTAATAAAAATACAAAGATACATGCGATAATATGCATTTATAAATGAGTTAGCAATAATTCATCCCTAAATTTGCCCACCGGGCAAATTCTTAACGGTCGGCCTCCTGAGGTTCTGTCCTGAAAATAGAAAACAAACGGGGCTGTCAAAAATAAAAAACTCCTTTCGGGGGTGTTTGTTTTCTGCTTGATTGTATTGACCCCCAATAAATTGGACAATAATTTTTTTCAATTTAGTAGTAAATCCTGATTTTCCGATTTCACAAAACTCGTATTTTCGTTCCTTTCTATGTCAAGGGCGAGACAAGTAGCCCCGCCCTTCTGACACTCATCCAAAACTACCCTTGACAAAGAGTCCGAAAATACAAATGGATGCTTAAGTGTGACTGGAAATCTTATAACCGTTCAGGAATAGGATAGGCTGTACAACACAAACGTGCAACAATTAGTCTTCCTTTTGTTTTCTGTTTAAAGGAATTATTCCTGCCATCTCTCCAATAATGTTTACCAATTCGGTTCCGGTTGGAATTACAATTTTAGCATTATTCCCGAGCGATGATTCAAGTGCTTCAAGCTTCCGCAATAATTGGGCATTTCCAACAAAATATTTATCTGCCGCTTCATTTACCAGTTTAATGGCTTCGGCTTCCCCTTCGGCATGCAATATTTTCGATTGCTTAAATCCTTCAGCTTCTTTAATCTTAGCGCGTTTTATACCATCCGCAACAGTTTCAGCAGCTGTAGCGGAATCTATAGCGGCTATTTTTTCATTTTCGGCTTTAACCACTTTATTCATGGTTTCCTGCACATCCTTAGGGGGATCAATTTGTTTCAACTCTGTGCGCACTATTTCAATACCCCAGCCTTGGGTTTCATTATGCAGTGTTTTATAGAGATCAGCATTAATTTTTCCGCGTTCGCTATTGGCCGATTTAAGAGTGAGTGTACCAATAATATTACGAAGCGTTGTGCGTGCAAGATTTACGATCTGCCATGTGTAATTATTAACATTGTAGATCGATCCTTTAACGCTCTCTTCATTAGCTTTAACCCTGAAATAAACCTGGGCATCAACGCTGGCATTCAAATTGTCGTTGGTGATTATTTCCTGTGGCTCGGCATCAACCATTTGTTCGGTTATATTTATCCTAAATATTTTATCAACAATTGGAATAATCCAATGAAATCCGGGATTGGCAAATTTATGGTACTTTCCAAGCCTCTCAATTAAACCTCGTTGAGTTGGCCGTATGATTCTGATTCCCACGAGAAATAGGAACATAATAGGAATTATAAAATATAAATAGTTCATTTCAGTTTCTTTTTTTTATGAGTAATTATGTTGGTAAACAGGTTATCTATTAGAGATATGGGCTGTCTTTATTGTAATTGAATAATAGCTAATTCCATAAAGATTATCATCTAGCATCTGCCAGGAATACCCATCATTTACGTGATAATCGCTTATCAAAAACAATTCTGATGAATATAATTAATGCAGCTAATGCAAGCAACAAATGAACACCTGAGGATGGTTTAAAAATGATTATCCAAATTACGATCAACAATGCAGCAACGACATAAAGTAAATTTTTCATGACTTTAAGTTTAATTGATTTATGTTATTCTGCTTGAAAAAAATTTTCTCCGAAAGAGATTCTTT
>Ga0315534_1000133_pt1 | contig 43603 bp, 39 predicted proteins | sample SalMarSW160240MG_FD_203094 | JGI IMG/M metagenome (GOLD analysis project Ga0315534, IMG submission 203094) | Salt marsh sediment microbial communities from the Plum Island Ecosystem LTER, Massachusetts, United States - Salt Marsh Sediment SW1602-40 ... | reverse complement strand
TATGCGCGAACTGGTTCTATACCAACATAGGAGAGCAAAAGGATGCAATATCACAATATCTGGATAAGAAATTCGGAAGATGGAAATATGACATTAGTTATGTCACTTGACTTATTTACTAATATTCACATTAGGAAAAAAAATTATTTTTTTTGCAATTCTAGTAGGAGAATCCTCCGATCTACATATAAATTAGAATAGATGATATTTAGCATAGATGTACAGATCAATAGACATTAGATTTCCAGTGGAAATCACACTTATTCCAATAATAATAACATTATCTGTACTTCTTATTTTTTCTTTATTTTATACTTTTTTGCCACAGACTTTTGAAAATATTTCAATTGTCAAACCAATTGAATCTAGTATACTATGGTTTTCTGAAACACTGGGTGCAGTTGCAATCAATTATTATCAGTTAATATGGATATATCTCCCCTTAGGCTTGATTGGATTATGGAGATGGAGTATCTGGATTTTTAAAAAGTCCTCTTCACTCTTGTATGATCCAATTAGTGCCTCGGGTAAATGCAGTATCCAAAAATACAGCATAATAACACCAGTTTACAAGGAAGATCCTCTCATATTTAGACGAGCTATAGAATCATGGCTTCAAAATAAACCTGATGAAATAATAGGAGTAATCGATCACACTGACAAGGAAAATATATCAGTTTTTCAAAAAATGTCAAAAAATCGACCTTTTATGACACTAATTGTTATCGATAAACCAGGAAAGCGACCAGCTTTAGCAGAGGGGATAGGAAAAGCAAAAAATAGAATAATTGCGCTGGTTGATAGTGATACTATATGGGCAAAGGATATTAGAAATTCTATATTAATTCCTTTTGAGGATCCTACTATAGGAGGAGTTACTACTCGTCAACATCCCATTGAAAGAAGAACAATATGGCAAAAAATAACGGATATCTTTTGGGATATGCGAAATTATTATGATTTGCCTGCACAAACTGCAATGGGTCAAGCATTATCATGTTTATCAGGGCGGACTTCTTTATATAGGAAGGACGTCATAGAAGGAAGTTTGGATCAATTTCTTAATGAGATAGTATTAGACAGAAAAAAAGAATCAGGAGAAGATAAATGTTTAACAAGAATAGTACATAGTAAAGGATGGAAAACATATTATCAAAGTAACGCAGTAATATATTCATATGCCGCTCCTGATTTTAAAACATTTTGGGGTCAAAGATTAAGATGGTCTAGAAACAGTCACAATTCAGATTTAGTAAGTTTATGGGATGGATGGGCATGGAAACATCCGTTTTTAGCTTTCCACATTATCGACAGATTTATTTCCATCTTTACTTTGTTTTTCGGCCCAATTTTTTTTGGTTTGGCTCTATATCTGAATAATTACATTCTGGCAATTTCCATTTTGATTCTATGGATGGTAGGGAGAGGAATTAAGATAATACCTCATCTAAAACGCCATCCAGAAGATATCTCCCTGTTACCTGTGTACGTAGTGATAAATTTTATGATCGCGGTAATAAAGTTATATGCACTTGTAACGATCAGAGATCAAAAGTGGATAAGATCAGCAAATAGAAAAACTTATGGATCATCTTCTAAAAAGATAAAAAATTCTATATTAACAGTTGAAATAATCGGTTGTTTGATTTTCTTACTAGGATTTATTTTCAAATAAATGATTTAGTTTTTTAAGAAAACGTAGAAAAAATAATATAATTGGGTATATCTTTTATATTTCTAAAGGAATTTACTATCGAATGGGAAGAGTAAACAAAGGTATAAGTTGTAGTGTACAAGGATGCGAAGAAAAAGCAGAAAGGTCTATGAGTGAAACCAAAGGAATGATGGCAAGCGACCTAGATATAGTTTCTTCCAACAAGAGAGTATACCTCTGTAGAAATCATTACAAAGAATGGAAAAAGTCCACCAAAGATGATCGTGAGAATGAAAGAGCTAGATGGAAATAAGCTATGATTGAAGTAGAGGATTCCTAATCATGCGCTTGTTACAATTACATTCTGAATATGTTGAATACACACCAATTTCCGAAGAAATTGGTGATGCAGAAAAGATTAAAGTAGAAACAAAAAAACTGCATAATTTAGTAGTTGTTTTCATATGTATAGAAAAAAATGATAACAAAAAGATTGTCGATAAAGCCTTAAAGGAAATTAAAATATATCTAGAACAGATCAAGGTCAATAAATTATTGATTTATCCCTATGCACATCTTAGTTCGGATTTATCTACACCTAAGAAAGCATTCGAGCTAATCAGAGAATTAGAAGAGAGAGCCAAGAATGTTATAGATGATGTACAAAGAGCTCCGTTTGGTTGGACAAAGTCATTTAATATTAGTGTAAAAGGTCATCCACTAGCAGAAAATTTCAAAATTATTACTGATAAAGATGATATTGGAATTGAACAAACCACAAATTCTTCTCTGTTTAATAGTCAAGAAATTGTCTCTTCTGCATTAGATTCCGAAGAAAAACAAAGATCATCATGGTATATCCTTGATTTAGATGGAAATTTAATACCTTTGGAAAAATTCAAATCTAACAGCATTAATTTTAAGAAATTTATAGATTATGAAACCTCTAAGAGAAGAGTAGTGGAAGAACAACCTCCACATGTAAGATTGATGAAGCGAATGGGTATAGCAGATTATGAACCTGCTTCCGATCCAGGTAATGTTCGATTCTATCCAAAGGGAAGATTGATGAAATCTTTAATTGAACAATTTATAACTAGAAAAGTTCTTGATTATGGTGCAATCGAAGTCGAAACACCAATAATGTATGATACCAAACATCCATCAATGGAAAGTTACTTTAATCGTTTTCCCGCAAGACAGTATAACATATTATCAGATAATAAAAAATTATTTCTCAGATTTGCTGCATGTTTTGGTCAATTTTTAATGGCGAAAGATTTTCACATTACTTACAAGAATCTACCATTGAAGCTTTATGAATTAACAAGATATAGTTTTAGAAGAGAAAAAACTGGAGAATTAGTCGGTTTAAGAAGGCTAAGAGCCTTTAGTATGCCAGACTGTCATGCTTTCTGTAAAGATATGGAACAATCTAAGGAAGAGTTACTTAAGCGATTTGAGCTATCGATAGATGTTTTAAAGGCCTTTGATCTAAATATAGAGGATGATATAGAGATGGCAGTTAGGTTTACTGCTCCTTTTTATGTAGAGAATAAAGATTTTATCTTAAAACTCTTGAAGAAATTTGGAAAACCTGTACTAATAGAAATGTGGAAAGAAAGGTTTTTTTATTTTGTTTTAAAATGGGAATTTAATTATATAGATAACTCTGGTAAGGCGGCTGCATTATCCACAGACCAGATAGACGTTGAAAATGGGATTAGATATAAGATAGAATTTGTAGATGAAAATGGTCAAAAACTTAATCCAATCATTTTACATAATTCTCCAAGTGGAGCTATAGAAAGAATCATTTATTCTCTATTGGAAAAAGCTGCTAAAATCCAACAAACAGGCAAGAGAGCAACATTGCCTCTCTGGCTAATCCATACTCAAGTAAGAATTATACCAATAAAAGAAGAGTATATGGTATATGCTGAAACAGTCGAAAAATTTATTAATAAAAATCAGATTCGGGTTGACATAGATGATAGAGATGAATCAGTCGGAAAAAGAATCCGAGATGCAGAAACTGAATGGGTTCCATATATACTTGTTATAGGAGAGAAAGAAATAGAATCATCTGAACTAATGGTAAGAGATCGAATGTCAGGAAATCAATATAAATCTACGCTGGAAGAACTGATTTTTAAGATTAAGTTAAATGTTCAAGATAAACCTTATATGCCTTTAAATCTTCCAAAGTATCTATCAAAAAGACCTCAAATAATGACATAAAAAATATAAACTTAATTTTCTCAAAATTGGAGATTGAGCAGTATTACAATCGACTTGTTTCTATCAATCTGAAAGCACTAGTTGACTTTCTTTATTTGAATTTATGTTTTGATTAGTGGTTTGGTTTGTTTCACCATAAACAGTTTGATATGCATTTTTTACTATATCAAAGTATATTGTTGTAATGATTTTACCATTAGTTACATTGATTAAATTAAAGTTTTGTACTTGATGTGAATCTACTCTCCATTGCCAAAAGGCCGACCCCCATACATCTAGGTTTTTAAATGTTTCAACCATGAGGTTTGCCTCGGTCTGATTGATACTACTAAAGGTTTCATTTATAAAAGTAATAATTTCTCCCTCCTCGTCAATTATTTTATCCCTTTTGACATTATTCCATTCTCCTATGTAAAGGGGAACTCCTGCCAGACCAGCAGCTTGTACAAACGTACTCAAACGAGTCTCTTGGTATGTATTTCCTTGAGGTAAACTGTAAACACTTATTTTAAATACAGTGTTAGTGGTATTTTTTGGTGCTATTTTTGCTAGATTAATCGGATTAAGATCTATTGGACTTTCTAGAGACACTGGAATACTCATGCTAAATGCGATAGTCTTGTTAGTTAATTTTCTTAATGAATCTGAGATAAATGTGTTATAATTACCGATTTTCGACCATTGTGTCTTATCATGAACTTGTGGTTCACTTAGGATTTCATATCCTATAGTACTCTTATGCTTATCTACTGTCTCTACAATTTTATTAAGAAACTCCATTTGAAGTGTCCATCCATCATTTCCATCTTTATCACGAACATTTCTATCCCACCAATTTGACCACCATACCTTAGCAGTAGGATATTTAGTTCCTCCTCCACTACCATAAAAAAACGAAAAATCTCCTTCAAAAAGTGCAAAGGGAAATCCAGTTCCTCTTTGGGGATTTAGGTAAGATGAGGTGTGGAACTGATGATTATCATATAAAACTTTGACATTATATTTGTCTGCAACTGAAGCGACTGTTTCTAATTCTTTTATAAATTCATTAGGATTTTTAACATATGCTTCCCAAAAGAATGGGAAACGTACATGATTCATACCAGAGGTAGATATAATCTTAAAACTTTCATCAAAGTAATTCGGAGGAAGATCATTTGTACTATCCCGTGCTTGAGCAGTACGAGTATAGAATCCATGCATATTGACTCCATTAAATGGAGGTCCATCCTTAACTTCATTCGAATTTTGCGCTTCAATTGATGGTGTAGGTGGGTTAAGAAAACCAATATTTAGGATAATTAAAATAGCGAAAAAATAAATGTAAATATATGAGGCAAGCCTAGGCAGAACCATTAATTATTCATTATACACTCATCGTATTTTTTTATATATATGTATCTCCTAGTTTATAAATCTTCTATAAATTTCTTATTAAAAAAAATTGATAATTACAATATTAAAAATTTTACCGTCATTTATATAGCATATTATTTTAAAAATATAAGCACAATTGTATTGTCATATAAAAATAAAAGTATTATATTCTTTATTTATATTTTCTATAATTTTCGGAGCTAGTTTTTTTCTTGTAAATGCATTTGGATTAGAATACGATAATACAGTAGAAAATAAAAATATAACAGAAGATGTTTGTCTAAAATATGATAATATAACTAGAACAATTATAATATGCGGTGGGAATGTAAATATTCCCAGCATATCCTCTTATTTTAATAACGATTTGCTTTCTATGATTGGACCCAATGAATGGTTGTTAAAATCAAATATTATGATATTAGAAAATGCCGCTTTGATAATCGATGGTTCATCTGCTAAAACATTAAAAATCGATTCAGATTATTCAAATAATCTTCCTTATTCTATTATCTCTAGAGGAAATTTAAAAATAGATAATACAAAAATATTAGGATGGAATTCGACAAGTAATTCTCCACCTTTAGTTATCTCCCCCGAGACTATCCGACCATACATTTTGACATTCTGGAATTCCGCAGGAACAACCAATATTACAAATTCATATTTAGCAAATCTAGGTTACAAAGGTTATGTAGGAACGGAAGGAATATCATATTTATCTGGTAAAGGAAGTTTAATTGTCAATAATACGATTGTTGGTAACTATTTAGGATTACAATTACTGAATAATGTTTCTAATATCTTGATAGAGAGTAATAAAATATCTAAGAGTTATAATGAGGGTATTAAATTGGATACAAAAACTAATAACATAGAAATTTTAAATAATACAATCAATGACACTACTCTACATGCTATTGTGTGCTTAAGAGAATGTAATAATATAGACATTAAAGATAATATTCTACAAAATAATATCGGAATATCTATTCTAATTGACAAAAAGGGAAATAATGTTACTTTGGAAAACAACAGGATTGAATCAAACACAATGGGAATAATGATTTCTGAATCTAAGGACAATATTATCAGTAACAATATGATTGATAAAAATGGAAATGGAATATTTATTAAAAAAGGGAATGAGAATTCAATAATCCAAAATACTATAAGTAATAGCAATAACTATGGGATAAACATATATTCAAATTCTTCTTGGAATAGAATCGCAAATAATAACATAAAGAATTCGATTAATAGTGGAATAAATATAGCAGAATATGGAACACAAAATAATAAATTTATTGGGAATATAATAGAAGGTGGGTTAAATATCGGATTAAGGTTGGATAGAATAATCAATAATATATTTGACTCTAATATTGTAGATAAAAATGATAAACAAGATTACTACATAAAAGCATCTAGTGGCAATGTTGTACGGGATTCTCTATTTAACAACACATCAATTTTATTTGTTGACAAAAGTAGTAATATAAAAGTTATTAATACTGATAACTCACTATTATCTGGAAATAATGTTACCAATATGGTAAATACTTTAAACAATACTGTGGAGATAAAACCAATTCAAAATATTACTAGATTGACTTCTTTGGAAATGCAAGTTTTTCCAAATTCGTCTTATGTGAACATATCATCAATAAATAAAGATTTTTCTAAAAATAACCACTATAAAAAATGGAATACTATATTTCCTGAAACGATCGAAACAAAGTTTGTCATAGGTGGATTGGTATCTGGAAATCAATACATCTTGAAAACAAACAAAACTATTTTGGATCTCCAATCGGTTGGAGAAGATAATAATATTACATTTAATTATACCAACGATGAATTAATTTATCAATTCGAGCTAGAAGCTACCAAAACACCTATGTTTATCACACTCTTGATTTTATCAATATTGATAATTGCCTCTGTTGTCACTTTCTTTTTGTTACGAAGAAGGAGAAGGATTAAGGAAAATAATCTAAAAAATAGATTATAAAATTTCGGTACATTATATTATATTTAAAAAAGTCTATTGATCTATTTTTTATGATTTGGTGAATTTTATTGGGTCTTGCTTATATGGAAGTTGTGTAAAATTACATTTTTAATCTGCGTTAAATAGTATTAAAATGTTTATCAAATTTATTTAACATACAAAATATGAATAGTTCAAAAATTTTTTGAATAACAGGATTAATATATCATATAGTTTTTACCTCTGGTATTAATGTCAGGATTCTTTTTTTTATTTAAAAGAATCATAAATGTGGTGATAGTTTTGTTTTCTATACTTGTCCTGACAATTTCTCTATTAGGGCCGAGTATGGATGATATTATTAAGGAATCTGTAAAATTTAATGTTATTGATAATGTAAATAATCAAAAAATCAGATTCAATGATTTAGGAGAACGCCAGAAATATATTGATACCCAAATCCAGTTACAGATAAAAGCTCTAGGTCTTGATGAACCATGGTATTCTCCAAATAGATTTTTCAATACACTTTTTAAAGTAATGTTGTTAGACCTAGGAAAGTCAAATTTTTTTGTAGCTGATACAGGATCTTCATATGTAAAAGATATTATTATAGAACGAATTCCCAAAACTCTTTTGTTATTTACTACTACCACCATAATAATAGCTGCGATAGGAATTTATCTTGGTGCCTATTTGGCTGATAAGGCAAGATCTAGAATCGATCAGGTAAATTCAATATTCGCAGTATTTAGTAATAGTATTCCTGTCTGGTGGTTCGGAATGATTATGATATTTATATTTGCTTTCTCCCTTAATATATTCCCAGCACGCTCTACACCTGTTACTCCACCAAGCAGTCCATCATATCTCTTAGATTTATTGTATCATATGTTATTACCATTAATCACTATGGTTGTGTTAGGTTTTGGTTCATTAGCATTTATAGTAAGACACATAGTCTCTGGAATTCTTAGTGAAGATTTTATCCGAGCAAAATTCGCCATTGGAATTCCAAAGAAAAAGATCATCTATTCTCATGCATTAAAAAATGCAGCGCCTCCTATAATCACTATAATAGCACTTGGTCTTGCAAGTTCATTTGGCGGAGCTTTTACTGTTGAAGCAGTCTTTGATTGGCCAGGGATGGGTAAATTATATTTCGATGCAATAGGATTAATGGATGTTTCAATAATAATTGGATTGACTTATATTTCATCACTTATTTTTCTTTTAACCATCTTTTTTGTAGACATTATTTATGCATATTTTGATCCGAGGGTCAATCTAAATGGTTGATGAAGACAAAAATAATCTAATTGATAATGAAGAAATCGATAATGACCTGACAGGTAAAAAAAATATACACTCTTTTAAAGAAACAAATACTAATCAAACAAAATCTGAAAATATATGGAGACGAGTGAAGGATACTAAATTTTTTAATGTTATGTCAGAGTTTAGATATCACAAAACTGGAATCGTTGGATTTATCATTCTATTTTTCCTCATTTCACTTACTATTTATGCAATAATGGCAATACCCTTTGATTCATTTAAGGAATGGAATAATCCAAATTTCTGGATTGATAATCCAAGGACTGCAGCTCCACTTTGGAGTGGTATGGGATTATTCGGAGAGAAAATTCCTGAGCATATGATTTTTGCTATATCATCATCTTCATCTATAGACACCAATACATATGAAAAAGGTAAAAATAATAATAATATATCAGAAACATATGAGAATGACGTTAAAATAATAACCCATTCATACGACATCCATTTTGATTCTGATAAATCTCCTACCGATTTTATGATTACCTACTTACTATCAAAAAGTGAAATACCTGCTGCAATTGAACTAGAAATTATCAGGCCTGATAAAAATAAATTTGAAATATATTTTGACTCAATAAGATCCTCAATTACAGGCTCAAATAATAACACTATATCTGGACGATTATTTTCAACTGACAATCATATTCATCAAAAATTAATGAATTATTTGGATCTGTTTAATTATGAGCAAGATCCAAAAAGACCACAAGTAGTTCTCTTTTCAGATACAACTACAAATTCGATTCTAAAAGGAGATTATATCTTTAATGTGAGATTTTACATATTCGATACTAAACAAAACGTTTTAGAATCAAAGCTTATTCTAGGAGGAAAACGTTTTGGTTTGATAGGTACTGATGAAATGAGGAGGGACCTTGCTATTGGTCTACTATGGGGCACTCCTATTGCTCTTTTTATAGGACTGTCTGTATCAAGTATATCAATTTTCATAGGGTTAATCTATGGTGTAATTTCAGGATATAAAGGAAAAAAAACTGATGAAGGTTTAATGCGTATTAATGATATTTTCTATTCCTTGCCTACTTTGCCTTTACTTATTATATTGTCCATATTTGTTGGAAGAAATATCTTTATCATAGTACTTTTTCTTATATTTTTTGGGTGGATGGGAACTGCTAAAATCTCTAGAAGTCTTGCTCTACAGATCAAGAATCTTCAATATGTAGAAGCGGCGAAATTGATTGGCCAGTCAGATATCAAGATAATTTTCAAACATATTATACCACAATTATTACCTTTAACCTTCGCCAGTATTGCTATATCAGTTCCAGGCGCAATTTTAGCTGAAGCTTCGCTCAGTTTTATAGGCCTTGGCGATCCTTCCGTTCCTACATGGGGACAAATCCTTCATGAAGCACATATCGCTTCAGCAGCATCACGTGGGTTGTGGTGGTGGTTGGTACCTCCTGGAATGTTAATAGCATTAACTGGATTATCATTTGTACTGATAGGGAGCACTTTTGAATCTATATTCAATCCCAAACTAAAAAGACAATAATAACTTCAAAATGATTTGTGAGATATATAAGGAATATAATTTCTAGTTATAAAATAAAGTTTATGAATAACACTAGTTCATTTATAAAAATGACTAATACTAGGGCCAATTCTCGGATTAATTTTAATAAAAATATTTATATTTTTCAGGATATCAGATCTACGATTTTAATAATCTCTCTAGTTTTCACCATCTTTTTAATTTTTTACATAAATAACGAATCTCATGCTCAAATTACTTCTTTTGATTCCTATGATGACACGTCTAATTTCCAAGATAGGTACAATACAACCAACAAAGCAAGTAAATCTTTTTTTGATACTGCAAACAAAGTTATAGTTAATAATGCAACAAAAGCAATTGAATTTTATGACAAAGGCATATCAACTGATCCGAATTGGGAAACTCTATATCTCAATAAGGGGTATGCTTTCTATAAACAAGGAGATTTTAATAATGCTTTAAAACAAATTGAAAAAACAATCTCTATTGATACAAACTGGGCAGCTCCTTGGATGGATAAAGGAAATGTATTTTTTAAACAAAAGAACCTGACTGACGCTATTCATTTCTATGAGAAAGCTATTTCACTTGATCCAAACTGGCCTGCTCCATACATCAACAAGGCTAATACCTTGGCTACAATGGGTAATTTCTCAGGAGCAACAGAGTTTTATGATTTGGCATTGAATAAGTTGGGAGATGTAAATTCACAATTAAAATCATTAAACAAATCAGATACCTCTGCATTACCTTATTGGATAAATATTTGGTTTGGTAAAGGTGAAGCACTCTATCAGCTAGGTAAATATGTAGAAGCATTAAATATCTATGACAAGTTAATTACACTTGATCCAACTTGGGCTAATCCATGGAATAGCAAGGGATGGACACTGTTCAAGATGGGAAAGAATCAAGAATCTATTGATGCATTTGACCACGCTATCAAATTAGATTCGATGTGGGCTAAACCTTGGAATAGCAAGGGATGGATTCAGTATAAGCAAGGGAAATTTGACGATGCTATTTTTTCCTTTGATAAAGCGATAGCATTGGAACCAAAATGGGATAAACCTTGGTTCAATAAGGGAAAAATTTACTATGATTTAGGTAAACTTATTGAAGCAAAAGAATTTCTACAACATGCTCATTCTCTCAATCCAAAAGAATCTAAATCTACCGAGTTAATTGAATTAATAAATACTAAAACTACGAATACAACTCCATAAATCATACAAGACTAGGCTGGATTAAAGAGGTTATTGCCAACTTTTAAGTCAGTTTAAAAAGAATTTTCTGAATATTTCTATATTGCTAGGTGTCAACTTTACAGTATAAGCTGAAGCATCTTCTGAATAAATCTTGGATAAAGAATCAAGAAATTTTGCCTTATCCATCCCTCTTTCGAACATTCCTCCTGATTCCTTTATACATAAAGGAAATTTTTCCATTTTAATACCACTTTTATTGAGATAATCAATGAAGTTGATATATCTTTTAACATCATAAGAAACTTGGTTGTTTTCATGACATAACATTATCCATACATCTATGGTATTTTGAAAGAACGCCTTCTCTCGTAATTCCTCAAGAGTCATATTTATCATAATTTAAAGTTATTACATAAATTTTTTAGCATTTTAAACTCGTTTTTCAATTAAGATTTAAACACCCTCGATAATTAGTTCAATACTCTTTCCATTTCTATCATATGCTGCTATCGTATTGTATTCGTACGGGAAACAAATAATGATAGATATTAAACCGAAAAAATCATTTAAATCTTGTAATGACGGTCTATTTGAGTTTCCGGGATGAGAGTGTACTGTTCCAATATATGAAAGATCCAAAGGTAACTCGCTAGTCGGAAATCCAGAATAGTAAGGTCCATGTGAGGAAAAAGGAGGTAAAACTAAACCATTTATGGAAATCTCACCTGATTTCTTACTTTTTCCCTGCAATATCAATATGCCTTCATTGGGATGCCATGTCTTTGAATATGTTATTATTCCATCAGCAACCTGTTTTGTAAGCCTTACTTGTCTATGAAAGTTTTTTACCTTATCGTTAGTTTGATTATTTTTATTTACCTTTTTTTTTCTAAAACTAAAGAACAAGTTTATCATAACAAATTAGCGGCATTTATATTTATCAATAACTTTAGATTTTGAATCAATTATAAATTACAACAAGACATATTTTTTTATAGCAATGTGTAATTGATAACTCTGGAATGTCTAAAAATTGCACTCTTATCATAACCGAATTAGGATCATTGATCATTAAAGATGAAGTAAATATAGATAATGGGAAAGAAATAAAAAAATTTAACAAACGGTTTTTATTTTCCAAAAAATTCACCGACGCTGTTTCATCTTATTTATCAATTGCTAATGGAGATTATAGTGAGATATCATCCATATCTGACAAATTACGAGAATATGATTCTGTATTTTGTAATGAAGTTGGAGTAATTTCATACCTGAGGAATAATAATATCCAAAGTTATTTGATGCCTCAAGAAAAACTACATGAAATTTCTAAAAATAAGCTTAGTTATTTGATCGAAGCAGGCTTTGCTTCTAGTAATTATGATGCTCATTCTCAATTACGTAAATTTGCAATAGATCTATCTTCAAATAAGGTAAAACGTATTTCTGAAAAATTAGATCTTCATATCATTCAAGCAATCAATTCTCTTGATGAATTAGACAAAATAATTAACACAATAGGTTCAAGACTTAGGGAATGGTATGGGTTACATTTTCCTGAGCTTGATAATCTCATTCAGAATATACTAACGTATGCTGAAATAGTAAGAATGGCAGGTAACAGAAAAAATATCAGCTCGGAAATACTCGAAAAACTTGGACTAGAACAAAAGAAATCCGATATTATTGTAAGTGCAGCTCAGAGAAGTAAAGGAGGTGACCTGTTGGAAGAAAACCTATCTATTTTAAAGAAACTCGCAGATGAGGTAATCCTTCAAAGCGAAGTAAGACGAATATTAGTAAATTTAATAGATGATTCAATGGAAAAAGTCGCCCCAAATGTAAAACAATTATTGACATCTACTGTAGGTGCAAGGTTAATTGCAAAATCAGGAAGCCTATCTAAACTTGCATCTCTTCCTGCAAGTACCATACAAATTCTAGGAGCAGAAAAAGCTCTATTTAGATCCCTAAAGACAGGTGCTGCACCTCCAAAACATGGTATATTGTTTCAACATCCAATTCTACATTCCGCACCAAAGTGGCAAAGAGGAAAGATGGCAAGAACTATTGCATCCAAGGTTGCCATAGCAGCAAGAATTGATTTTTTTAGAAAAGGGGAAAAAGATTCTGATCTGCTTGATCAATTAAATAAGAGAATCGTCAATATCCAAGAAAAATACAAAGAACCTAGGATGGAACAGAAAATCGTAAAACAAAAAGATTATCCTCGTAATAAAATTATCGACGGAGATCGAAGGTTCGGAAGAAGAAAAACTAGAAAATTTGGGAATAAAGCTGAAAAAAAACATAAAAAAAGATTTTCTCGAAGAAATAGATCTTACTAATCTTGCATTGGATAGAATACAATATCTATATATTGATTAATACCTTTTTCCTTTCTCATAAATGCTAGATAATAATAACTACGATAATCTTACATACAAAGAACATAATGCCAGAGATTTTGATGGTTATATATGGATAAATATGAATGGAGAGAAACAATTAGCTACATTAAATCTTGTTAAAGGAAATAATGTTTATGGAGAAAAATTAATCTTATATAAAAAAGAAGAGTATAGATTATGGGATCCGTTTAGGAGTAAACTCGCGGCATCCTTGTTAAAAGGCTTACAAGATTTTCCGATTAAAAAAGGATTAAAAATTCTTTATCTAGGTGCTTCTACTGGTACTACTATAAGTCATATCTCTGATATTATAGGGAATTCTGGGGTGATTTTCGCAGTTGAATCTTCCATGCGCGTAGCCAGAGAACTTATCGAGAACGTAGCAGATAAGAGAGAAAATATTATACCTATTATAGAAGATGCTCGAAAACCAAATCTATATTTTTCTACTTATGGGGAGGTTGATATTGTTTATTGTGATATAGCACAACCTGATCAAACTGATATTGCAATAAACAACTGTTATAGATTTTTAAAAGACCAGGGAAAAATTTTACTTGTAATAAAGACTAGAAGTATAGATGTAACACAAGATCCTAAAAAAGTAATTCTTCAGGAATCAGAGAAACTACAAAATAATAGCTTCACTATCGAACAAATATTAACCCTTGAACCCTATGATAAGGATCACGGTTTAATCCAAGCCAGATATAATCAAATAAAATCATAGATTTTTTGTTGTTTTATATTCAAGATATTTTTCACAGGTTTCCAAGACTTTCTTATAAAACTATGACAATTGTTTTGATCGATTATGCACGTCCTGATAAATTCCATTGTTTTTTTATCTGAAGGATATCCACTACCGATTTTTTCAAATTCTCTTTGAATTATTTCGATTTCTTTGTCTCTTATTACCTTTGCAATTATGGAGGCCGCAGATACTACTATATTTAATATATCTGCTTTATGCATAACAATGATCCTCTTATTCTTATTAGAAGATTTAAGATGCGATCTAATTAATTCAGTATATCGATTAATATTTACATCACAAGAGTCTACATAAGTAACATCAGCATCTAAATGGTTGATTATAGTAGCCATGACCTTTCCTTCTAATTTATTTAGATTTTTAAGATATACGTTATTATCGATAATTGCAGGTTCAATTTTGTAAATACAGGTAAATTCTACGATATCTAAAATTTCATAAAATAATACATTTCTCTTTTTTCGAGAAAGTAGTTTGGAATCCCTTACACCGATCTCTGCTAATTTCTTAATATTTGATTTTTTTATAATAATACCAGCTACGATTAATGGACCAATAACAGAACCTCTTCCTGCTTCATCGACTCCACAGATCAGCATACTAATAATTTTTCTTCATTTTATGTCAATTTAAAATTATTGAAAATTTAATGAAATCAATACAATTCATTATGTATAACAATTATTAAACAAATCTAATTACAAAGACAAAATGAATACAATTTTTGCTAATTATTTAAAAAGAATACGAGAAGGTTGTACAGAATTATTAGTTCCCAAAGCCTCATTTGAAGAAAAAGTACCGCCTCATTATCCAGCTTTCTTCAATCCTTTAGCAAAATTAAACAGAGATATTTCTATATATTTATATAAAGCATTTTTGATCGATAAGGAGTCTTCAGCAGAAATAACCTTTGCAGACGCCTTAGGTGGAATAGGTTCAAGAGGGTTAAGGGTTGCGGTTGAAATTCCAAGAGTATCTCAAATTTTTATAAATGATATAAATGAATCTGCAATAAGTATTTCCAGAGAAACTGCAGCCTTAAATTCAATAACAGAAAAATGTATTTTTTCTACAATGGATGTTTGTGAGTTTCTCATTTCACATAATTCTAATCCCACAAATAAGCGATTCTCTATAATTGACCTAGACCCGTTTGGAAGTCCAGCGCCATTTATTGATTGTATTTTGCGTTCTATCCAAAATGAAGGATTGATTTCTATTACCGCAACTGATACGGCTGTATTAAGTGGAAAATATCAAAAGACCTGCCTTAGAAAATATTACGGCGTTTCCCTTAATACTGTTTATTCGAATGAGACCGCAATAAGACTCCTCCTTTCTTCCATAGCTCTAACTGCAGCAAGATTAGGAATATCCATTAGTCCCATTTTTGTCCATTCCAATAGACATTATTTAAGAGTTTATATCAAAGTATCTTTTAGTAAAACCCTCGCCAACAAAATTTTCTCAAATATAGGTTTAATTGAACATTGTTTTAAATGCAGAAATAGGAAAACAATAACATCTTTGACATCTTCTAATTTATGCAAAATTTGTGACTCGAAAACAAATATCGCAGGTCAGCTATGGATAGGAAATTTATATGATAAAAAACTAATTTCACTAATAACTCAATACCTTGTAGAAGACAGATCAGAAAAAGGACAATTAAAACAAATACAAAAAATTTTTACTACATGTTTAGATGAATTAGATGACATTCCTTATTATTTTTCGATTGATGAAATAAGTTCGATCCTAAAAACTACCCCTATGAAGCTATCCCATATAATAGAAAAGTTGTCATTATCTGGGTTTCGAGCTTCAAAGACTAGTCTAAATCCAGCGGGGTTCAAAACCAATGCTTCAATAGTTGATATATTATCAATTATAAATAACTAGAAACTGGATAAATTAAAAATAATTTGCTAAAATGCATTTCTTTATATTTGCTAGCTTTTTATATATTTGAATCATGCTTAAGATTAAAAAATACTTTCAGAGTCAAAAGTTATTATATCAGGATAATATCAAAGAGAATTTCCTTTATTTTTATAATTTAGAAAAAAGATTCAAAAAATATAACAGTATAAATTATAGTAATTCTTTTTCCCGTAAATTCAAGAATAATCTTCTACATGTCTACTACTTTTTCTACCGATTGATAATGGTGAAAATTTGAGTTATACAATAAAATCTGGTGTAATGTTTTATGGTTAAGTTAGAAATAAAAAATGTTACCAAATCTTTTATAAGAAAGGAAGCAAAAGGTTCAACCATTACCAATGCAATAGAAAATATCAATCTTTCAGTCAATGATGGTGAATTTGTATGCTTTGTAGGTCCATCTGGTTGTGGAAAATCAACTCTTCTAAATATTTTAGCTGGTTTAGATAAACCGTCTTATGGACAAGTAATACTGAACGGTAGAGAGATAACTGAAACAGGACCAGATAGAATTATGGTTTTTCAAGAAAATGCCTTATTTCCTTGGCTAAAAGTTATAGATAATGTCGAATTCGGTCTTAAAATGGCCAAAGTCGATAAATTGAAAAGACATGAAATAGCTCTTCAATATCTCGATATGATGCAACTATCCAAATACGCTGATGCTTATGTATATCAATTATCAGGAGGAATGAAACAGCGTGTTGCAATTGCTAGATCCTTGGTGTTAGACCCTGAAGTCTTACTAATGGATGAACCATTTGCAGCGTTAGATTCCCAAACAAGAGATTTATTATTAGTAGAATTACAATTAATTTGGGCTAAAACAAATAAAACAATTATTTTTGTAACCCATAATATTACTGAATCTATTTGTTTAGGAGATCGGGTAATAGTATTTACAAGCAGACCTGGAAAAATAAAGAAAGAAATTACTATAGAATATAGACGACCACGTCTTACTGAAGATGATGGATTAAAGGATTTTCAAAGAAAAGTACTTTATGAATTGAAGTCAGAGATCGTTCATTCTAAAAAATATCAACCCTAGGATCTCAAGGTTTTAAGTATATTTTCTGCCAATGAGAAGTGATTTGGGGAAGTCAATAATACTTCATCTGCCAATTTTCCTGCATGATTGATAAAATCAATCGGTTCTTTTTCATATTCCTTCCAGTCTAATCCTATGGCATTCGCAGATCTTTTATTCTTTTCTGAAGGTAACATAATACAAGCAATTACTTTGATATTGAAAGGTTTAACAAAATCTACTATGGTGCCTAGTTCATTTAACGATTGTATGGACTGAGTAACAAATGCATAAGGTCTTGCAGCAATCTTTTGATTTATCAGATTATAATTTTTAATTTTATTAGGAAAAGATAAATTCATTTTTATGTGTTTTGTAAATCCATTCTTGTTCGATTCCGAGACGAATTGACTTGGCCTAAGAGGATTATTATTTTTAGGACCATCAACAGATTCATCTCCTAACAATATTAAAAGGCTGTCAATTTCTAATAATATAGAATCTGTAACTACTTGATACATTGAAGTGAAATTTCTATCTCTAGTTCTAACACTACATGATATTTTTACTGTATTTACAAATTTTTTTATATTAGATGTCATTGTTATGCTAGATACCCTGGAAACTCCCAAAACGGAATCAGTGAGATGGATACCATTAACGTATTTTTCTATTAAAAGAATTTTTTTCTTTACGGTTTCTATATCAGAATATAATCTAGAATGATCAAAATACTTGTTTGGGAGAATCTTAGGTGGGTTTAATTCGTAATTAACGATCAAACAATATCATTTATTTTTCGTATAAAGTAATATAAAATACAACTGATCTAATTGTAGTTTTTTTGTAGCCAATAAATCATTTTTAACAATTGGAAAAATAAATCTTAAAAATAATTGCATATAATTATTTATATTGTTTATTAATAAGGATGAAATGATCGAAAAAATTAGACTCAATCTAGTGGGGATTGATGTGAATAGCTTGATGTCTACAAGTTTTAAACTCTCCTCTGTATTAGTAATAATTCATTTCACAGATTCTATACCAAGAACTATTTTGACCAAGAGAAGTCCTAAATTAAAACACCATAGTAACGAAATATCTTTTCCAGGAGGATCTTTTCAACATAACGATCTCTCATTATTAAATACTGCTTTAAGAGAAACGAAAGAAGAAATAGGTCTTGATTTCAATGTTGAAGAAATTGCAGGCTCTTTGCAAGCAGTTAGAACCTTGACTTCTAACTATGTTATCATTCCTTATATCACTTTTCAGACTCATATTTATGAACCTAAGATATTATCGGATGAAGTTTCAAGTATACTCGATATTCCTATCTTCGAGTTATTAGATGGCCTGTCAGAAAATTTCTCTTACAAGAATTTTTCAAATTCTTTTCTTTTTAAATATGGCGAAGAGATTATCTGGGGAGCTACAGCACGAATAATAAAACAAATTAGGGATTGTCTATACTAATGTAGAATTTAACCAATAATATAATATATAAACTAAATACTTTATAGATATGCATTACATCACACCTTGTAAACAATTGTTTTCTCAAATATTGAAAATTTTAATTGTAATTACATATTAATGCATCATATCATTTACTTATTATACAACTTGACAACTAATGAGATTATCGATTTTATAAACAGAATAGATTTACCTGTACTTTTGGCAATTTTCGGATTTGTAGGTTCAGTTATACTCTGGGGGATTATAAAAAATCGTTAAATGCTACAATAAACTCTGATAACAATATATTATTTCATAGGAATTTCAAGATAAATTATTATTATTATTATTAGTTCAATTTTATATATGATCTTTTTCTGCAAAGAAATATAGTTTGTTTTTTATAAGTCTTTTAGTTTAGCAGTAACAAGTCATATGGTTTTCGACAGTCTAGGTGAGTACTTGCAAGTCCTTGAAAATAAAGGTGAACTGAACAGAATAAAAACGGAGGTAGATACTAATCTTGAGATTGCCGAAATTATGAGAAGATTAATGTATTCAGGCAACCCTCCAGCCGTACTCTTCGAGAACGTTAAAGGTTATGATTTTCCAGTGTTTGGTAACGCTTTTGGCACATTAGATTTAGTTAAAACAGCACTAGATTTATCTGATTTTACAGAAATTGGTAAACGAATTACCGACCTCACAAAAATGAAAATTCCATCAGGTATTATCAATAAACTCAAAGTTCTCCCTAAAATTTCTGAAATTGCAGATTATGCTCCAAAAAAAGTCGATTCTGGTCCTGTCACTGAAATAATCGAAACCGAACACGCTGATCTCCGATCTCTTCCTATTTTAAAATCTTTTCCTGAAGATGCTGGAAAATTTATTACATTTGGATTGACTATAACCAAGCATCCAGAAACAGGAATTAGAAATATTGGAGTTTATAGAATACAATTAGTTAATGAAAAAAAAGGGATAATGCATTGGCAGACGCACAAACGTGGTGCACAACATTATGAAATGATGAAGGAACAGAAAAAACGTATAGAAACAGCAATTGTTATAGGAGCAGATCCAGCTACTATTTTTAGCGGAGTAGCCCCAGTTCCTGAAGGAATGGACAAATTTCTTTTTTCTGGAATAGTAAGAAGAAAGGGCGTTAAATTGATAAAATGTAAAACCGTAGATATTGAAGTTCCTGCAAATTCTGAGATCGTTTTGGAGGGATATGTCGATCCTAATGAGATTAGAAAAGAGGGACCTTTTGGTGATCATACCGGATTTTATACGCCTCCAGAACCATTTCCTACATTTAATTTGACCGCAATTATGCGAAAAAGTAATCCTATATATCTTACAACAGTAGTTGGTAAACCAATTTTGGAAGATTCCTATTTAGGCAAAGTTATAGAACAGTCATTTTTACCACTTATACAGATGTTTCAGCCAGAAGTTGTAGATTTCTCAATGCCTCCATCTGGTTGGTTTCAAGGATTAGCTATTATTTCAATTAAAAAAAGATATCCTGGGCAAGCAAAAAAAGTAATGATGGGTTTATGGGGAATGGGTCAGCTCTCGTTAACAAAAATTTTTATCGTAGTCGATCACGATATCAATGTACATAATTTAAATGAAGTAATATGGGCAATTACAACTAAAGCAGACCCAAAAAGAGATACTATAATAATAGACAATACTCCTACGGACACACTAGATCCTTCTTCCCCACTGTTGAACTTAGGTTCAAAATTAGGAATTGATGCAACAACAAAAACTCGAGAAGAGGGTTATTTACGTGAACTGCAAAAATTGGCAGTTGTTGATGAAAAAACAAAATCATTGGTAGATAAAAAGTGGAAAGAATATGGATTTAGTTTTTACAACAATTCTAACCATAACTAGATTCATAATTTATTACAATATAACAATCAACTTTTAAATTACATTCCAAATTTATTAATAAGATTGAATTTGGATTTTTATATAAAAATAGGTTTAAAAAAGGAAAGAACTGTTAAAACAGATTCTAATCAAACCACCACTTTTTTATGGGAAGGAGAAAATGTTTTATCTACTCCTTCAATGATTTCTGAAATGGAAGAAACTTGTAGACTTCTTCTAAAAGAATTCTGTTTGAAACAGAGTGATTGGGATTCTGTGGGTACAATAGTGAACATAAAACACCTCGCTGCAACTCCTGTTGGTTCAAAAATCAAATTGGAAGCTATTATCGAATCGGCCGAGGGTAGAAAGGTAATGTTCATTATTAATGCTTACGATGAAATTGAAAAAATAGGTGAGGGAAAACATGAAAGGTTTATTATTAATGTTCCGAAATTTAGAGCAAAATTCGAAGAAAAGCGAAGAAGATTGTTAAACTAATCATTCTTTTAAATAATCTAGGTAAAACTATAAAAATAGGATAATTTTCATTTTTATTATTGTTATTAGGTGAATAGAAAATGAGTATGGGGTCAATTCAAACAACTGCTGGTGGAGTGCCAGTAGTTATATTAAAAGAAGGAACAAAAGAAAATAGAGGTAAAGAAGCTCAAAGGAATAATCTCACTGCAGCTAAAATTGTAGCTGAAGTTGTTAAATCTAGCTTAGGACCAAGAGGAATGGATAAAATGTTAGTAGATACGTTAGGAGATGTAACAATTACAAATGATGGTGCGACTATTTTAAAAGAAATCGACGTTCAACATCCTGCTGCCAAAATGATTGTAGAAGTTGCAAAGTCTGTCGATAATGAAGTAGGTGATGGAACTACTTCTTCTGTAATATTTGCTGGTGCATTACTTGAGAAGGCAGAGGAATTACTTGATAAAAATGTACATCCCTCTGTTATTGTTGATGGTTATAGTGCTGCTTCAGAAGAGGCATTAAAAGTCTTGGAAAAGCTTGCTATCAAAATAAAAACAGATGATAAAGATTTGTTAATAAAAATAGCTAATACTAGTATGGCTTCTAAACTAGTTTCAGAAGACAGTCCAGTCTTAAGTAAGATCGTTGTTGATGCTACACGTCAAATCGCAGAAACTAATGAAAAGACAAAATCCTTGAAAGTAGATCTAGACAATATTAAAGTCGAAAAGAAAGCTGGAGGATCTATCTATAATACTGAGCTTATCAAAGGCATTGTCCTTGATAAAGAAGTAGTTCATGGAGGTATGCCTAAACAAATATCCAAGGCAAAAATTGCTTTAATTAATTCAGCATTAGAAATAGAAAAAACAGAGATCAGTGCTGAGATCAGAATTAATGATCCACAGCAAATGCACATGTTCCTCGAGGAAGAAAATAAAATGTTGAGGGCTATGGTAGAAAAAATAAAAAGTTCTGGTGCAAATGTTTTGTTATGTCAAAAGGGAATAGATGATATAGCACAACATTATCTTGCAAAAGAAGGTATTTTGACAGTAAGAAGAGTCAAAGAAAGCGACATGTATAAATTGTCAAAAGCAACAGGAGGAAGAATAGTCAATAATATTGATGACCTTTCGTCAAAGGATTTGGGTTCTGCTGACTTAGTTCAAGAACGAAAAGTAGAGACCGATAAATGGGTATTTATTGAAGGATGTAGGAATCCAAAAGCCGTAACGATATTAATAAGAGGAGGATCTCAGCGAGTCGTTGATGAAGCTGATAGATCATTACATGATGCTCTTATGGTAATGAAAGATGTTCTAGAAAAACCATCAATAGTTGCAGGTGGAGGAGCTCCCGAAGCTTATATTGCTAACCACCTAAGATCCTGGTCAAGCAATCTAGAAGGGAGAGAACAACTCGCAGTCTTAAAATACGCTGATGCCCTGGAAACTCTACCTATATGTCTTGCAGAAAATGCAGGTATGGATCCTATTGATACAATGGCTGAATTAAGGGCCAAACAAGGCAAAGGCAGCAAATGGACCGGTATTAATGTTAGAAGTACTACTGTAGCAGACATGTATAAACAAAATGTAATAGAACCAGCGGTAATAAAAGAACAAATCATAAAATCAGCTACAGAAGCAGCTTGTATGATATTGAGAATAGATGATGTTATAGCAGCAACCAAATCTAGAGCACCTCCCGGGGGAATGGGTGGCGCTGGAGGAATGGGCGGTATGCCTGGCATGGGCGGCATGGGCGGTATGCCTGGCATGGGCGGCATGGACATGGATTAAATCCTTTTTTTATTTTTGAATTGCATTTTTTAATAAACTAGTTTACAACGAATTTGTTATAATCATAATTGTCAATAATCTTTATATCGAAATAAGAGCTGAAAAAAGGATTATATTAATTTAATACAACATGCATAAGTTTAGAATATAATTTATTAAAGTGCATAGTAAATCTATCGAGACATTCATGCCAAAAAAGCTATTTAAAGTAACATAATAAATTCAGTTATATTTTCAACTAATTCTGATAACTAAATTTCTGTAGAATCATATCTGTCCATCTTCTTCCTCCACTTCTAAGAACATAACACTCAATTTTTGATAACAATTCTTTGACCATATTTTTTTCATCTTCTAACAAGTCATATGCGCTTTTACCTTCAATCATTATATATTTAATTAAATCACTATATGGAGGAAAAAGAAAAGCATCGTCACTATTGGCTATCGCTCTTTTTAAGGCATCGTCAGAACTAATCCTTTGAACTTCCTCAACACCTTCTTCTGCCTTTTCTAAGAAAAATAATGAACTAATTACCGTTTGTTCTTGAATTTTAGCTTCTTTTATAATGTCCCTGATGTGATATTTTGGTGGTCTAATCTTCGTTTGTCCTATAGTATTAATGGTAAAAATTGGGACATTTTTATCTGCTAGTTTGTGCATCAAACTTCTTCCTGTCTTTGAATGGACTAAGCTTCTAATTTTCATTCCTCTTTTATCATGACTCTCATTATATTCTGCTCCATTCAATTCTGTAGTCTGGGCCTCGACAGCAGTTTTGTATGTATGTGCACTAATAGTCATTGATTTTGGAAAACATATTCCTTGATTAGGTAACCTAATTATTGTCATATCATCTGACAAGAAGTAAAAGCCTTTTTTAACACACTTAATTACAGTGGTAGTTTTTCCAGTATCCGGTGGTGCTGAGAGAAAGAATCCAATTCCATTTGGTGTTGACATACATGCAGAATGTAAAAGCACATATCCCTTTACTACAAATAGAAATCTTAACAACGGTTCGACCAGATTGACATAAGTAACATGCTTGGACTTAGAAATTAGTTCATTGATAAAAATATCCAGTTTATTAAAGGCAATTTTTATTTGGAATTGGGCTCCTGAAGTTCCAAAATGTTCGGTATATTTTATGTCATAGGATATCTTTTCATCTTTTAAAGCACCCGTTATTAATTTTCTTTTTGTTCGTAATTTCGTCATATCTGGATCAGTAGAAAAGGAAGTTACAGTTAATGTAATATCAGGATCATTAACCTCCTTTGTCTCGAAATATTCTAATTCTTGTAAATCTATCTGCGATCTAACTTTAATTATATCATGAATGTTATAGTAATACAAATACGCAAGAATAATATTTATAATCTGAATTTAAACAGTATTACTGTATCTTATATAACAATCTTCATATTATGTAATTCTTTAACTAGATTTATTTTCTATGATAATGATAATTATCTTTTTTATTTATTTTTTTCTAATATTGATCTGATTTTTAGTGAAAGATATATTTACTTCATATCTTATAAGTGAAGAAATGCATAAAAAACTCTTTACTAAGAAAAATATGAAAAAATGTTATCAAATATACTCACGATAATTTTAATACATCGATTGGAGCTATTGAAATAAAGTGCAAGCTAATCATCAGGAAATTAAAACCAAGACCATGTATACCTTATCTATAATTATTCCTACTTATAATGAATCTGATAATATAGTCAAACTAATAGATAGAATAAAAGAAAATCTTAATCCTAACGTATTCAATGAAATTGTCGTAGTTGATGATAACTCCCCTGATGGAACAGGAGAAATTGTAAAATCATACATAAAGAATGACTCTGGATATCAAGAACAAAAAACTTCATCTGAAGCGAGAAATAACTATAGTTTAAAAGTTCTTATAAGAAAGGGGAAAAATGGTTTAATTCCAGCAATTCTGGAAGGAGTACGATTCTCCAAAGGGGATTATGTCTTAATTATGGATGCTGATTTCTCCCATCCTCCAGAAATTATTCCAAATATGGTAGAAGAAATATTAGCAGATTCAAATTCTATTGTTATTGCGTCACGCTATATAAAAACCGGTGCAATAATTGGATGGCCATTTAGACGAAGAATTATCAGTAAATGTGCAGCCATTATTGCCAAGATAGGATTACGTGTTAATAATGTTACTGATCCTATGTCTGGATTCTTTATTGTACCAAGAACCTTATTGGAACATTTACAAATAGACACAAAGGGTTACAAGATCCTCTTAGAAATTCTAGTAAAAACAAAGAACCTACCTATTCACGAGATACCATATACATTTACAGATAGAAAATCGGGTAAAAGTAAGATGGGTTTTAATGTCATTTTTGATTATATTGGTTCTGTATGGCAATTATACAATTACGGTAGAGGACGCAAACGACAAAAGAAATAAATCATATTCCCCATACTTCAATTATGTGATTGATTTCTTTTGTTATTTATTAATAAATAAAATTGTTTTCAATGGATGATGCAAGTTGGTTCAAATGACAAAAAATAAAAATTTTAACAAGTATAACAACATTGCCTTACTATTAATTCCTTTAATCTTGAGTGCTTTTACTCATACCTGGAATTTACTTGATTTCCCAAATTTACATATAGATGAAGGACATTATATGAGGAAAACTTTGTCTACTATGCAGGGAGAAGGTCTACAACCTCAGGATCGTTATTTTGCTCCTTATTTCGGTCAAATATTTATGGCGGGTATACTTGGATTAATAGGATATCCCGATTCATTAAATCCTACCTCTACAGAAGAATCGATCGAATCTATTTATACAGTGCCAAGATTAATTATGAGTGTTTTTGCAATTATCGATACGTTTCTAGTATACAAAATAACCGAAAGGAGATATGGTAACAAAATAGCCTTTATTGCCTCAGTTCTGTTTGCGATTGTGCCATACGGTTGGATCCTCAGGAGAATATTTCTTGAATCAATACAATTACCTTTACTACTTACTTCTGTATTACTCATACTTTATTTAAAACAGGATCCTAATCAATCTCAAAATACAATAGGAAAGAGGAATATATCTTTGCTCCTTCTCTCAGGTGGATTTTTGGGACTAGCTATATTCACTAAAATCCCAGTGTTTACAATGATTCCTCTTGTGGTATATCTAATTTATATAAATACACCATCTAAAAAACTAAAAAGTATTGGACTATGGTTTATTCCAGTACTAATTATACCTATGTTGTGGCCTGCACATGCTTATTCGATTGGCGAATTTGATATCTGGGTAGAAGATGTATTGCATCAAACCCAGCGAGAAAGTAAACCCCTTATTAATTCCTTGACATCTCTTTTTGAGGTAGATCCAATTATATTCGTATTGGGAATTTCTGGTTTTATATACGCAGCGATAAAGAGGGATTTTTTTATATTGTTATTCGGTATCCCATTTCTCGTATTTTTATACTGGCTTGATTTTGTATCTTCTTTTCATCTAATTATTCTCTTACCTGTATTCTGTATAGCAGGATCTAAATTGATAGTAGGATTATGTAACCTTATTCCATATATTAAAATAAGAAATGCTCTACCATATGGCTTAATTTCTGCAATAGCAATAATTGGACTAGTCTCTATATTCTTGATTTTGTCAGTCGATTCAAATTCATCCAATATAAAAACTCAAGCTGCAGCAGTACATTATATGGAAAAAAGTAATGGTACAGTTACACTGGTAAGTAATCCAATGTTTGCTTGGATCCCAGAACAAATATTTCATATCGATATGGACCAACGGAGTTTCTTTTCAACAAAACCTCTTAAAACTACCAATTTCATAATTATAGAGGACTCTGGTTATAAAAAAATTTTAAAGGAAAATAGTAAAAGAGGTAACTTTCAAAAAGTATTATATGCAGATACCCATTTAATCGATACTATAAAACCAGATAACGAAAATCAAAAGTATGATATCAAAACTTATCCGTATACAAATTTAAAAACTTCTCCTGTATCAAAAGAAATAAACATAAGAGCCAATTACTAGTTTCAAGATTTTATAGCATCTATAAAGGCTTAAAGTCTACATCTAACAGAAATGTCAATCATATATTGATATCTATTTTCCAAATTTGTAATCTTGAATAGGTTAAAATATACTATATAATATTTTGAAAACATGCAACAAACTAAAATCTATATACTAAATATTTCTATTACCTTTTTAATTTTCGCAAGTATTTTGTTTTTATTAACCTGTATTGATGAAATTAATGCTCAATCGAACAAAAAAGACATAGATCCAGTGTTAACTGATCCAAATTTAAAAACAGAGTTGGTAATTGATAAACTAAAATTTCCGATAGGAATGGAATTTATCGGTAATGATGATTTCTTAGTTATAGAAAAGAATACAGGAAAAGTAAAGAGAGTAACTAATGGCCAAGTAGTTAAGGAACTTTTAGATCTAAATGTAGCTTCAAATAGTGAAAGAGGATTGTTAGGGATAGCCTTTTTGAATACATCTAAATTTAATAACTCCGTTGGCGATAATCCTAAAATTAATTATGTGTTTCTTTTTGTGACTGAAACCGAGGGGCAAGATGATGGTAAGATATTAGGAAATAAGTTATACAGATATGAACTTATTGATGGAAACCTTGTTAATCCCGTTTTACTCTTAGATCTTCCTTATTTACCCGGACCATCTCATAATGGTGGTGTTTTAAGGATCGGACCAGATGGTAATTTGTATATAGTAATGGGCGACCTTAATAGAAACAAGGATCCTGAAGGGGATAGTATAGCTCAAAATCTAGAAGGTACTGCTCTACCGGATGGCAGAGGCGGTGTTTTGCGAATTACGCCCAATGGGAATACCGTTATGGATGGTTTTACATTAGGAGATTCTGGTATATTGGACAAATATTATGGATATGGAATAAGAAATAGCTTCGGGATTGGATTTGACAATGTCACGGGATATCTATGGGACACAGAAAATGGTTCTCACTATGGTGATGAAATAAACATCATCAAACCAGGTTTTAATAGCGGATGGAGACAGGTACTGGGAACTCCATCTCTATATCAGAATATGACCGGAGAAGAGTTTAATCGTAGTAATCTAATCAATTTTAATGGAAACGGTAAATATTATGATCCAGCATTAACATGGAATCAAACAATTGCACCCACAACAATTGGGTTTATTCATTCTGATACTCTTGGGAATGAGTATAAAGATGATATGTTAGTTGGAGGCGTAAAAAATGGGACAATTCTTCATTTTGATCTTAATTCTACTCGTACTGGATTGTCATTGAATGGATCTCTGAATGATAAGGTAGTAAATAGTCCTGAAGAAATAAATGATTCAATATTAGGAACTGGATTTGGTATTATAACTGACATAAAGATAGATCCTACTGATGGTGAATTATTTGTCATAGCCTCTCATTCAAAAAATGGAAAGATTTTCAAAATTTCATTAAAATAAAACCTTTAGAGGTTCCTTATCAAATTTCAGATTATACATTTTTCGAGAAATACAAAGATAGAACTCTTACAACATTAGTATAAAAGAAGTCATTGTTTTGCATTAACATTTTAGAAAGTTTTCAACAATTTCGTGTATATTTCAGAAAACTTGCAACAAGAATACATCATATTGCAGAGCTGCTTTACCTGTTTGAATCGATTCCATAATAGAAAACCTTCATTTGAGGATTTTTATATTTTGCTATTAATTTTTACCTATAATAATTGATACAGAATCAATTCAAGGTTTCACTAATCATAGATTAAAATACAACTATCAGCTGTATTTTTTATCACAGCTTTCTCAATGAATTGTTCACTCTAAATAGTGAAGTCTCAATTGGTTAGAAATAAAAACTTGAATAGTTTTCAGATCCCAAATTTATTTCCAGTGTAAACAGCCATTATTGTAGGTATGAAACCATTCAAAAATCTTTATTCGCTATTACAATAAAATTTAATAGGCTAATAGAACAAGAAAATCGTAAAATCAAGCAAGAAAAATTGTGAAATTAGTTACCCTCCATAAAAAGATCTAAAATCTTATAATACAGCTATAATCTCTATAGCATTGAATGAGACGGGGGAGAAACCAATCAGCAGTAATAATCTTATCGACATTTCCTAATAAGGAATCGATAATACAGAATGTAAATGAACTCGTAATCGAGAAAAAACTATGTGCATGCATCAGCCTAGTTCCTGTTAGATCATTTTATTCTTGGAATAATAAATTGGAAGACCATGAGGAAATAATGGTTTTGTTCAAAACTACTAAATCACTAGCAACTAAATTGAAATTAGAAATAGCTAGAATACATCCATACGATGTTCCAGAAATTATTGAAGTGAAGATGAACGATGTAGCCAAATCTTATCTGAAATGGATGATTGAATCAATAAAAGGATAATAATTTTTAAATAATCAGTGATATTTTTTACCTTTACTATGAAATTTTTAAAAGGATAATTTTTTTTCAAATTTGAAATCTATTAACATCCAGTCATGTTCTAAAACAGATAAAGGGAGAATTAGAAGCAATAATGAAGACTCTTTATACTGCAATGACACTCTAAAAATATTTATTATTGCAGATGGAATGGGCGGTCATAGTGCTGGAGAAATTGCAAGTAAAATTGCAATAAATACAATTTCTAACTTTTTGGCACAAAAACTAGAAAAAATAGATCCTGAGGAGTTTCACATGAATGAATTTCTACTTGAATCTCTTTCGATAGCAAATTCCAAGATTTTAGAGGAGTGTATAAATAATCAGAGTTTGAAAGGCATGGGTACAACTGCTGTAATAGTTTTAGTCTCAAAAAAAGGAAATTTGTACATTGCAAATATTGGAGACAGTAGAGCATATTTAATTGATAATAAGATCGAAAAAATTTCTAGATTAACTAAAGATCATACATTGGTAGAAGAATTATACGGTCAAGGAGTAATATCTACAATTGAGAAAAAAAAACATCCACTGCGTCATATAATCACACAAGCACTGGGATTGACACCAAATATTCGACCTTTCATTAATGAGCTAAAATTTTCTGTTAACGAATATCTCTTATTGTGCTCAGACGGTTTAACCGAAATGCTCACAGATGAGGAGATTCTAATGATTTTGAATGACGTTAATTACTTGAGCGTAGAAGCCAAGTGCAATGGGTTAGTAGAAACCGCAAACACGAAAGGAGGTGTAGATAACATATCAGTAATCCTCTTGAAAAATATTGGGTATAACTAAATAATAGTTATCATACTCTAATTCATCCGGTTTGACTAAAAATCTATTGTTGTAATTGTCATATTTTAACTTGAATTATATCGATTGATCAGAAATAGAAGATACTGTGTTCTTGCTATGGATTCTTTTTGGTTGAGCTTTCCTAGAAAGTCCATCCCTCATAATACATCCAAAGATAATTAAACTCAAAGTTATAATGGTTGATATGTTTAGTAGTTAATTCAATGCGTTTATCATCCTACACACATATATCAAACGCAGAATTGTTTCTACCTTTGATGTTGATGAAAAAATTATTAATATACGAGGTCATTTCTTTGTTATGGTAGTTCTGTATTGAACCTCCAAAATATGTTCCTCGGAAACTATATATTTTTCGAGAAACCTGTTTGTAGGTGGTAATTTTATCTCATTATTTGAGAGTCATTATAGCAGTAAAATTTATCCTCATTTAGATAAAAGGACTTCACAAGAATGTAACCCTTTACATTCAAAATGTCTATTAGTTTCTTTTTTGGAAAAGACCTAAAAGAGTCTTTTACGGGAAAATAAGAAAGTTATTTTATGATTGATAGGTATAGAAAAGACCTGGATTATTGATTTATCACATATCCGTAATCTGATCAAATTAATCCTATTTGTATATGACTATACCAAATCAGCAATAGAATTTTTTTTCAAAATGGCGGTTAAGTTGTCCTGAATATGTTAGTGATACTATTAATACGGAGAAAAACGATATAAGTTTAAAATATTTATTTTCAAAAACAAATCTTTCCTTTTCACTTAATTTGATAACGAAGTAACGCTACTATTCCTCCAAGGGATGATACCCTCAAGCCTATATCTGTTGAAGAATCAACTGCATAAACTTTTGAACCAATTGCTTCGGCATAATTTAAAAGTTCTATTACTTCTTGTTCTTTGAAATTTTTAAAAATAGTATTAGAAAAAACAAGAGATTCAACTGATTTTAATTTAACAGCGTCTGAAACGTCCTTAAACCCAAGAGCATATTTCTCTACTCCTTTATTTACTTGAATCATTACTTGATCTAGGATATTCGAAACTATCGCTATTTTACTGAGACTCATTACTTCTTTTATGATCGGAGATCTAGTAAATACCATAATCCCGTCTTCACCAGCTACATCAATACCATCAATTACTGAACAAAAGTCCTTGTCGTAAGATTTTTTGCTTGTTAGAAAATTGAAAAATTTCCTTTTTGTTTCACCAGGACCAAAAATTATTATTTTGAATTTTTCGTCACTATTCATATTTTCGAGTGTATTTATTATCTGGTCATAAAAGATTTCGGGATTAGAATCCTTCTTAACATTAGTTTTAAAGTACTTTCCAGTTTGCCCTGAATATATATTTGGTATTATTTGTAAATGTGTGCCTGTCAATTTTCCTATCCCTGCTTCGTTGGTATCTATCGCTATCATGATAAATGTTCCCGAAACATCTGATTTGATTAGATGTACATCTAGCTCATCCCATTTTTTTGGTTTTTCAATTACAACTTTGTTCCCTATTTGAACTAAAACCGAATGATAATTTCCTTTTGCGACCATTTCATTGTTCGATTCTGTAATAGTACCGGATATCCTAAGTCTATCTATAGTTTCATCAAGATTTATTTTTTCCACTCTAACAGAAACACGAATTTTAACTCTTTCACGATCTGGTCTAGAAAACTCCTTATCAAATTTTATTACTCTGGTAGTATCAGAGATCAAAATATCTCCTATTTTTATAACACGTCTAAGAATAAAGAGATCATCAGGATCTTCTGGAATAATCAATATCGCTTTTCCAGATGAACCGCTAACTTCTTTACTAATCATACAATTTCTTGGTATGATAGTATGTTCTAACTATTTTCGCAATTTCTATTGTGTGCATATATTACTTATTGGCTTGAAGGTATAGAAGATGACTTGATGTCATCATTATTTGAAATACTTGTTACTGGTTTCTCGTTGTTGTTATTGGCTTTATTTTTTTTATTTTTATGACTTAACTCCTGAGAAGATTTTAAATAGTTATTAACCCACTCTTGCGTTAGAACACCAGATTCAACAAGGTTAACCAGTGCATTAGCAGAGGCTGTTCCGTAGACTTTTCCATTTTTTTTCCTTATCTGTCTCCATTTTAACTGGGTATTTCCACTTTTCGAGGAATAAATTATTCCTAAAACTTCCTTTGCATTGACAAATGTCATCTCCCGGATCCTTTTTAATGTAACTTTATCTACAGCTTCAATGTAGATTGCTCCGGGTCCCTCTTCTCTCTCAGGAAATACTTCAAAATCACGTAGGTAACTATCAGGAATAAAGGATCTACATGTACTTACAATAATAAACTTTCTAAAACTTTCAAGTGATGAAGTAGTGTCTATATTAACCATTTAAACATAAACATCCTTTTTGCCACTTATCAAGTTTATGAAAGAATATCAATTTCTTTATTAATTATATTTTAATACTAAAAATCGTACTAAAATGAAAATAGATTAACATATTACTCTATTTTTTTAATTTCTCAAAAAATAAATTATAAATTTCTTTTTATGTGTATACCCCTGAATAATCAGACTTTTTTATTTCAATGGTTACTTTATCACCTACTCTAATATTGATGTCCTCATAATCTTTCATACTTAGTTTGAAAGTTGGATTATCGCCTGAAATTCCACCTAAATTTCCAGACATTAGTTTGGAAATATCGCCCATTGCTTTTGGTAAATTTTTCATCAGATCTTCTGGAGAAGTAAATGCCATAACATTAGCACCAAAAGGATTCTGCCTCTTGTCGCTTCCTGGTTTGTATTCATTAGGATCTGAGAATGTTACATAAACATAAGGACTTCCATCTTGCGTAGCCTCTATCCTAGAGGCAATAAATTCTCTTTTCATTCCATTAATGATAAATAAAATTCAACTTATAATTTTTTAGGTTATGTTTACAATTGGTTATTCAATGTATCCATATTAAAAGAAAGTAAAATTCGAATAATTTTATAACTTTCTGTTATCTACTCTTAATATGAGAATTTTTACACACCTTTTTTGTTTAAAGTGTTACTTTATCACATGACAATTTGAAATCCTATATCTCATTATTGATATTTAGCTAACAATTTCTTTTAAAAACAAATTTTTATCCAAATTAGAAAACGAACTTAAGTCCAAATCTGAACCCATATACATTAGATTTTTTAGATAACTTCCTGCTTCTTTTTCTAGCCACCATTTTTCTCCAAATTTATTTTGTAGCGATACTTCTAATTCCTTAGCTCTCACCGCGGCCAAAAGATAACTTGGTACATACATGATTGAATCAGGAAGGATATGGTGCAACATCCAATATTCACCTGGAATCCTTATTCCTGTGAATCTATAAACCAGATCTGAATAAATTTTATTGGATTCATCAACATTTAGATCTTTCTTCCAAAAAGCCATTTTCATAATGGAATTTGCAGAATAAAAAGTTACAAAAAATAACTCCATGAAATTATTCCTGTTGATTATACTTTCTAATATTTTTGGATCCTTAACTCCAAGGCAACTTTTTAAAAAATTTTCATTTTTTGTCAGTCTTTCTAATAATATTGAGAAGATTTCAGATATACCCATAGCAATAAAATATTTTTTCCGATATTCCAGATTGGGATCTATGGAACTAGCATGCATTGCATGTCCAAATTCATGAAAACATCCCTGAATGTCAAAATAAGGAGATTCGCTTTTATACAAAACTCGTATATCGTTGGGGATTTGTACAAAAAAACAAATAGGTGAAGGATATTTATTTTTTCTATCTTCTGAATCAAAGCTAATACGCTCCAATTTAAAGGACATAGTCTTTAACACTCTTTTTACTTCCTTGATTGGATTTATATTATGGAACACATTTTCAAATTCATTATAGACCTTATTTCTAAAAAAGTAAAAATCATCGTAATATTGGCAATTTCTACCTAAAATTTCCATTGAAATATCTTTTAAGGATTTTTTAAAAGGTTTACTTGCCTTATCTCCAATGTTGGTGACAAATTCATTTAATGTTTTATATGAAATACGTTCATTGTATAAATAGCAATTCAATGGATCTAGATCAATTCCTTTGCGATCCTTCAAATTTATTTTGGAATACGCATTTTTGATCTCCTTAAATCTTTTAATGATTATTGGACTAATGTATCTTGTAGCAAAGATAAATTCATCATAAACTTCTTTTCTTTTCTTATCCTCTCTTTCCTGACTATTATATTGTCTCCAATTATTCCAGCTTATTTCATTCGAATCAGCAAATCTATGTTTTTTTGATTTTATTTTCCTTGATCTTAAATCATGTAGTTTTAATTCAAGTTTTCTAGTTGAAGATTCTACGAAATTAGTTGCCACTGAAACATACAGATCTAATGGATCATGGAATAATTCTAGAAAAAGATTAGCGTTTTTCAACCTTAGTTCCACAATATTTGATATGATTTTATTAGAATATTTTAATCCAGCATATTTTTTATAAATTTCGTCAGTTTCTGCAATTAACAAACATTCATCTATTTTGCACCAATAATCGATATTCATACCAAAAACTACCATTTGTTATTTATCAAATTAGTATTAGAATATTAGGGCAAGGAAAAGGGATTAAACTAAAAAATAAGATTTTGTATTCGATCGATTCATTTTAATTATCTAAAAATCTATCAGCAAAATTTTTCTATTTAATGTATATAAAAAATTACTTGTTAGTTATTCAAAGATGACATTGCTCCTTAACATCTAAAATAATCAAACCAATTAATAAGAGTCATGGATAATCAGTTTGGTAAGAATTGGGATAAAAAAGAGAAAAAAAATAATACCTTTCTGGGTTTGAGGGAGTCACTCAAATCTCAACAACCACTGAAACCAAAGATGGAAATGGCTAAGAATAGAATCCAAATTCAAAATAAAAAACTAGATGCTATGTTAGATAAATTAAAATCTAGAGAAAAAAAGTATTTTGATCAAATTGTAACATCCTTGCAAAAACATGATTCACAACATGGTAAAATGATTTCAACAGAATTAGCTCAAGTACGAAAAACCGAAAAAACGATGTCTCAGTTAAAACTTGCTCTAGAACAGGTTCATATGAGATTGGAATCCACTATAGACATGGGAGATTCAATGGCAGCGTTAGTTCCAGCTATGGGTGCTCTCTCACAGATAAAATCCAAAATCAATACAGTATTACCAGATGCCGATAATGAACTAACTGATATAAACAATGCCTTTAATGATATACTAAATAATGCAAACGAGATAGGGAACAGTACATTTGATTTTAATAGTAGTAATGAAGAAGTCAATAAGATTTTAGAAGAGGCCAATTTTATTGCAGAACAAAAAACAGGAATAGACATCCCGGATGTTCCCGGAGATAGAATCAATTCTAAGGTAAATCCATTTAAAGAACGTACTCCATAATTTTTATATGTTGGTTATTTCATAGTGATGTCTCTTATTATTCTAAATAACTAAAAGAATAGTACGGTGGCTCAATTTATCTTTTATTTTATTTTAAATCCAATAATGTAGAGTATCCAGCATTTGGGTTATAATAGAATAAACTAATTCATATAAAATTTAAATTTAATTAAAAAGTGATGGAAAAACATCGTTCAGATTAAAGGACTTTGAGGAGATACTATCCATTCCAATAACAGAAGGATCTTTTACTCTGCTTTTATTCTCGTCGCTGTTAAATTTTTGTGCTAAATCAGCATTGGGTGTGAATTCAGAAGAATTGGCAAATAGTGTGATGCTAGGTTGATTTCCCTGACTTGGGGAATAAGGATTCTGGAAATTATCAGATCCAATACTTTCAAGACTAGAAAGGAGTTTGGAATCTGGGGAATTTTTAATATTCTCACTGTCTTGACTGGCTGTACCATTTATGTCTTGTTGAACTTGATTTACGGTATCATCGATCATTTTATTCATAGTATTTCCTATTAAATTCTGGATTTGTTTTTCAATATCGTCAGAAATGGATGAAGATGACTGTGCATATACAGTGTTGAATAAAAATATTGAGCTTAATAAAACTATAGTAGTGCGAGACACAAATAAATATCTCATAGATAAAATTATTTTGAATATTAACACAATCAAAAATATTCAATATTTTATTAAATGATAATGTTCATATGTTAATGTAAGCTTGTAAACTTTTTTTACTCAAACCATTTAAAAATCAGGATCTAACAGTGAAGCAATTCACTTTATGTAGTATTTATAACTAACAGGAAAGTTATAAAGATCCATTAATAGTAAATGGTCAAGTCTATAGGAACTATTTTGAAAAAAATGGAAGGAAAGTTGCGAACCTTGAACACAATACCAAGACCTACAGCTTTGAAAGAATTACAAAGGGAAGAGGGAAAAGATCCATTAAAAATTCTTATAGGCACTATTTTATCTGCACGTTCTAGAGATGAAAACACGACTAAGGTAGTACATAAACTTTTTTTAAGATATAACAATGCAAAAGACTTGGCAAACTCAAATATTGAAGAATTAAAATTGCTAATTCATAGTATAGGTTTTTACAACATAAAGGCACATAGAATTAAACAGGTCTGTAATGTATTACTAGAAAGACATGGTGGAACTGTTCCTAGTAAATTTGAAGATTTACTAGAATTACCTGGTGTTGGAAGGAAAACTGCTAACTGTGTTCTAGTATATGCATTTAATGAACCTGCTATGCCTGTTGACATACATGTACATAGAATCTCAAATAGGATAGGATTGGTAGAAACTAAAACACCTGAAAAAACTGAAGAAGAATTATCAAAGAAAGTTCCAAAAAAATATTGGTTGGATTTAAACAATATTTTTGTAATGTATGGGCAAAATATATGTAGACCTTCAAACCCAAAATGTGGATATTGTGATTTATCGAATATATGTAAATATTTTCTATCCAAAAAAGAAATCTAGCTTAAAGTTTAAAGCAACAATTTCAAATTATTCATTATCATTATCTGTATCCCGTTTTTTCAATTTTAATAGGGAAAAAATCACAGCACCAACTACAATCAGCATAATTATAGGTAAAAAATAAATTGGAGAATCTCTAGGATTCCCGAACAAAAGGTCAAATGTAATAAATCCTCCAACTGTATTTGTTGGAGAATCAATATTGTCTTTCCCATAAACTGCAATAGAACCAAGATTAAATCCATCTAGTGAAAGCCTATCTATTACTATCCGCTGTCCATTCGTTACCGACAATCCTTGATTATTTGCATGGCTTACAGTCATTGATTGCTCAAGTGACCATCCGTTTTTATCCATTTCATGTACTCGGATGTATCCTGATTCATTTGTATTTACTGCTACCCAAAATTTATGATCTTTTTCAAACAAAGCTAATTCTATAAATTTATCACTTGGCTTTGGTTCCATCAATTTTATTATAGTTTTTGCATCAGGTGAATCCGAGTATGTCATATTATTTTGGATTGTTAGTATCCAATTGATACCTTTAGGATTATCATATGTATAAATAGCTGGATTCTTTCTGTCCGTATTTGAAGCAGTATATGGAAATATGAATTGTTCATTATTTTCTGTATTTATCACTTGAAAATCTTTTAGAGTTGAAGAATTGTCTAAAGGACTTTCCTTTTGGGCGTCTATAAAAATACTATGATTAAACAGTAAAAACGGTATAGTAAGACATGAAAGCATCAGCATATAACTATAATAGCTAGATCGAAATTTAAGAGAAATAAAATTCATTTATTCCACTATGCTACACAGTAATATGAATTTAAGTTTAAACTAATATACACTTTTCACATCTCAAATATTAAAGATATTCTTATTATATTACAAACGGATCCTGAAATTTAATAATGACTTCTGCTACTTCTGGGCGAAGTAAATGTTTTCCAGGGAGTTCTCCTTCTGTTACCATCTTTCTCATTCTAGTACCACTAAGCTCTTCTCTATGGTCTGCTCCATGTGGACATGTTCTTTCATTTGCATATCCTAAACATTTTTTGCAATAATAAAAAGTGGGGAAGAAAATGGGCTGTATACCTAGATCTGGGAATTCATTAAAGATTTTATGAGCCGCAAATGGGTGATAATAATCTCCGACTCCTGCATGGTCTCTCCCTACTATAAAATGAGAACAACCAAAATTTTTTCTCATTATTGCATGATGAATTGCCTCTTTTGGTCCAGCATAACGCATTTCAGTATGCAAGGTCACAAACATAACTTTATCCATTGGAAAATAATTTTCAATTAACTTCATATAAGATTCCAAAATCACTTGATCTTTAAAATCACCCTTTTTCTTTTTACCAATTAATGGATTTATAAATAATCCATCGTAAATGTTTAATGTAGCCTTTTGTAACATTTCATGAGCTATATGTGGTATATTTCTAGTCTGAAAACCAACAACTGTATTCCATTTTCGATTTTGAATTTCTTTTCTAGTTATAGATGGATGTAATCGATAACCTTCAAGTTTAGATTGCAATCGCTTCTTGCATACTTGTATTTTTCCAGAAACCAAAGTATCTTTTAATTTAAAAGTCTTATATACACCAGGATGTTTCTCATCTGTTGTTAAATATTGCGATTTAGCTAAATGTATTTTATCATATTGATAATAATCATCAAAAAATAAAAATGCAAAATGTTCATTGTTATTCCTTAATGAAATCTCTCCATATTCTTTACATTTTATGGCAGTACTTTTATCTACGTCTAAAACGATAGGTATAGTCCATGGCAAACCATTTTTTAATCTCCCAACAGTTAAAATACTTTCAAAATCCTCTTTTCCCACAAAGCCATTTAAAGGACTAAAGATACCATAACCAATATTCTCAACGTCATTTCTTAAGTTATCATCTATATTAACAAAAAACATATCATCAGTCAATTTTTTAGTCTCTATGACCAGATCAACAAGCGATCCTCCATGAGGATCTGGTATCCTGTTAGTATTAATACAGTCGTTTTTTGATTCTCTTTGCATGTTTCATTTTTTTCCCTATTAAATATAAAATTACATAATTTTATTCTAATAATTAAATAAAGGACTTGTTTTCCCTTGTAATTTCTTGTTAGCATTCGAAAGGTGTAATCCACATTCTTTCTCGGATGGATGTTCCCACCACCAGCGTCCAGATCTAATATCTTCCCCTGGTGATACGGCTCTAGTGCATGGTTCACATCCTATACTGGGATATCCTTTATCGTGTAGTTTGTTATATGGTATGTTATTCTTTTTTATGTAATCCCAAACCATTTCTTCAGTCCAGTCCGCTAGTGGACATAACTTAAATTTATTATCATGAGAAATATCAAGTTCAATCTTTTCAATATGAGATCTAGTTATCGATTGCTCCCTCCTTAGTCCTGTTATCCATCCATCTAATGAACTCAAAGCCCTGTTTAAGGGGTTAACTTTTCTTATACCACAACACAGCTTTCTATTTTCTAGACTATCATACATTAAATTGAAACCTTTACTATTCACCATTTCTTCTACTTGATTTGAATCTGGAAAATATGTGTAGATTTTGATTTCATATTTTTTAGATATTGTATCTATTAAATCATATGTTTCCTGATTAAGTCTCCCTGTGTCTAGTGTAAAAATCCTTGTTTTATTCTTGTTAATTTTAACCATCATATCAATGAGTATCACATCCTCTAAACCAAAACTAGATGCGAGAGCAATTTTTTCACCATATTTATCAAGAGACCATTTTAAGATTTCTTCTGCAGATTTAGTCTCAAAATCAGAAACAAGATCTTTAATATTCAAATCATAATTACCTCTTTTAATTAAACTCGTATTATTCGAATATCTATTTTATTTATTTAAATCTATGCTAATTGAATTTCTATATTTCATGTTTTAAATCTACAGTTTGAAATAAAAGGCTAAAAACGAATTATAATTTATCTTCCGACTTTGTTTTTGTGAGTATGGTTGACTTCCTTAAATTAAGGTCTACGTTAGTAATATACTTTGAAAAAATCTATTTTGTATTCTAGTCTTTATTTCAGATATCCATTACGGCCTATAATGATAGAAAAGAATAGTATTTTAATTAATGTTATTGTTATTATTATTATTGTTTTAATATTGAAATTAGTTATTCTAAGATTTCTGAATTAAAAATGTTGAGATTAAACCCTAATATATAACTAAACCACTTTATTAAAATACCCACTAACATCTATAAAATTGAATTCCTTAAATCAACTTGTGTGTACTCAATAAAAATATCTATATTTTAATATCATTAAAATCAACCATATATTGGACTACTTGAATAATCAGGATTTTTGGAATACCATTTATAAATATAAAGAATACGGTTTTGAACCTCTCAATTGGATTTCAAATTTTTCCAATGAGATTGACAAAGATGTAATAGGGTCTTCGTTGAATAAGATTAAGGGAACAAATTATAAAATTACTCCAAATTGGATAGATTATTTTCATAAATGTCAAGGGAAGGTCCCTGAATTAACAAGAAGATTCTATGATTTTAATTACACTCTCTCTCAAAGTGAAACCGGGATTAAAAATGCCTTAGGAGTTCTATTTATCACTAACAATGTGAGTGAAAATCCTGAGAAAAGATTTAATCTATTAAACAATTTTCTTAGCAGTTTTAAATCAAAATTGAATACAAAAAAAATAATAGCAATTAGTTCATTTTCTAAAAAAAATTTTGGAATATTGGATTTTATTCAGATAAGAAGGGGGAATAAAATAGGATATGTAGTCGCTGATAACTACATTACCCAAGTTACTGATATAACAGCTGCTCCAGAATCTGAGATTCATACACAAATCACAGTTTCAGGTGCCATCGAAAATCTTAATCTTCTCGGATGTACGTCGGAATTTAGAATTTATCCTATCTATGACGGACCTACAGAGAGTATTTTAGACACAACTAGAAAAAATTTTGATTCAATTACCCTTTCAAACAATATTTACATGGAAGATTACAGTTCTGTAAAAAAAGGGGATCTTTTGTTTGGGGCAACATCAACTGGTACTACATCTAACGAATTACCATTACGATACGAGGATATAGAAGAAGGGATGAATGTGATACTTACTGATACATTTGGTACAATGGTGCCGCTCAATTTGTATCTACTAACACAGATTAATGAAAAAAATATTTCATTATTTGAAAAAAACAATATATCTTATGATTTATTAAAAAAGATAAAAGTAGAGATCTTTAATAACTTAACTCACCCTCGATTTGAGCTAGGTAAACTTATAAGCAAATATTGTCCAGAATTTGGTAGCAAATATGAGAAAACCCAACATATTACATGTGTGTTTCCAGTACTATCTAAAGGAATTTTGGCTTTAAAACATTTATCTGAGTATATCAATAATGAGATGGTTATAGATAATATTCCCATAAAATATCAAGATATTTCTTGCTATGCTATTAAAGAGTATTTTATACAAAATTCTACATCCTCTGTTAACGGATGTCATACCATAATAGCAAGTAAAGAAATTACAGACTCTTTAATTCAAGATCTTAGAAAGATACATTTAGAACCAGAGATCATAGGAAAGATAGGTAAGAAGGAGAAGAAATCATTAATATTTACAGATCCAAATTTTGATAAATATTTTCCCCCACGTTCAAAGATACAAAAAAAAATCAGGGGATTCAAAAAAAAGGAAAATTATAAAAAACTTTAAATTTTAATTTTGAATAATATTGGAAGATATGAATTTTTTTGATTCATTGGAAATACATTTATCATTGGACATTTTAATCAAATTTGAATATTTTTTATTATCGGACTATTTAGTTTATACTTTTATATTTATTAATTATAGATATTCAATACCGAGATTTTCGTCCTGATTTATCTCTAAAAACTTTACCAAATTCAGACATCTTTGATAATTGTTTTTGATCAAATATCGTTCCATCCTTACATACAATTTTATCATTTATACAGCAACTTGCACATATCCCGATCCCACATTTCATATATCTTTCAAGACTAGCTTGGATAGGAATTGAATTCTCTAAAGAGATCATAAAAATATTTTTCATCATCAGTTCTGGACCACATGTATAAATCATATCAAAATTTTCTTTTTTTATTATATCCATTATCCCATCAGTAACTCTTCCTTGGATTCCAAAACTTCCATCTTCTGTTGTTACAATAACTTTGCATTGAGTGTTTGTTACTAATTGTTTAGCCAAATTGTAAAAGAGAATTTCTTCTTTTGTTTTTGCTCCTATTATTAAAGTATATTTTATATTATTTCGTTTTAAGAAATCCGCCAATCTTATAAGGGGAACGAGGCCAGTTCCACCACCTACTAACAATACATTTTTTTGTAACTTTTTTGATACAGTAAATGAATTTCCATATGGTCCCCTAATTCCAAGAATATCACCTATTTTTTTATCAAATAATTTAGTCGAACCTATGCCATGTTTTCTAATACTGATAGCAGAATAATCTGGTTTAAAGGAGAACATAATACTCATAGGCAGCTCTTCTACTCTGGGAATCCACACCATTAGGAATTGTCCCGGTTTTGATCTGAATGCAATTGGATCTTTGAATATAAAAGTTTTAACAGTTGGAGATTCTTTGATCTCTTGATCGATTTTTACAGTTCTAATATAATTAATATTTATGAGCAAGTTTATGAACCTCCATGATATTTTTGTAACCTTTTTTATTCAAATATTTTAAAAGTCCTCCTGTGATTTGTTGAAATATGTTTATACCTTTGTTACCTATAACAGAGCCTATTTCAACAGCACAAGCTCCTGCCTGTATATACTCTATTACATCTTCCCAACTAAATATTCCACCACAACCTATAACAGGAATATCTACTTTTTTTGTAATTTCATAAACAGATCTAATACCTACAGGTTTTATAGATGCACCAGAAAGACCGCCAATTTTATTGCTCAGTATAGGCATTCCGGTTTCGATATTTATCGCCATTGCTCTAATACTGTTTATCGCAGTAATTGCATCTGCACCAGAATCCTGTATCGTTTTTGCAAGCT
>Ga0315534_1000132_pt1 | contig 43787 bp, 42 predicted proteins | sample SalMarSW160240MG_FD_203094 | JGI IMG/M metagenome (GOLD analysis project Ga0315534, IMG submission 203094) | Salt marsh sediment microbial communities from the Plum Island Ecosystem LTER, Massachusetts, United States - Salt Marsh Sediment SW1602-40 ... | reverse complement strand
TTAGAATGGATGCAGATCTATTTTGTACTGCTAGTTTGTTGGTTTGTATATTGTTTCACCAAAACATCATATACCAATAAACTAGCTTTATTCGTTATGAAAATAGAATAATTATGACCCAGTCTCAAATAATTTAAATTAATATTTGGCTAGATTACCTTATATAAGTTTAAAGATATGCCATTATCAAGTCATATCATTCATTTAAAATACAATCATATATTTCAATAAATAATTTTTTTATGTTAAAAAGATATATCTATATGAGCTCTGACTAAAATATATTCTGCTCCTAATAATATTTTAATTTTATGTCTCTTTTTCCTTATGGATAGCTATCACTTTGAATATAAACATAAACTTGTCTTGTTTGGAAAATATAATATATAAAATATTTAGTGAATGATGTTTTAATGGTCCAAAATCATTTTTTTGAAAGCTCTTTCAACATATAAACTAGGATCTTCTTGGCAATGACCTTTGCATGCAATTTCATTAAATAGGTACATAATTGTCACTCCATATCCATCTGGATTTTCCAGGGGAATTTGAATGTATTCTAAATTTTCTCATTCAACATAACACATTCTTTCTAAATAAATTTCAAAATGAATATCATCGATTAAGGAAGTAGAGGTGAAAATATCCATAGTATTTAGAATCAATATAACCGTTCTCTTCATTAAAGATGTATTGATATGAAATCATATTATATGAATACATTAGGGAATATTGGAAATAATTCTCTTATCAAAGAGGTTTTATTAATATATCTTCATTTTCAATATTATTATAAATTTCTTAATTATTCAAGAATATTTATTATTGTAATTAAATATGGTCATAATACATTATATCATAAGCAGTATGAGTATTAATAGTCAGACTTATTTAAAACTAGGAAGGTAATACTAAAAAAATAATATGATATCGTGTTTTGAAAGTATGATTAAAAGAGATCTTCCATAATCATTTTGTTTATTCAAATATATAACTAGAAATCTAAGAATAATATATTTGATTGATAGATAAATAAATTTATTACTATTACACTATAGATATAATCTTATTTTTTTATATAAAAAATAACTATTTTCAAATACAATTTATTTGTTTATAAAATTCTACCATTCAAATAGTCAAAAAATAATATTACGAAGTCTCAAGGTTTAAAAATTTTTGTGGTCGTTATGAGATCTTATAGTAAATAGTGCTGCGCTTTTAGAAGCGAGCTCTGCCATAATTTCATTATTATCATCACTGCCAATAATAATAACATCATTATCTTTAGGCTGTAATTTTTGTATTAGAATATGCCTTATTACTTTTTCTGAATTTAAAGCATCATAGTCAGTTCCAGGAATAATAAACTTACCTTTCGAAAAAAGAAGAGTGGTAGCACCCTTAGCACCTAGTTTTATAGCCTCATCTCGCTGTTCTAAGCCAAAACCTATAAGATTAGCTGAATCTTTTAATCGTACTGAGTAATTGTATTTTGCCAATGTAATAGAGCTTTCTGGAATGAATGTTTCTGCTGGAATTAATGAGAGTAACTCGAAAAGTATGTACTTTCCTTTTTGTGTCAAGATTGTTCCTGAATTATTAGTCACTATCATTTCATGCATTTTTAGATGTTTTATTAAAGTCTTAATTGATCCTTCTCCTAGATCCAACTCTTTGCATAACAAAGATCTACTAATATGCCCATATGAATTAGCTAGTTGTAACGTTTTAAAAATATGTACTATTCCAAATGATAAATTACGACTAGGGGCATATTTACTTGAAATTTTGTACAATATTTTAATTATATTATGCATACCAAATCTATTAAATATACTGTATTATATTCAAATTTATTTGTACCAGATTCGAGTCATAATGTAACCGTATCATAGTTTTATAATCTTTTTGACGATGTGGAAAATAAATTAAAACATAGCTGTCATAATCTGCGTATTAAAAATATTATTTTAGACCATACTTTTTTTCTGTTGGATAAACTAGACAACACTTTATATAATACTTATATGTATCATGATGTCATTAATGACTTTAGCAAGAAAGATTCAGGTGCAGGATTCTGAGATTCCTAAAATAGGCATAGGTATTCTTGCAGCTATTTTATTATTTGGATTATTTATAGTGGGATATGACCAAGGACAGCTATTCAGTATTGTTCAAGGGGAGAAGGCATTCGAGGATCTATACATTCATGAATTATTCCATGACATGAGGCATGCTGCCGGTTTTCCATGTCATTGACCCATACTAGGGGATAATATTGAAGACTTTTACTTTTATTATTATTTCAATTATTTCTGGAGCTATTTCCGGTACTATTTTAGGAATAATGAATTTAGGCATTGTAGAACCTGTGCTTGATAAAGCAATTGGAATCGAGATACAAAATCAAGAGAGTCAAGGAAACACAATCAACGAACAAGAAATACAAAGTTATCGAATTTGGCAGAAAAGTGGGCAGATAGTTGCTGGGATTGTTTTAGGAGTATCGTTTGGAGCTTTACTTGGTATTTCTTTTATTTTTGGAAAAAAGATACTTCCTGGTTCAACCAATCAAAAGAAGGTCATGGCTTTAGTTGGGATCATATGGTTAGTAATTTTCTTGATTCCCATGTTGAAGTATCCCGCAAATCCACCCACAGTGGGAGATCCTGAGACTATATATCAAAGACAAAACCTGTACGTAACTTTCACTATGATTTCTGGTTTTATTGCCTTAGGATTAGCTTTTATGTACCAAAGGATCGATGGAAGGCCTTTGAGAAAATTTGTAATAATTTCCGTAATATACTCTGGAATTATTGGAGGAGTATTCATAACCATGCCAAATAATCCTGATCAAATTTTTTCACCTATTGAGCTAGTTGAAGAATTTAGACTAGCCAGTGGATTTACTATGAGTATTTTCTGGTTAGTTCTGGGAATAACTTTTGGAAGTATGTGGGAAAAATTAAAACCACAAGGAGCTCAGATCACTACTATCTAGGATCTTGATTCAAGCAACTGTTAAGCTATTTTCGAAATTATAAATCATATGAAAATATAATTTCTAAGCTAACTGATATATCAACCATTAAGATTTAAGAGGTAAAGTTTGTTGCTTACCGTATTTTTCAAATATCGATTCGAATTTTATTACTTTATCGTTAATCAAATTTCCTTCTATATCATACAGTCTAGAAAAATTTGCTCTCATTGCAAGATTTCCACTACCATCATAAAAGCGAATGCTATAACTTTGACGGTTATGAGATTCATTAAATTCCTTCACGAATCTTGCTTCAGAAACGTTAGAAACATTCAGGTGGATATGCCAAGGTGTAAACTCATCTCCTATGGTTAGCCACTGATCTCTTATTTTAAACTTCATATCCTTCTGCAATCTAGCTTCACATATACTAGATGTATTCTTTACAGAAAAAATAATATCTTCTTGATTCAGAATGTCTTGAATTAAACTCGAAAATATTTCATTGATCAATTATTTCATAAATATTTTCTTGAACTAATAAATCATGGTATGAATCAAAGATAAAGAGTTTATATAAATCCTATTTAAGATATATGCGATGATATCTATGTATGAATTATATACACAACCTAAATTTAAGTAATTTAAAACATTAAATTAGTCTTTTGAAAAGAAAGCAAAAATTAAATTGATATGACATTCTAACCTACATATTTTGAAGATTTAATATTCTAGGCCAGTTAAAAATATGTTAAATATTTATTTTCAAGAAGAAGCAAAGAAATAGACAGTTAAATAATTACTAATTACTAACAAATCAGAATTTTTCTAATTTAATCTTTTTTTTATGCTGTAATATTTTCTTATAGATAATAAATACTATATGTAATAGGATATCAATACTGTATTAATAGGCGTAAATATTTAACAATAAATTATTTTACCCCATTAAAAAAATTATTATTATCAATAAAATAAAGTTTTGTAATGATGCAAGAAAAAGGAAAGCTTCCAACCAAAATGGTCTGTTTATCTTTTACTTCTTTATCGTTAACTTATTCCATTATGTTAATAGGAGTATATATTACATCATCGCATCAGGGACTATCCTGTCCTGATTGGCCTTTATGTCCAAATGGTTTTGATTTACCTTCATCCAAATACTTTTTTGAACATTTTCACAGATTATTAGTATTGATAACAAGTTGTTTTATATTTGCAACGGCTATATATTCAATTAGGAAACCAAGACAAATAAAAAATCCTGCGGTTATTGCAGGAATTATTGTCGTAGTACAAATTCTATTGGGAATGTTTGTCGTAAATTCTAAATTACAAGCGGTAATCGTTGCTGGACATCTTGGAACTGGGATGATATTATTTGCCATGTTATTGCTGACGTTTATTTATTCTTATAAGCAATGGAAAAATAATATCAAAGTATAACATTATGTAGTGTCTATTCTACATACATATAAAATTATCCGCGGTAATTTAGAATTAATAATAATGATTATACGCACTAGTGAGATTTTTAATGAGGTACCTATGACATAACTATTACGGATTTATTTTACCATCTTGTAATACATTTTCGAGTAGATTAGGTAAAGCAAGTATCATTATTAAATAATAACTCTATGAATAGGACTTGTGTCAAAAACAAGATTTGAAAAACATATCTCTAGATATACCAGTAGATACGGTAGATGTGATAAACAAAGTACCATCTAGCAAATGATAAAAATGCAGTACAGAATAAAATAAAGATCAAAAATATCTATAATTTATTTTTATTAGTTCACTCATAATGATATTTTTATTTAATATAAAAAAGTCTTTACCAATGAAAGTATTGCAAATGAGTAATTTAGTGGAAACTATTTAACCTCTAGATAAAACTTTTAAATTAATAAAAATAAAATTTCAGTTTGGAAAATAGGTAATTTAGGAAAAAATTGGATTCTAAAAAGATTAAATGATAAAATAATTAAAGTTATGATATTTCTCTTCTCATTTGAATGTGTAAATATAGAAGAATTTCATTAAATAGTTATCATAAAAAAATGGATTTTTCACACTGCTTTGATTTGAGTTAATCATGGATAATCTTCTTTTTACAACTTTTCTATTTTACTCCTGTTATGAAAAATATATAATAATTATGAATTTTTGGGAATAATAAAAGATATCAGTAAAAGTAATGAAAGAATTTGGGGCATATAACCAAGACAAGTTAAGTAATTTTGAGCGAATTTCATTTATTATTTTTCAAGTTATCCTGATGCATTCGGATTATTTCTTGGTAACCCTCAGAAAAATCTTTATTTATACTTTTAATCAGGTCTATAAACTTTGCATCTTTAGATAATATTCCTTTCATTTTTGATTCCAGTTCATAAATTGTTACTTTAACATCTTCTTTAAGTTCTGGATTAAGGGCCAAGAGATTAGTATCATTATACATTATTATCAATTTGAAACCTAGTCTTCTAATTAGCCATTCTAAATCAAATTTTAATCGATTAGTAATTTTTACTTTATCTTCTTCTTTAGATGATGAATTAATATCTTGTATCGCATTCATTGTGATATTGCAACATTCTTGTATGTAATTAGTAAGCTGAGAATAAAATCTCCCTGTTGAAGTTTTGATAGTTTTTTCTTCAAAAAATTGATAAATAATAGTTTGTAAGATAATATCTTCTTTATATTTAATTAAAAATTGTGGGGGATAAATAGTAATATGTAAAAAAATATGAAATAAACCAAAAGTTGTAATTCTGAAACTTTTTGAACTGCTAAGAAATTTTCCTTTAGTTATTTCGAGAAATCCGATGTCCTCTAATGAACCTGATATAAGCGATGTAGGATCCCTTCCATCATGAGCCGAATTTCTTAGCTTTAGATAAGATGTAATTTTGAATGCCTGATCATGACCACTTAAAAGTTTAAATAAAAAAGTTCGTTGTTCTGTAGTCAGATTCTGTTTCTTGTAGGACAATAACGATCGAATATAATCTGAATAGACCATGACTTGCATAAGTTATGATAGAAACGGATTTATAAAATTAATTATAATACTTAGAATTATTACTTTAGCTTAATCTATGTCTTATATTTATTATTGGTTTCGATATTTTTTTGTTAACAAACAATATTTGTCTATGCGTGGCATTTATTTCTCAGGTCAAATCTATTATAACCTATATGTTCATTACGAATTTGAATTTAAAAGATAATATACATCTCTAAGAGGGAAATTCAAATGTTAATTTCTCTAGCTCTAAGATGGGGATATAAATCGAATGTGATTCTGTTCCGAGTTGATTAATAAATTCATATTTACCATTTATCTTGTTCAGCTGAATGAATTTTTTTTGAGGTTTTTCACTTAAAATAATATAATGAATTAAACTACTTCCTATGGAACTATTGTATATGAACAAAATATCATTATTATTATCTTTGATATGGTAAAGTAGGGAGTTGATGCCTAAGGCTGATTGCGAAGATGAAAGTATTATTTTTAACATATCTTCAAGATTATTATATTTTAAAAATTTGAAGTCGGAAGCTAAATTTTTTTGCATCTTTATTTAAAATATCTACCCATTATTAGACCTTGCTAATTGATAGGGAATAATATTAATTGACTTGCCTATTTTTTCCAGGGATCGTGTATTTTTTAAACCTAATTTAAAAAAAAATATTAAACAAAAAAGTAAATAATTTTTGTGATAAAATTAAACAAAATATATAACGTGGATTGTTTAGCTTTTTTACAGCAATTACAAGAAGAAAAAAATATAAAGTTAGATGTAATTGTAACTTCACCTCCTTATAATATAAATAAATCTTACACAAAATATAATGATAAAAGAGATATAAATGATTATCTTAATTGGTTACAAAATATAGCAGATAAAAGTTTGGCGGTATTAAAAGATGACGGATCTTTTTTCCTAAATATTGGAAACACTTTAAAAGATCCTCTCGTACCGTTTTACATAGCGAAGAGATTCACAGAAGTTGGTTATAAAATACAGAATACAATTCATTGGATAAAATCAATCTCGTTTGAGGGTCAAGATATCGGAAAAAGTAATAGATTAAAAGAAAATAATTCTATTGGACATTTCAAACCTATAATGAGTAAGAGGTTTTTAAGCGATCTACATGAATATATTTTTCATTTTACAAAAAATGGTGATCTGGTCCTGGACAAAATGGCAATTGGTGTTACATATCAAGATAAAACGAATATTGGAAGATGGAAATCTGCTACAATGGATAAAAGAGATAGGGGAAATAATTGGTTTATTCCTTATGAAACGATTCAAGAAAAAAGACCACATCCAGCTATTTTTCCAAAAAAAGTTCCATATATGTGTATTAAGTTGCATGGCATAAAAGAAAATATGAACGTATACGATCCTTTTATGGGTATAGGTTCTACAGCACTCGCATGTATAGATTTGGGAGTTAAATACATTGGTACTGAGATTGATAGTAATTACATCAAGATCGCAAACGAAAATATAAAAAATGTAATCGATGCTATTTAAGTTATTCTTTTCATAGACTTAATAATAGCAAAAAAATAAATATTAAAAATTATTTGATTACTCATCAATAAATCTATGGATTAAAATACTGAAATACTTAATTCTTTTCCGTCTATATCGATTTTTTTATATTCTATGTCATCTAACTCTTGCTCAGATATAACCAATGATCGCACTCTTACAAGATAAGTCAATTCATCCTTAAATTGGGATAATGATGAAATTTCATTTGTATCCAATTTTGCTACATGTGCTGTAGAGAGTATTTCAGTAGGATTATAGGATTTTTCCTTCCTTAACTGTTGTAGATTTCTAGCTAAATCTCTCAAAAGACCTTTCATAATCAACACAGGATCGCGTAATGAAGAGATGAATATCATAAAATTTTCTCTCTCTGCGCTTACAAATCCATCTATTGTATTGAATGATATATCTATATCATCTCTGGAGATATCAATAGAAGAAGACATATCATTATTATATTTCATGTTAAAAGTGTCTGAATTTTGTAAGGTCCTTAAAACAGTAACCTTATCAATTTTTTCAAAGGAACTGATTACCTTTCCAATGTCAGATTTTACCTCTGGAGCTATATTCTTTTTTACCAAAGAAACGTTTGGTATGATAGGATTACCGGTTTGTAATAGTCCAAGAACTTTTTCAATTTTATCATTTGCAGATATCTGTTTTATTTGAATTGTTTCAACATTTAACTGAGTTTTTAATATTTCTGAAATTTCAGGTTTTAAAAGTTCTTGTTCAAGTGAAATATCTTTAATATTATTTTTGTCATAAAAGTCACAGATTATGATCGTTGAAATTGGCCAACGACGTTTTAGTTTTGCCTTCATTCTGGCAGAATTGGATATTGAAATGATACTCTTTATTTTTTCAAAAGTATTTTCTAGATCATCATTTAAAAAATATTTTACGTGGTCAGGCCATTTACTAAGAAGTATGCTTGTCTTTTCTATATCTTCTTTATTATTTAAAAAACAATTGAGATAGAGATAATCTGTAAGGAATGGAGAAATAGGATGGAGAACTATATCTATTTTTTCAAGAACATAATCTAAAATTGTAAATATTGTTAACCTTCTATTAATTTGTTCGATGCTGTCATTCCAGATATCGTTCCTGGTTAGTGGAATATAAGTTTGACTAATATTATTGATAATAAAATCTTCAATGGCTTTTGCAGCTTCGTGAAATTTACAAGTTTCATAATAAGTATTTACGTTATAAATAAGCTTTTGTAAAACAGACAATAACCACCTTTCAGGATGTTCTAACAGATTATTAACTTTGATCCATTGAAGGTTATGAGTTGTTCTATTAAAATTGTCCAAAACACTATTTTGTTTTAAATATACATGAAGATAATACAATGTACTTAATATCTGATAAGGTCTAGAACTCATTTCTTTAATACTAAAATTTAATGCTTCAATTGGAGATGATTTCCATATAAAATAGAATCGAATCAAGTCAACGGGGTGTTGATCTAGTAGTAATGCGGCATCAACTACATTCCCTGCACTCTTGCTCATTTTGTTTCCCTTTTCATCCAAGACATGTCCCTGGAACAGAAAAGATTTGAATGGTGCTATCGAATCATCATTCAATATGACATTTTCCATCAATAGTGAATAAGACCATCCTCTTGTTTGATCTATGCCCTCTGTCAAAAATATTGCAGGGATCAGTTTATTGTACTCATCGTTACTAAATGAAGCATATGGAGCTGATCCGCTGTTGTGCCATGTATCAAGTACAAAAGGTTCCCTTTCCATTCTTGTGTTACATTTAAGACAATACAATTCTACCCTGTCTATCCATGGTCTATGCAATTCAAAATGACAATCGTTAGATTTGGATTTAATATTAGAATCAGTTTTGTCTAGATCAGATTTTAAGATGATTTCAGAATCATTTTTGTATAAAAGATTCCTGGATCTTTCTACAAGAATTTTTCGATCTGATATTAATTCTTTTTCTCCACAATTTTCGCAAGTCCATATTGGAAGGGGAGTTCCCCAAATTCGTTCTCTTGAAATACACCAAGGAACCTTTTCTTTAATGATTTCAATGAACCTATTTTTAGGGGCTTCATAAAAATATTCTACAGAACTGGCTGCTTGAAGCGGTTTATCTCCTAATTGGTCGATCATATAGAAATATTCTCTCCTTGCTAACCATACGAGTTTATGATGCGATCTCCAACAAGTAGGATATTGATGCTTTATTTTACTAATTTTTACTGTATAACCTAACTGGTTCATTTTCTCTACAACTCTATGATCTGCATCACGGACAAAAAGATCTTTAAACTCACCTGCCTTTTCAGTGAATGTTGCTTTATCATCAATTGGTACAAAAATTGGAACTTTTCTTTTTTTAGCAATATTGAAATCATCTTCTCCATTTGCTGGTGAGAGATGAACTATTCCACTACCAGTAGTTATATCTACCATATCCTCAGCCACTACGAAGTGGATCGATTTAGAATCTGCTAGTTCCTTTAATCCCGGAATAAGATCTAATAAAGGATGAATATAATATGATCCTTCAAGTGTATTACCTTTTACACTCTTAATTGGTTCATAATTATCTATATGAAGTTCCTTCATTAATTCTTGTAATCTTTCTTCCCCTATTATCCAGATTTCATTTTGCACTTTTACATACACATAGTTTGCTTCAGGGTTTACTCCAGTTATTTCATCTGTTATTAATGTAAAAGGCATGGTAGTCCAGACTATGAGATATACATCTTCTTCAACAAGTTTAACTTTGTAGTAAAAGGAAGGATCTTCGACAGTAGCATATCCTTGATTGACTTCAGCATTACTCAAAGATGTTTGACATGAGGGACAAAATGGTACAACCCTAAATCCTTCTTGCAAAATTTTGCTGTCCCACGCTTTTTTTAAATATGACCATTCTCTCTCTATATAATCATCAGAGAAAGTCCAATAGGCATTTTCATAATCAAAGGACATGCCTAGGAGTTTATCAACGTGTAGCCATTTTCCATTATATTTTTTTACTAGAGCCTTACATGCTTCGACTATACTTTCTATTCCAACCCTTTTGATATTATCAGTCTTATTTCCAGTTAGGCCAAGTTCCTTTTCGACCTGAAGTTCTACGGGTAAACCTTGTGTGTCCCACCCAGGTCTAAAAATAACCTGGTTATGTTTTAAAGTAGTATATCTATACCAAAGATCTTTGATAATTCGTCCTCTTAAATGTCCTACATGAGGTTCTCCATTCATTGTAGGAGGGCCATCTACATATCCTATTAATTTATGATTTTTTCTATTAGCTATCTGATTTTTTATGAAGTTATTGAATTGCAGTTGTTCATAGTTTTCCCTAATTTCTTTTTCAATTTTTTTTGCATTGAATTGTGAATCAAAGATCATAAACATAAGAAGATTCTTACACCCATTCTTTATGTTTTTTGATGGTTTTTAATTAGTAGTTTGAAGAATGGATTACAAAAAATATATGAATACTAGGTTATGATTTAAAATGTATTTTTCGCGTTAGAAAAAACAAATCAGGGATGAAGAATATGATTACTTCGTAATTTTAAGTGAATTTATTATTTTATTTATAACTTGAAGATCAGTATCAAAATTCTCTATTGTAGAACGATAATCCAGAGTAAATAATTTATTATTGATAATGGCATAAATTTCCAGCAATTTGCCATCTAGTCCATTTTCTTCTAACTGGTATTGAACTATATGGCTTGCAGAGGGGTTACCATCTATACTATACTTTGTTAAATTCTTTTCTAATATTTCATAGGCACTATAGATAGAATTAGGTGAATTTTTTCCAAAATCTTCTGCTTGTTGAAGAACAATATCATTGGTGAATTTTTCAGAAGATGGCAGGAAAGAAAAGGATATGCCTAGGAAGGAAAATGGGTTATTCTTGATTAATTTCGCATCTAAAACATGAAATTTTGATAATTTTTTCTCCAATTGCCAGTTTTCAGGATACATAAACGAAAACTTTGAGTTACTAAAAGTTTGCCATCCGTCAGAATTTTTAGATGTTTCTGTTGATTCCTGACCATGAATTTTATGCATAATATTTTCATCAATAAAAAATGTTAAAGGTAAAAAAATTAATAATATAAAGATAAAAGGCATAAAGAAAGTTCTCCTAGATTCAATATTAAACATATTTTAAATAGATACAAGAAACTATTATTAATAAACTATTACAAAACAGGTTAACTTATTTATTAAAACAAATTTAATGTACGTTATCAGATAGAACTAAAATGAATCTATGAAAGTTTGCGACTGTGACCTTTTAGTTAGCTTATATACCCCATGTTTGATTTTCTATCTTGTGGAAAAATTTGTTGTGCTTCATCTTGACCACCTTCTGTAGGCATACCAGAAGAGGTTTGATTTGCTTTTGTCATCATTTGTTGTTCTAGATTTTTGATCAATATTTCAGTATCTTTAGCTCGTTTGTTAATTTCATCCATATTTACAGTTATACTCAACATATGCGTAATAGTCTCAAGTATTTTCTTGGAAGCATTTGCGTCAATAACATATCCAGATGTTTCACCTAATAAACAGAGTCCATCCATTCCATGCATTTGTCCTAATCCTATAATAATTCCATTCATTCCAGTAATATTCCCAGTGTCTAGGGAGGACACATTATGATTCCTAAACGTTTTTACTAAACTAGTATTAGTTGCAGTTCCAAAGACTCTTGGACTTTTGGTGAAAGTACCTGTTACATAGGATGCTAGGGAATAAATATTTGAAATATTAAATTTCGTAACAACATCAAGAATTTTTTCTGTCAGAACATATTCTGAGCCCGGAACGATAGGTTGAGAATCCCCAGTAAGAAGAATCAGGTCCATTTGTGATAAATAACTGTCGTTATCATGGTCGATATTTTTGTTGACAGGAGGAATATTACCATTATCAACTTTTTGCTCTGTATTTTTCATGGGTTCATAGTTTCTGGAAATATTCTTTCTAGATTTCGGTTTTTTATTTTCTCTTTTTACATAATAAATACTATTTTTTACTATTTCAGATGTTCCATCTTGTTTTATGGTTACTTGTGGAGAGTAGAAACAAGAAAAAATATCAGCTAAATGAACAGCAGAAAGCTGTTTTATCAAGTAATCTATAGCTAATTTTCCAACAAAGCCAGTACCTGGAAAACCACAAATTAGAGAAGGATTATTTAAGGATGGAGATTTTTCTTTAGAATAGACTATTTTGACAGGATTGGAGTAAGAAAACATATCAACCTATATATGTTATTCTTTCTTTCTTTAAATGTTCCGGGGAATTTGATTTCTTCACTTAAAAAAAGTAGAATATAGGAAAGTTTATTGAATCTAATCATTTTTCTTTCTATTATTGGAATTTACTGGAACAATTACCATTAATGATCAAGTTATAAAAAAAAATACAATTGCCAGGAAAATATCATCAAGAAAAGGAGACAATGGAATAGTGTTGGTGGTTGGAGGTAGTAGAATATATCACGGAGCACCAATTCTAGCATCGATAGCAGCTTTAAGAGTAGGTACTGATTTAGTATATACTTTCGTGCCAAAAAGTAATGTAAATGTAACCAGAACTGCTTCTCCAAATTTGATTGTTTTACCTTTATCGGATGAAAGATTAACAGTAGGTTCTGCATCTAAGTTGATAAAATCTATGCCGAAGAGGAGTAACTCTGCAGCGATTGGTATGGGATTGAATATTGCCAAGAAAGAAGCATTAATAACCTTGATTAGAAAATTACTTGAGAACCGTACTAGATTGGTATTAGATGCATCTGCTCTAATACCTGAAATATTACCTATTATCACAAATACAGAGAGCATAATTACACCCCATGGTGGTGAGTATATGAGAATTTTTGGTATGGAATTGAAGGAATTGTTGGAAGACCAAATTAATGATGTGGTTAAAAAAGCAAGAGAACACGGAATTACTATTGTCTTAAAAGGATGGAGAAATATAATATCGGATGGAAAACAAACCACGGTTATAAAAAGAAGTACACCTGCTATGACAGTAGGAGGTACCGGAGATGTCCTCGCTGGACTTGTGGCAGGATTATATTGCAAAATGGATTCATTTAATGCTAGTTGCTTTGGGGTATATTTTAATGGCAAAGCTGCTGAACTAGCCTATAACAAGGTAGGATTGCATATGATGGCTACTGATTTGTTAGATAATCTACCAGAAATAATGAAAAAATATGATTTAATATCAGAATACTAATTATAGGAAATCATTAAGTTATAACATTGTTTTATATGAAACGATCAATATTTAATTTTAACAGTTACTAGAATAGAGTTGAAAAAAAATAAAAAATAAAAAATAGACAGCTTGCATATTATTCTTTTATCTTAATTAATGTCGTATTTTTAATATCCAAACCTAATTATGTAGATTTTGAAATTTTGATTATGACTGTATCTGTTGTACCTATATCAGACTTGTTAATCGTTGGAATTGTGACTAATCTGTAATTCAGAATTCTGAAATAACAAGTAATCAAATATGACCATATACAAAGATATTTATTTTTAGTTTGATTGTTTGAATAAATTGTAATAATACCATTATCTTCATCAAACTTTACTCCTCCCGAACAGAAGATCCTTAGCGCTGTATCTATAATTTTTAGCAGGTCCTCTTTATCTATATTTTTGAAATCTATTCCATACTTTTCCAATATTTCATTCATTAATATAGAAAAAGCATTAATGGCATCATCAAATCCAGAATCATGATTAAAAGTCAGGGTCTTATTTGTATTATTTTTTTCAGGACTAAGTGAAATTAAATTTTTATTTTGTAATTCATCGTTGTTTTCTGAAACAGATTTGAAATAGGATAAATACAAATTCGAGTTTGAATTGTTTTCTATCTCTTCAACAAATTTTATAAATTGAATAACCTTTAATTGAATACCATTATCAATATTGATGAGAGGTCTTAATTCAATAGCTCTGTTCCATTCTTCTTCAAAGGTTTTCATATAAGAAAACCCCAATACATCTATTGAGGTGAATAAAGCGGCTTTACCATTTCCACCGTCAATATTTATTATGTTACTAGAATCAATTAAAACAATATTAGAAAAAATATTTCCCACCTTAATATTAATTTCATGGGGAAGTGTAAGTAAACTATCATGTCCCAGACACTGATTTGATATTAAGAATTGAATTTTGATATTTTTCTGAAGTGCTTTAATTAATGATTCCCTACATTGAGATATCAATCTCAACCCCCAAATATCCAGAATAGCCGTTACAGATATTCTAGAATTTTCAATTAATGTGATAAGCCTTTGATATGTAGATTTAGCATCCAATATGAAATACCTTTTTTCTTCTAAGCCTTTTTGGTAATTATTTTGATCATTCATCTTTTCTAATTTCTCTATGACTTTTTTCATATTCTTCAATCGCTGCTCCTGTACAGATATAATTTCTTCAAAAGCTTCTTTTGGGGTAATGGCACTACATATTAGTGGTTTTTGCTGGGAAATGACAGATAACCCCTTTTTTTCCAATTTTTTTAAAGTTAGATAAATTTTCGTTCTCGGTAAACTAGAATAATATGCTATTTCACTGGCAGAAAGTGACCCTCTTCCAATGAGGGTTAGATATGCTTTAGCTTCATAATATGAGAGACCAAATTCTTCTAGATTTCCTATATGATGGATGTGATTATTGTGAGGAAATATTTTTGGATTATTGAATCTAATAGATTCATGTATGTATTGGTTTGGTATTAAATTTCTATTTTCCTTATTTTTCCCTGTAATTATCATATTAGGAGGACGAGTGGAATCTTCTTCATGATTTGAGCTAGGCTTCATTATGATTATTTCAATAATCGATATTCAGAATAAAATCCCTTTGTCAATTAGATTATGTCAAATCTAAAAAAAATACTAAGCTAAACTAGAAAGAACCTTGTCACCATTGATAGATGTTACCATGGTTAAAAGTAATGATTGAACATAGGGGTATTAAGTGTTATTTTATACTAGAAAGAAGAGGGTTAAAAATAGATGGATAATGATGGAAATTATAATTATGTGAAAACTAATTCAATATATCAAGGATACGATTCTTACGATAATAATAGTAAAAGGTACAACAATAATAACTCAAATCTTACACAATCAGCATATCGAGCCTCAATTTCAGCAACGAACAATAACATTATGATAGATTTAAATGAATTTTACTCTGTAAAGCATAACGTACCTTTAAGACCAAAGATAGATCAAATCAAGTATAGAATCAATTCAGAGATATTGAAATTTCAGAAAATTTTCAATGAATTAAAAAATCAAGACGAAGAAGAAGTTAGAAAACTAATCTTATCTTTAAAGGAAAATAATATTCAATATACTTCTCTCGTCTGTTCGGAACTAAAAAAGATCAGAAAAACTAGTAAGATTATTTGGATCTCCAAAGTAGTGTTAGATATATTAGAAAAAGATATCAAAGGGATATCGAATTTTAAGGATTTGGTAGAAATATTTCCTGCATTATTATCTGTAATAAAAAGCATCAGGACAATGCTTTTCTCACACTTGAACGAATCTGAACATGATCTAAGAAACATAACTGACCTGTTGATTGATGTCTTGATTAATGCCAGTCAAGTAGGAGGATATTTAATTAATTTCAAACTAGCTAATAACAAAGCATTACTGATTTTGGATGACGCAAAATTTGAGGCAGAAGATAAAATAAAAAGTGAGTTCTTGCCTATTCCTGATCCAAAATTGTAATATATTATTGCTTATTTCTTTTTGTATGTTTTTTTTTGCATTATATTTCCTTTAATTAATGATCCTGAATTCAAAAAATGAATTTAAATGAGAAAGGTTATGGTTTATTAATTTCCGAATTTAGATTTGGTTGATGGTCACTTTTTTGCTTCATCGATACAGAAAATTGATTCATTTCGATGCAATGCAGATCCTGAGATGAGATTTAGGATAGAATTAGTAACATTATCTAGTCTAGATTCTACTCCCTCAATATTTCCAGGTAGCGCAAGATAAAGCCTGATATTTGATCCTAAAACATCAGAAAGCTCTTGATTAACAGTAGCTGTATATGGTCTGAGTGCACCCCTAAAAACCTCTGATCTTGCTCTCAAGAGACCGGATATTTTCTTTCCTGTTGGAGAGTCTGGACCCAATAAAACGATTATTCCCGTTGAATTTTTGTACTTGGAGGGTTCCTGTGTAGCGCCTTCTGGAGCTAATGCCCTTACTGCTTCTTTAGTGAGAAGGCCAGGAATATGGATAAAATTATTTACCAAGTCGTCCCATTCGCTCCTTGTTAATGAAGTCAAATCTTTACTGTAATCATAGTCGCCTGTTACATGTATTACTGCATCTATGTTTCCAAATTTTGTTTTAGCGGTATTAAAAATCATTCTTACCTTATCTTCATCTGAAAGATTTATTGAATGACTATGGAATGAGTTGTAATGCTGTAAATCTGTGGGATTGTTTGTAAGAATTATTACCTGTTTGACACCTATCGTGTTGAGCTCATTAGCGATATTTGTTACACGTTCTACATCTCTTTTATTTGAAGATGTTGTGGTAATCACTACTACTTTATTCTTTAAATTTTCAAATGAGCCTTTATCTATGGAAGTTCCGATAATTGGTTTTACTGGATAAAAAACCCTATCATTTGGAATAACTCTTCCGTTTATCAATTTACTTATTTTATCATCTGATAAAGTTATGACCATATCAGCCACTTCTTCTTGGCTTAAGAATTCGTTATCTACGATCATTTTGCTTGTATTGTTCTGTATTTTTTCAGCGATCTCTTGAATTTTGGTTATCATCCCATTGATCATCTTTGTTAATTCTATATTTGTGATATCTGAATTGCTAGAGTTTTCAGATCCAGTATTCTGAGATCTATCAGAAGATATTGTTGTAGCTATTTTTTTAATCCCTTCTGAAAATACATCTGTAGATTCACCGAGCAATTCCAAACCATGTAGGGCACATTTTTCAATCTCTACAGAATTCAATCCAGGATAACCTCCTATCCTAAGAAACTCTGCCGCTGCTTTGGGGTATACAGTTTTATAAATCCTATCTGAATGTACAGGACCTGGATTTGTAGCTACTGATTTTATCCCTTTCTCAGCTAATTCCCATGCGAGAGCCTCAGATAATCTATTTTTTGCTCCTTGTGAAGCGGTGTATGGAGTTCTAAATCTATATGGCCTTTGTTCATATTTGTTTTCCTCTGTAAAGAAGGTAGCGATTGTGATTATTTTCGAACCTTTTTCCATTACTTTCAAGCCTTGAACTGAAGTCCAAAAGGTACCTGTTAAATGGATTGCAACACAATCCTTGAAATCTTGAAATGAGGCATTAGTAAAAGTTTTTACAGGTCCTGAAACTCCAGCGTTATTTACTAAAATATCGACCTTTCCAAAATCTTGTTTAATAGTTTCAAACATTTGATTAATTCCTGTTTCATCTGCGACATCTACTCCTGGATAGGCCTTTACGATTCCGTTTGAACCTACTCTTTGAATAATCTCATTTAATATTTCTGTGGTTTGATCCAATGGTTCTTTCCTTCGTCCCATTATAACGATGTTGGCACCGTTTTCTGCAAATTTCTTTGCTATTGCTTGCCCAATACCTGTTCCACTACCAGTGATGACAACTAATTTATTAGAAAATTTAAAATTTGGAGATTTTTTTTCAGGGGTACTTGTCATATATTTTTTGCAACCTCTTTAAGGCTTTTAATCTTTTTGATATTATAGTTAACTTTAAGAATGGAATAGTAGCGATCTAATATAGTAATCAAAAATGAGACCATTCAAAAGAGTTTCTTTCATAGCATTAGTTTGTGTTTTTGGTTGTTACATTTTATCTACTTCTGGAATCTTGATTAAAGATTCATATTCACACTCTCTTTTTAACTCTGCAGGAGCAACAATTGGAAAATATTATGTTCAGATAGCAACAGACCCAGAAATTCCAACTACTGGACAAGATGCTAAAATACTTTTGAGGGTATCGATTGAGGAAAAAGATATGGAAGTTAACGATATTCCGATTACTGTTTCCATTACAAAAAATGGAGTTGAATTTCATAGAACTCCTCAAATAATAGTAACAAATGGTCATTATGAGTTTGATTATAAATTTCCCGAACCAGGAAATTATATTTTCTATATCGATTTACTAGACCTTTATTTTACTGGTAAAACAATTACGTATACGTTCAATATTGGTACTCTGAACCCATTTGGATATATTTTCTTTTCATTGATAAGTTTTGCAGTAGCAACTCCTTTAGTAATAATAGCAATAATCTTTGTTAAAAATAAAAAACGTGCTGCAAGAATTGCTAAAAGCCAGAATCAAAATTCTACTGATCCTACATAACAACCTCGAATATGAATACATCGCAGAATATTGTAAAAATTAAAGTTATTTTCATATATGATTTATTTAAATATGAAGGGTTTATAGTAGAAGAAAGGTGTAATGATATTTTTGGATAGAAAGCTTCGCGATTTAAGTTTGGAAGAATCATATCCTCAAACATTATTTGAAACGCCGTGTATATCCGTAGATAAAAATCGAGATCTTTGGGTTGCTATAGAAATTTGTGCTCAATATTTAGAATCAGCTGTAGATGCTATTTTAGTAAAAAGCGCAGAGGAAATTGTGGGTACAATTGGTGGACGTGAGATATTAGCCCATTTGAGAAAAAGTCCCATTCCTGATTCATATTTTCGAACAAAGATCGATGACGTCTTTTTTAACCATGTCCAGGAAGTAAATAAAAATAGTAAACTTGTTGATTTAATAGATGGGTGGAAGAGTATTGGAAGGGCATTTTCTGTTATCTCCAATAATGAAGGTGAATATTTTTCTATTTCTGCAAGAAAAATGCTTGAAATTGGTAAACGATATAAATCCGGCATATATGTTTCCTCATTTCCTAAAAAGGAAATTATCACTTTTAAAGGAGATGAATCATTACGTGAGATTCTTGATTTAATGTTTAAACATCATATCAGAAGAGTACTGTTGGAAAATTCTAATAAATTTATAAGTGATCGAATAATTTTAGGAGAGATTTCCATGATCTTGAAATATCAAGATATAGAAAATCTACTTGATATCCCAGTTAACCAATTCAAATTTGAGTATACCAAAGACATTACTACTGACTTATCTCTTGGCCAAATCTGTTTAATAATGGATAAAATGGATCATCCTTGTATAATATATCAAGATTCAATAATTACACCTTGGGATATATCTCTTATGCTGTTATCAGAAAATTTGACTGAATTTTCTGGCCAAACATATACACAAAAAAAGGTTTGTCCACATTGTGGAAAAGAAATATAACAAGAAAAAATGGATGTTGAGACAAGCCAATCAGAGTTGTCTAAACTTCTTTTTAGTATATTTGAAGCTCTAAATATATAGAACAAACTATCCAGAGATAGTAAAAAATCTTATATCATGTAGATTTATTTTCTATTTTAGGTATTGATTTTTGTTTTTCAGGTATTTTCCATGCATATAATGTGACTATAATTGACATTGAAAATAATATGATCCCTATTCCTAGATGCAAGGTTACAAGATGTGCATGAAGTCGTTCAATAATAACAAAAGCTCCCAATGTTATTTGCGAAATGACAGCAGAACCAGCTATTAAAGAAGCAATTTTCATTCCTTTTGGAGTCTGTTTAGATTTTAATATAAATATCATGGTAACAATTACCATTAAACCTGTAATGGCGGCAATAGTTCTATGAAAGTATTCTATGATAAAATCCTCAAGAGGAACCAATCCTGCTGGACATAAGGGCCAATCTGGACATGACAATCCTACTCCAGAAGCACTGACGTAGCCACCTATACAAATCAGTGTAAAAAGGATAGATAATGTAGAAAAAGTAAGGATTTTTAAAAGCATTCTATTGCTTTTTCATTTTGAGCTTCATAGATACATCTATGCTTTCAAGGTTTCCAGAGATATTATTTTTCTATTGTTAAAGTCCCAGTCATGTATGGATGTACGGTGCAGTAATAATTGTAAGTGCCAGGTTCGACATCTGCAGTTTCAAGTACTGCTGATTCACCACCATTTATGATGCTTGTATCAAACAGTTTACCAGAGTTCGTATCGCTAGGACCTTCACCATTTGTGACAGTATGAGGCATTGCATCTTTATTATCTACAAGTATTGATTCTCCTTGTTTGACGGTTAGTTCCTTGGGTTCATAATCAGGGTTCCCCTGTGTTGCAGCTCCTTCTAGTATGGTAAGTGTTACATCTGCAGTTGGTTTCTGTTGTTCAGCAGCGGACTCTGTTGAAGCTGCGGATGGAGCGGCAGCAGGTCTTTCAAATGTCGCCAAAGCCTTCAGATCAACTTCGGGTTTTATCTTGGATGAGGGTGGAGGTATACTATAGTTGTGATCGAAATTCATAATCGCATATACTGCTCCTATTATCATTATTCCTACAACTATAGCTATACCTTGGCCCAGCCTTTTAGGACTAGTCCTAACTATGTGGCTCTCGTCGTCTGTAGTCATAATATATCTCTCCAATTTTGAATTATTCCTACAACTATAGCTAGACCTTGGCCCAGCCTTTTAGGTGTAGTCCTAATGAATTGGCTCTCGTCGTCTGTAGTCATAATATATCTCTCCAATGTTGAATGGGTCTTTCATATTAGCAAAGACACCTTTAGCTGAACTCTTTATCAAGTTGTATATCATTAGCAGGTACGAAGCCCCTACTACCCATGCACCAGTAGATGCTATTTGATTCATTGCAATCCATTCGTCTAGTGGAACATAGTCAAAGTATCGTCTTGGCATTCCATATAATCCTAAGACGTGTTGAGTCATAAACACTACTATTATACCAGTGAATGCGGCTGCGAAATGAATTTTTGCAAGTTTTTCATTGTACATCCTTCCAGTGATAAGAGGGAACATATAGTATAGAAATCCTGTAAATGTTAGCGATACAGTCCCCATTAGAATCAGATGGAAGTGTCCAACGACCCAGTAACTATCATGAGTGATAAAGTCCAACGGGAGGGCAGTATTCACAACACCTCCTGCTCCTGAGGCAAAGAATAACAGTATAGCTCCAATACCAAACAGCATAGGCGCAGCAAATTTGATTCTTCCTCCCCACATTGTGGCGATCCAGTTAAAAACATGCATAGCAGAAGCTGGTACGGCTGCAAGTGTTCCTACCATGAATACCGTTTTCTCTGTAAAACTCATACCCACTGCTAGCATATGGTGTGCCCATGATGCAAATCCTATCGTTGAAAGTAACATAAACGCTATGACTCCAGACTGGTAGCTGTATATAGGCTTCCTAGAGAATTTGGGAATCATTTCGTACAGCATACCCACACCCGGTAACAGGAATATGTATACCTCTGGATGGAACGTAAACCAAAATAGATGTTGATATGCAATTGGATCTCCTCCTAAAGCAGGATTAAAGAAACCAGAAATACCTAATCTGTCAGTGTATGTCATTATTAATGCAGCTGCAAATGTTGGAATAGCAACAAGCTGCATAAACGAAATAGCTAAAATAGACCACGCAAATAACGACATTTTCATTATAGGTAGGTCTGGATGTTTACATCGCAATATAGTTACTACAAAGTTTATAGATCCCAGAATAGATGAAAGTCCTAATATTTTCAGCCCAAATATCCATAATTCTGCAGCTGGACCTGGTGCTCTTATAATAGAATATGGTGGATAAGCAGTCCAACCTAGGTCTGCAAACCCTAACCAAACCATACCTGCGCCAACAGGTAACATCCAGAACGCAACAGCATTTAGCTTTGGCCATGCCATATCTTTGTATCTGACTAAAATTGGAATAAGATAATTACCTATACCAGCAGCAAAAGGTATAGCCCATAGGAAGAGCATGGTAGTTCCATGAACAGTGAAGAATCTATGAAAAGTGGCTGGATCCGGGATAATTTGCTGACCTGGTAAAAATAATTCTGCTCTTATTGCCAAAGCTAGTGCTCCTCCCATCATTAGAAAAGTTACCGAGAAAATAATATACAGTAAACCAATATCAGTATGATGAGTCGAAAATATTATTTCCCAAAGTGGACGTGGTTTTTTAACTTCTAAAACCATTTAGTTCTCTCCCTCGACATAAAATTACATTGTTTACTATTATGCTTGTAAATAAAAGTATTTTCTTTATACATTTTCAAATCACTCTACCTTTAAAGTCCCTGTCATGTATGGATGTACTGTGCAGTAATAATTGTATGTACCGGTTTCGACATCTGCAGTTTCAAGTATTGCTGATTCACCACCATTTATGATGCTTGTATCAAACAGTTTACCAGAGTTTGTATCGCTAGGACCTTCACCACTTGTAACAGTATGAGGCATTGCATCGACATTATCTACAAGGATTGTTTGTCCCTGCTTTAGGCTTAGTTCTTTTGGATCATAATCAGGATTTCCCTGAGTTGCAGCTCCCTCTAATATCGTAAGTGTGACATCGCCAGTTGGTTTTTGTTCTTCTACAGCAGGTGCTACTGCTGGGGCAGCCGCCGTCTCTGCTGCTGCCGTTTCTAATTTTGGTTCAACAAATAGCTGTGCCTTCATGTTATAATGACTATAACCACAATATTCCCTACACTGAATCAAATATACTCCCTCTTGATCAAATTGGCTCCACAAAGTATTTATCCTTCCTGGAACAGCATCCATTAAAATTGTAAAATCTGGAACATTAAAGTTGTGATTTACATCAAGTGATGTAATCTCAAATCTATAAGGAGTGTCCTTTTGTACATGAAGTTCATTAATTTCTTTCGTTCCATCTGCATGTTCAAAACTCCAGAACCATTGTTGTCCTATCACTTTGATTGTTTGTGCGTCAGGAGGTACATGCTCTAACACTCTCTCAACATCCCAGGCTGCAGAACCAACCCATATCAGTAATGCAGAAACAGCTCCTACATATACCCATTCAATGGTTGCATGTCCCATTAGACACCAGTTCCCTCCGCAGGTGGTTCTACTATCCTATTCCTCTTGTGTGATTCCCTATATCTCCAAATAACATAAATAACTATTCCATTTACGACTGCACCAACAATAAATGCTGCTACCATCATTTCATAAAAAAGACCCCAAACTAGTTCTTGTCTTATAACATAACCTTCTGGAGTTGTTTCCGCAAAAGATTGTATTAGAAAATTAAGAGAAAAAATACTCATAAGAGCTAATACTCCTAGTAATATCACATTTTTAGATTGCAATCTTACTCATTATCTCCTATTGTCAGGAGAATACTCATTACCATGTAATTTAAGGTTTTTGTATTTAATTTCAACTAATCAAATAACATGCGTGTAGTATTAATCGTACAGATATCTTTCTACACCCATAAAATTAACCGTAGAAACAGACCACAAATCATACTCCTTTTTTAATATTGTCAATGCTGCATTTCGCATATGCCAACGGTATAAAACTTCTGGTTTCAAATCTAAAACATAAGAAATTGCTGCTTTTATAGGATCCAAGTGGGTTACCATCAATACATTTTGATTGTCATGTTTTTTTGAAATATCATCTAGCAAATTTTTTATTCTAGATCTTACTGAAGAAAATGGTTCTACTCCATGATCATTTAATACCTGGTCTTCACCAGTGTAAAAACTTAAAAAAAGATTTCCGAATTTATTCAATACATCATCATAATCACTACCTGCAAGTTTTCCTAAATCGATCTCGTATAAACGTTCATCGATTTCATAATTCATTCCTAAGACTTTGGAAACAATTTGAGCAGTTTCTATAGCTCTTGTGACAGGACTTGTATATATCCTTGAGATGGATAATTTTGTCAAGTATTTACCAGTATCTGCTGCTTGAAGACGGCCTTCTTCTGTTAGATGAGATTCTAAATGACGTCCTACCAGTATTCTATTTACATTGTTTTCTGCTTGGCCATGTCTCATAAAAATAGCTAGATTCAATATTGATAAGTAGAATTGAATGTTCCAATAATTTATAATTATAGACTCGGATAATTCTAATTTTTAAAATCATGTCAAAATCTCCACCCTGAATACAAAACTATCTATTTGAAAGCTTTTTTTCTTTTATCACTCTATTTTTAGTTATTCGTATTCAAAACTGACTTTGTTGTAAAGAATACAGATGAGTTTTTGATTATTATATATAGATAAAATTATTTCAAACCAACATATTTAATACTATACCTAACCAAAATATCGATAATAAAAATGAAAATAGGCATTATTGGTGGAACCGGAGGTATGGGAGAAGGTTTTGCCTTAAGGTGGTGTAAAAAACATGACATAGTGATTGGTTCTAGGGATAAAATTAGGGCATCAGATGTTGCTAATAACTATACCAAAACTGCTAAAGAATACTATGGTGATTCAATGCAAGGATCAATAACTGGAGATAATAATTTTGAACTAGCACAAGGTTGTGATGTACTTTTTCTATCTATTCCTTACGAGTCTATAAACGAAACCTGTAATAGATTAGCAGGACAAATAAAAGAAAATTGTATTATAGTTTGTCCAATTGTTCCGATGACTAGAGAAGAGAAAGGTTTTACGTATATCTGCTTTGAGCACGGGAAAGAATCTGCAGGAGAATTGGTTGCAAAGAACTTTAAAAATAGATCAAATATAGTCTCTGCATTTCATACAATATCAGAAGTTAAACTAAAAAAGATTGATCAGGGTCTTGATGCAGACACCTTTGTTTGTGGAGATGACGAAAACACTATCAAAGTCATAAATGAGTTAATTGCAGAAATAACAGGACTTAGATCTATTTATTTAGGTCCACTGACTTTATCTTATCAAGCTGAAGTGCTTACTCCGATGCTATTGAATTCAGCAAAACGTAATAAAATGAAACATCCAGCTATAAAGTTAGTATAATAATCAAGAATTAATAAATAGGAAAATATTGAAAAAATAAAAAAAACAATGAGTTACAAATTTAAAGGCGACGACTATCTCAGGCGTGGAAAGAATTGGATGACTGCAATGGGCATCCTTTTCATAGTTATGGCCATAGTTATTGCCCTACGAAATCTGTATTTTGTGTCAACACAATTGTCTTTTGAATTTTATTTGGACAATTATACTAACGGAGATATTACTAATGAGAAATTTGTTATCGCTATGATAATTATAGGTGGAATATTGTTATATTGGGGATACTTTAGAAAAAAAGAAGAATATGGACCTCCTGACGAACATGAAAGGAGAAGATTTGAGAGATAAATTTATAATTATCTTCTGGAAGACAAATCTTTCCGATAAATCAAGTTATAAATTTTAGAACATTATGCTTTTTACATGGTTATTAGTCACAATTTGATGTCAAGATTTTTTACTATCAAGTAAAGCAAATAAAATAAATCATAATAATTGATTTGCAATTACGTTATGGTAAGAAAATTTTTGATGGATATAATTTTTATGTTATAAGTTTATAATTTTGATATCTTAATTGTATTTACCTCAAATTGGTATCATAATAATAAGATTCCATTTCCTTTAGTTTTGCAATTCTCTGTTCTAGTGGTGGATGTGTAGCAAATAGTTTTGCAATAGAACTTCCTGAAATAGCTGGAATGATAAAAAATGCATTAAGACTTTGGAATTTTTGAGCATGTTGATGTGAAACAGTTTTCATAGTCCCACTTATTTTCATCAAGGCATTTGCAAGATTCATAGGCTGTCCTGTCATTTGTGCTGAACCTCTATCTGCGGCAAACTCCCTATAGCGAGATATTGCCCTAGTTATAATAAAACTAATTATCCAAGTTACAATTGATACAAGTAGTATGATAATAATAGCACTTCCATTATTTCCTCTTGACCTATAACCTCCAAACATTGCTCCAAAAAAGCCATATTGCATAAGATACCAAGCTACTGTTGAGAAAAGACTTGCCATCGTCAGCACCAATACATCTCGATTTTTGATATGGGCTAGTTCATGTGCTATGACACTTTCCAGTTCTTTTTCATCAAGAATGTTTAATAATCCTGCTGTCACGGCCACTAAAGAGCTTTTGTGTCCTTTTCCTGTTGCAAAAGCATTTGGTATATTAGTATTTACTATTGCGATTTTTGGCTTTGGGAGGTTTACTCTTTGAACCAGATTTTCTACTATTCTATGAAGCTGTGGATATTGTTCTCTTGAAACTAACTTTGCACCTGAACTCCATAAAACTATCTTGTCAGAAAAATACCACTGCGCCAGAATCATTAAAGATATGATTCCTATCATTGGAATAAAACCAACTCCAAGATAAGCTAAAACAGTTAAAAATATTATATATAGGATAGATAGGGCTGCAAAACTAATAATAATTCTGAAAGTTAGTCCTGTATCTCCCCTGTAATTAAAAATTCTATTTTTTGAACTCAAAAGAATCTACAAGTTATTATGGTAAAACAGACTATTATTGCTTTACTTTTTCTTTCCCTGACAGGTTATAGTTTCGATTTGTGCTTTACTTTAGTTTTCTAGCCAAGAATGTTTCTAGTCTCTCCATCGCATCTTCTAATATATCTTCTTGTGCAAGGTATACGATTCTAAAGTGGTCAGATCCGAAGCTGGAACCAAAACCAGACCCATGGACTGTCAGCACACCTGTATTATTGAGGAGATCAAGAACAAAATCTAGATCACTTTTCCAACGGTTATTCAAGTCAATTTGTGGAAAAACATAAAATGCACCTCTCGGAAGATTGCATGAGATTCCCTGTATAGAATTTAGCCGTTTAACTATGAAATTTCTTCTGTTTTTTAGTTTGTGAACCATCTCTTTGATATGATCTTGTGGTCCATTCAATGCTTGTACTGCTGCTCGTTGGACTGGTAAATTTGAAGCAATTCTAACACGTGCAAGTTTTGGAACATTTTTTCGAAAGTTGTCAAGTTTTGGAGAATTACTGTTCATGCACATATATCCACATCTCCACCCTGTCATGAGATAGACTTTAGAAAATCCATTTAGCAGAATAACTGGCAGATCTCTTGATACTGTTCCTATCCCAGAAAAATTGTCATCAAAAACGATCTTGTCGTAAATTTCATCACAAATGATATACAGGTCATGCTGGGCTGCAATGTCCACAATTTCTTTTAAACTATTAAGAGAAAATACTTCACCTGTAGGATTATTTGGACTTATTAGACATATAGCGCTAGTTTTATCAGTTATTTTGGACTTTAGATCGTCCAAGTCAGCCCTACCATCAGGAAATACTCTGAATTCTACTGGATGAGCTCCATAAAATTTTGCATAAGAAGCGTATGGAGGATAATAAGGACCTGGCATCAACACCTGGTCATTTGGATTTGCTACAGAAGCCATTGTCATATCTAACGCTTCAGAAACACCGTTAGTAACAAGTACATCATCTTCATTTACTCTAAATCCTTTACCATTCTCTTTTTCTGCTATAGCTTGTCTAAGTTCAGGCAGCCCTTCAGATTCGGTATAATAGTTTTCATCTTCCATTACTGCCTTTATCAGTGCTGCTTTGATGTGCTCGGGAGTTTTGAAATCGTAGTTTACAGGATCACCTATGTTTAGATATATGATATCTTTCCCAGTTTTTTGATACTCTCTTGCGTGAGAAATGATATCACGAATAGCGTATTCTACACCTTCAGTTCTGTCGGAAACTTTCAATTGATATACAGGATTGTTAAGAAATAGCCTACATAAATTATTCTGTTCGTATTTTTCAATATTATAAATAATAATTCTTTTAATTACAAATTGAATTTCATTGATTGTTTATCTCGATATATAAACGGACATTAATCTGATTTTTTTAATCAATAAAAAAAATTTTTGCAAAAAACTAACATAAAGCAATTAATAGAATAATTCTTTTACTATTAGGTAGATCCTGGATAGAATAACCATAGCAAGACAAACCAATAAAACTCCTGTATTTGGTACTAATCGTAAAATTTATTCACTACTATCTGGAAATAGTTTTGATAATATGTTACCGTTATTACTATATCGTATATTGAAATGACAGTCAATTCTTGACATACTCTAAATGCAAGTACTTGCAAGCCATGATTTAACAAGACAACACAATTGGGATGGTTGATTTGGTTAGAGATACTGTATTAGATATGAAAAATGTAAAATACACATATAAATTCAATTCTGTCATAAAATACAAAGTAAATGATTAAAGTAATCATTCTTATGTTTCTGTTTACCTTTTCTCTGATTGTTGTTACTTTTTTGTTACTTTATTATGGAACGGTTATTGATAGGATCAATTTTGATTCCACATAACCCAGCCTAGATCTGTAAATAGAAAAGATTTCAAATTCTATTCTTGCCGAAGTTTTAATATTTTCAGGTTATAAGAAATTTTGGTATTGAGGTGTTCCTAATGAATTTTCATCGTGAAAATCAGAGATTGTTTTATTTCTATATACATTCTGAATTTTTTTACTAAGATCATAAATAAAATGCAGAAAATTTAAGAAAATATAATCTTGTTTCGATTTTAGATCTTCCTTTATATTTCCATCTTTGAAAGTTTGGTAATAATGAAAGAAAATTTGATTATGAATAGGCTTATCTCTAAATACCTCAAGAAAAGCAACAATAATTAATGGGATTTTTAACGCATCTTCTGAAATTATTTTATTAAAAATTTCAAGAAGTCTTTGCTCATAGATTTTAAAATTGTCTTCATTTTTTAAATTATTCATTGATTGAACTAAAGCTGAGAATTCCTTTCTTTTTTGATTAATTGTATTCTCTAATTTCGATAACTTTGATAGTGTGTTTTCCAAATTTTTATTAGTGTTTTGAATTTGGTATTGTACATTTTCTAGATTTTTGAATGCTTTTTCTGATCTAGTTTTGATATCTTGTTCCTTACGAACCAATATATTGCAATTTGAATTTAAATGTGAAATGTCTTTACATTTGTCCATAATATCCACTATCTGATTGTTATCGATAGATTTCTTTTTGCAGAATTCGTGAAACTCTAAACTCTCCATAAAATTTTCGTCAGGATCTTCTATAATTTTGGCAAATTTTGACAGGCCTTTTAGTCTTAAAAAACTAGAATATGATTTTTCAACTACTTCTGGATCCATGTCTAATTCAATACATACTTCTAGAGGTAATTTTCCTCTAGAAAATAATACCAAAGCTTTTGTAGTTTTTGTTATTTTTTTGTTCTGTATGTAGTTTGGCTCTTCTCCAAAAATTTTCCTATTGATTTTTCCAATGTCTGTAAATGACAGGTGACATGTTTTGGCTATATATCTAAAAGATTTACCCTGGATAAGAAGGAGTGCACAAAGTGCTTCTTTTTGTATACGATTTAACATTTCATAGCCATTATTGGTCAGCAGAAGATTTAAAATTTACAGTATTAAATCAAACCTCTTTTAATTTATTGCTATTTCTGCTATCTTCTTGTTACTACTGCTACTTACTGCTACAATTTATTTTGATTTTATACGTAATTTTATGATCTTCATAAAAATATCTTATCTCTTGAGGTATCCCTCAGGAATTCATTAACTATAAATCGTAAACTTAACTGTAAAAGGTAAGTGATAAACTAAGTTTGAGTCTAATTTTAAGAGGTTATCATAAGATTAATGATGATTTTATATAATTAAAATTATGATAGTAAATTAGATAATAAGAAAAAATATCAAATAATGATTTAGTTTAATTAACAGGTATTTTTAGTATTGATAGGGGCTCGTAGCGTAGTCAGGATATCGCGGCGGTCTTCGGAACCGCAAACCGGGGGATCGAAGCCCTCCGAGTCCGTATACTAGTAGGGATCAATACCAAGTTTTAATATATATTTATGAGGAATAATGTAAATATAGATTTAAGATCCATTTTCAGAATTTGGAAATAGAGCAATAACCAAACAAAATAAAAAGCAGAACAGAAATAACCAATTATAATAATTCAACATAAAGAATATACGCAACAAATGGTATATTTTACAAGCTAACTGTCTTGTTAGATATCATATCATTTCACTAAAATAACAAATTGGGTATCCTGATGGAAAGTTGACAATAGTGTAATGACATTCATTATGACATTTGACTTAGAGCCTATCCCAAAATTAGCCTCCTGTAAATAATAAGACTATTAGCCAATTCTACAAGGCCAAAGTAGTTCTCATCTTTCTTTTCATATCTTGTAAACAATTTCCTAAATCTGTTATGCCATGAATTTGTTCTCTCTACTACCCATCTTCTTGCAGGATGCTTTTTCTGCAATAATTTGATTTCTTCCTCTCTTCTGTGACGTATATGTGGAATGTATCCCCTTTTGATGATTTCTTGTTCTATTTCTTTGGAATGATATGCTTTATCAAGACATAGATTCTGTTTATGTTTGTATTTGGATGATGTTGATGGTCTTTTGATAACAATATTGTCAATTGTATTCGTGGCAACAGTAACATCATGAGTATTGGCAGATGTTATAAAAGTAGAAAGAGGAATACCATCTTTATCTGTTAGAATATGTCTTTTACTACCTAATTTACTCCTATCTGTAGGATTATGACCAGTCATCGGCCCCTAAAGGTGATTTTATAGAGATACTGTCAAGTGATTGCCAGTTCCATTTGATTCTTATCTTTTTATCATATAATTTTAGTAATCTGGTCCAGATTAGATCAAATATACCTAATTGCATCCATTCTTGAAATCTTCTATGACATGTTGAACCTGAACCATATTCTTTGGGTAACATTTTCCATTGACATCCAGTCCTTAGGACAAATACTATGCCATCAAGGACTTTTCTGTAGGGAACAATTGGTCTTCCTATTGTATTCTCTGGTTTCTCATCAGGTAAAATATTTTTGATTTCACTCCATAAATCATCTGGAATACGAGTAATAGTTCTGACATACTTTTTACTCTTTAGTATTATTGGATATGATAGGAAACTAACGAGCTATAATCCTATCTATTTTTCGGATAGGCTCTAAATTAATTCTTAACACCTTTTTTGTTAATTTTATTCTTCAAATATTAAATAAAACTTTTACTCAACTATATATGTTATGATGGAGAATATGCTTCCTTCAATGCTATCCTACTTACTTGACCGTAAATGTCTTCCATAATATCGACAAAGTTTTTCTCGAGTCTCCAGAAAGAGGGTTCTCCAAGACGTTTTATCAAAGCAGCATTAACTCGAGATAGTTCTATACTAACATCGACAAGCCTATAATTCTTGTCAGTATGCCAGAATGAATAGATAAAGTTTTGAAGTGGTTCGTGATCATTTTTTTTCAAATTGTTGTCAGATTTTTCATTTTTCTCATCTACACAGGATGACGGTTCTTTAGTATAGTATTGTTGTTTACCAATATTATTTCTAGCTTTTCGTAAAGATGTTAAAATATCTTTGCGGCTTCTACCTCTTAATTCAAAAATCATAAACGGATTCCTATCAAATTCCTCTGCGATTATATAGCATACCGCTGCTATATGTTTACATGGATTAGCGGAATCAGGACAGGTACAATATGCTTTAAATTCTGTTTTAGAGGGAAAAAGTCTGGATGAAGATCCTGTAAATGCTTTCTCTATATTTTCAGGCATTTCTCCTGCAAGTAGCTTTGCAGCATATATTACTTGGCTGGACATTGATTCTATAGCTTTTTTCCATTGCTTATTTTCAAGAATTTTTACAGAAATTGTGACTTTATATGGTTTTTGTCTTGAACCCTGAACACTCGCACTGATACTACCTCTACTTAGTTCAAAGTTAATTATTTGACCCATCCTTGCATAGTTCATACCCCTTTTCAATCTGTTGCTACTCCATTGGCTACCATATGACTCTAAAATTTTTAACCATTTTTTAGACCACCATGTACTGCCTATATTTCCCTTCCTGCTTCTGGCCTTGATACCATTCTTGACCTTTCTTGGTTTTGACTGTTGATATCCCCCGTATTCCCAACTCATCTAAATCCAATCTCCATAAATAGGAGTAGAGATTCTCTTTGTATATCTTAGAATTATGTAATTGTTGTAATATGCTGATGTATTTGAGGACGTATAAAATGATGAGAATAACAAGACTAAAGAATTAATTGTCTGTAGACACATTTCCATAATTCTAATTTTAGAAATCATACTCGTTTCTCCTTCACTATCTCCTCACTTCTCAGGGTGAAGATCTCTCGCAGCTGCTCGTTGCTCATCTGTGTAATCCATTTTTCTCCAGTTCTAATTATTCCCTCAGCCAGACCCTTTTTTCTCTCGATCATTTCATCGATCTTTTCTTCGAGTGTTCCTATAGAGATAAATTTGTGTATCTGAACTGATTTATTCTGTCCTATTCTATATGCTCTATCTGTCGCTTGATTTTCAACTGCAGGATTCCACCATCTATCATAGTGAAATACATGGTTTGCAGCTGTTAGATTTAACCCTACTCCACCAGCCTTGATAGAAAGCACAAATACTTTAGATGATTTTTTCTTATCATTAATCCTACCGTCCTTCTGGAATCTTTTTATCATCAAATCTCTTTCTTTTCTTGGTACTCCACCATGTAGCAAAAATGTCTCACACCCTAGAGATGATTGTAGATATTTTTTAATCATCAATCCCATACCTGCATACTGAGTAAAGACAAGACTGTTCTCGCCAATCTGTATTATTTCTTCTAACATCTCCTTGAGACGAGAGAGTTTCCCTGATCGGTTATCCAAATTGGGGCTTTGGTCAGCAAGATAAAGTGACGGATGGTTGCATATTTGCTTGAGCCTTGTGAGAGCACTTAGAACCATTCCATTTCTTTTGATTCCTTTGCTATCTTCTATATTTTGCATGATTTGTTCTACTACAGCTTCATATAATGTAGTCTGTTCCTGTGTCAGACTACAGTATACCTTCATTTCCATCTTCTGGGGAAGACCGCTGATAATAGAAGGATCAGTTTTAAGCCGTCTAAGAATTAATGGTTTTACCAGCATCTGAAGCTCTGTCTGTTTAGTAGTATCTCTGTATCTTTCTATAGGAATTGAGAATTTCTGTATGAATTCTTTGATTCCATAAAGGTATCCAGGGTTAAGAAAATCCATTATTGACCATAGTTCATATAGTCGGTTTTCAATAGGGGTTCCGGTTAGCGCAATTCTCATATTTGATCTCAGATTTTTAATTGACTGTGATTGTTTGGTAAAATGATTTTTTATATTCTGTGCTTCGTCTAATGCAATAACTCCCCATTCTGTCTTTGAAAGAGTTTCAAAATCCCTTTGAATCAATGAATAGGTGCTTATCACCAAATCATGGTTTTTGGCATCATGAACAAAATTTTCCCCTTCCAGCCTGCTTGCGCCATGGTGAATCATCATCCTAACTGATGGAGAGAATTTTTTAATTTCATGTATCCAATTTCCTACCAATGAAGTCGGACAAATAAGAATCCATGGTTTTGTATCATTTCTCATACGACGAGACAAAAGAAGTGCTATGAACTGAATTGTTTTTCCAAGTCCCATATCATCTGCGAGGCATGCACCAATACCAAGACACGTAAGGTAATGAAGCCATGAATAACCCCTGATTTGATAGTCACGTAAAACTCCATTAAATCCATCTGGTTGAGGAAGAACATCTAATAATGATGCATCATTGCTAGTCAATTTATAAAAAATCTCTTTTATCTCTTTTTCATGATATTCAAATTTGAATTGAGAAAAGTTTTTCCCATCGTTGTTTAACACAAATGATAATGCTTCTCCAAATGGTATACCTCCATTCTTCTTGTAGTGTTCAAGAAGTTTTAAAGTGGATTCAACATATTCTTTTTTTATATTTATCCATTGTCCTCTAAAGTTGACAATAGAACTTTTTAGCGATACTAGCTTCATGAATTCTGCTTTGGTAATGGCAATATCATCTCCAATAGCAAATCTCCAATCAAAATCTAAAAGAGAGTTCAGACCAAAAAGGTTCATACCTGAGGGTCCTGAGAGAGATTTTGTTTTTGTTTTTGATTTCAAAGTTACAATAACTCCTAGATTGCTCTGCTTGTCGTTCCACCAAGAAGGCAGAAGGATTACAAAGCCACTTTCCTTTAAAAGCCATACAGACTCGGTTAAGAATGAATTTACTTCATTAAGATCAATTAGACAGCCAGATGGTGCAGACAATGTTAGACTTTTTTCAATAGGTTTGAAGAAGCGTGAAGCTACTGCCAGATCTGTAAGCAATCTATCCTGGGGATGTTGAAACCTTTGGTCAAGGTATTTTCCAATCCCTTCATTTTTACCTTTCTTGTTTTTGAAACTCTTCCAAACCTTATCTGCTCCGAAAATAAGGCTTGGATCATCTACTGCTTGCAAAAGATAGTTTAAATTCCATTTGGGTTTATTTCTGGTGTATCGATCTTTATTATTATTACCATTACCTCCATCTAATTCTGGCGGCTCTAGTCTAAAACAGGTTATAAACTTTCTACCTTCTCCATGAGAAGAAATAGCTTCTGACCATTTGTTTAATTCTAGGACAAGATTTTCAATACTTTTTTCAGATGAATTAATTTCCATATCTGTGGACAAGAGGGCTTTTAGCCACTTTATATCAACATCGTCATAAACATCAGACATCTTTCTAGTTAAGATATCATTAATAATTTTTTCTCGTCCATATTGTAAAAATTTCCTTATCGATCTATCAATCAAACTCTCCAAAACATTGAGAAGTAACTGCCGTGGAGTGATTCTGCTATTCAAGGCACGGCAAACCGGAGGCATTGAGTCCTCTAGAATTTTCAACCTTTGAGAGTCTTTGATATCTGTGATTATTGGAAACCATGTAGCCAAGTATTTTGTTCTATTATCATCATGCAATGGATGTTCTGAAAATTTAACACTTGGGATGAAACGCTGTCTTATGAGTAAATCAAGTGAGAATTTTGTCACCTCACTCCAGTAGACCAGATCATCTCCATACGAAATACCGTGGTTATTAGTGTGTTCGTTAATATTCTTTAGATAATTCATGGCATCTGCAGAATCAATTACAAGACAGTCAACTACCCATTTATGTAGTAGTAATTGATTCCCATATTCCATTTGACCTAACAAAGTAGTGGAAGGCTGAGGCCTTTTCTGTTTCTTGAAAGTTGGCAAAACTAGTTCAATTGTACTGAAAGATGAGGCCACTTTTGCGACTTTCTGCAGTTCTTCGCAGGATACATTGAACGGATGTCTGAAAGAGAAAGGTTGTTTTATTACTGATTCTTTATAATTATTATCAACAGATGTTTCTCCCCATAAATATAAAAACCAGTTGGAATCTTCTGCTCTTCCCCATGTACCATGTAAAACTGTCATTTCATCTCGTTAGTTAAGATATATTTATTTCCTTCATATAACTGGTTAATGAAATAATTTTTATATTACGAAAAATTATGCTTAAATGTTGTACCGACTATATGTGAACCCATACGATAAAATCAAATCTGACGGTAACGTATTCAAGAATATGTACATAGGAAGGGACATTCAAAAGAACAATCTATAGATTGCTATAATGGATAACAAAGGAAAATTGATGAAAAAATCTGGAATAGATAACAAACAATTTCGATAAATTAAGTAGATATTTCAGTAATAATGATATAGAAGAGAGTAACTCTCAACTGGCTATAGAATCCTCATGTAAATGTTACAGTATATATCAATACCTAGCAGAAAAAAAATCTTGTTGTTGAATATGTAACTATTAAAAGAGATTTGTTGCATAATATTTTTAAAAAATTATTTATTTTGAATCTTCGAAATTATCTAAATATTTACATATTTTAGTATAAACCAAATAATGAATATTTGCTATGATTCGCTTATAATTAAATATTGTTTTTCAATTTTTCCATGAGTTTCTTTTCTTAATTTAGGAAACACTACTATTTTGAAAGAACCAAGATTGAATCGAATATTTAAATGATCCAAGGTATAAGAGAATTAAGATTTAAACAAATTTTGCTTATCCAAAACTTGTTGTTCTACTTATTTCAAGAGCATCATCAATATTTTTATTAAATTCTAATGAAGTTTCTGTAGTAGTGCTATTGTATCTACCTGAATTTCTAACATAGTCTAAATAATCTTTCATCTCATTTTCATATAACAAAACATTATCTGCAACTATTGTTACTTTCTTTTCTAGCAAATTATTTTCTTCTAAAAGTTTAAGATATAAAAAATATTGATTTTTTTCAGCATCTAAGAAGACAAAGTCGAATTTATGAGTTTTATCAAGCATTGGAATGATTTTTAGAGCATCACCAGTAATTACTTTTATTCTATCTGATAGTTCAGCTTTCTCTATATTCTTTCTTGTAATATTTGCTAGTTGTTTATCTATTTCCAAACATGTAACTATTACTTCCTTATCGTTATCATTTGCATAATCGTTACATGGACATAAAGAATTATTATTTTTATGCAAGACATAATTAGCCATTAAAATAGCTGAGTATCCATGTAAAGTTCCGATCTCAAGTAACCTTTTAGGTTTATACTGCCTGATAACCTTTCCTATGATTTTCCCTTTTATTGGACCTATTGTTGGAAGAGAATTCTTTTTTGCTACCCCTTCCATTTCTGATAAAACATCCAACAACACTTTCATCTCTCTAGTTATCTATTATTATTGCTATCATTGTCTGTAATAATGTTTATCTATGTTTATAATAATGAAATATCGATAATTTGTTTTCTTATTCAATAACAAGTTGTATAATATGAGGTTTAATTGGAGTTAAATGTTAAATTATTCTGAAAGTAAAAGTATTTTCTTTGTATAACATCATTCTACGACTCGATATCTGTTTCGATGCTAGCATTCATGTTTGGTCAAGGGGATTTAAGCCAACAATTAGTTTTCTATACAATAAAATAGTTTACAAAAATTACAAAAAACTTTATTACGCTACCAAGTCTATTATGACAGAAATTCAGTCCTCCGAATCCATATTCGTAACGATGTCTAAATGCAATTCATCTCCATGTATTAATAAAAATTTTCTTGGTTGACCAAAAACAAAACTATTTTTCAGCAAATTAATTCATGATTAGCATTATGAATGAGGTATGTATCTCTTAAAATTGTAGTAAACCAAAAGACAATATCCAATAAGTTTAAGTCGTTATTGAAATATTTTAAGAATGATAATAATTAGAAAAAAATTGTTTAAACTACAATATTGTGTCAAAAAACAATCCAGACACCTATGTTTTCATGATCATGGAAGTCTATATCTTTCTGATAATCACCAAAGTTTTTAATACATATTACTGTTATTAATTACTTTTTTTGAACTTTTAATCTGATGCTAACATCCTTATCTTATATCTGAAATATAAATAGCATTTATTTTATACGTTACTTTTTATTTGCCTGATATTGAGTTCCATACCACTTAGCATATGTTAACTAACACCTTCTAAAAGATATTTTCTCATATCAAGATTGAATCTTTTTGTTCTAAAATATTGAGCTATTTTATTTTTGAAATTGGTAAATGATGGATAATACTGCACAACAAGCAGATCGTTTTTGGTTATATGCCAAATCTCTTCTAATACCATAAACTCTGGAGATGCTGTTGGAAGATATACTGGAATCAACTCTTTTTTATGTTTATCAAAATATTGCATTATTTTTTTTGATCTATAGTGTTGTTTGGCCTTATCTAGAAAGAGATAGCATCTTGGGAATTTCCTATGTATTTGCTTTAGGTAATCCAAAAATGTACTTGCGTTAAACCGATCATATTGCCTGAATAGTTGTTTTCCTTCTAAACTTGTAACACCAAATAATACCGATTTCTGATGTGAGCCAGTAATTCTTACAACTGGTCTTTCATCTTCTCTTATCCATACTTTTCTTACAAGTGAATCATAAAAGAAAAATGATTCATCAGTAGAAACTAATGTAAATTCATCTTTTAAATTGTCCAGTATCTTTCTGGCTGTTTTTTAAAACGTTCTTTCTCTTCATTGGATGCAGTATTTACATGTACTTTTCGTGGTACTTTTTGTTTGAATCCCCACTTGTGCATTAGTCTGTATATGTGGGTAAAATGGTATTTTATTCCACTTTTTCTGACAATCAAATCTTTTACTTGTTTTGTGGTCCATCCTTGTTTACTGGATGCTAACTCGTTTTGTATCTGATATACTATTTGTTCTGGTATATCTGGCGGTCTGCCACTCTTTGATCTATCTTTTAATCCTTCTATTCCTTCTTCTCTGTATCTTTTTAACCAGTCAGAAGCCCATATTCTGCTTCTATGTAGATCTCTTGCTGCCTGTGCAGGAATCTGTTTCTGATATATCACATTTAAAACAAGTAACATTCTTTCCTTTACATTATTATCATGTTCAGATCTGTATAGTTTTTCAAATCTTATTTTTGTTATTTTTGTTGTATTAATCAATAAGATAAATCATATTAATGGTAGTGGTAGCTTATAGCTATTCTGATCTAAAATATACTACATGATAGTATAATATTGTCAGTATATTTATGCTAATTGGTATAAATTAAATCAAAAAAAGAAGAGCAATAAATCCATATCAACAGAGTATTCCAAAAATTTATTATTATAGAAAAATAAAAAAGTCTGATATAACTTACTATTCACATGGTAGTAGAAACCATAACAGCAAAACTATGGCAAGAAAAAGTTGCAGATGCCGTTCTTCCTATAGTAGTAAATTTTAGTGCAGTTCGTTGTGGTTTTTGTCAAGCTTTAGAGCCGTTATATAATAGATTATCTGAACAATATAAGGATAAGTTAGTTTTTCTAAAAATTATGGTAGATGATGAAAAAAACCATGAATTAATGGAACGAATATCCATTGAAGGTACACCTACATTAAAGTTTTATTGTAAAAATAGAGAGATCGGTGAACATATAGGATACGCAATAGAGCCAATATTAAAACAAAAAATAGATATGTTCTTATCAGAAATGGAATTCTGCATAAAGAACAGTACTCCATTGACTAAAGATATTTAAAATAATATAATAAGAGATACCAAAAGTAGGCGATTCTTTATTTAAATGACTTCGCTCATAGCTGCAATGCAAAATTCTGTCCTTGTGCTTGAATCTTCAAAGACTGGATGGAAGGTCCGTGAGAATTTGAAGGGAACTCATCCCAAGGGTATAGCATTTGATCATAGAATTTCAAAAACAGTATATTGTAGTACATTTGGTGAGGGTTTGTGGAAAACTGAAGATAGTGGGCAAACTTGGAATAGTATTGGAAAGAAAGGACTCTCTAATTCTAATATAATTTCAGTTGCAGTCAGCTATCACAAAGAACATAATAGATTCAGTAAGGTGTACGTAGGAACAGAACCTAGTGTATTATATGTATCAAGTGATGGGGGCCAATCATGGGAAATAATGAGTGAGTTCAAGAATTTAGGATCTTCTAAATCATGGAGTTTTCCCCCAAGACCATGGGCCCATCATGTTCGTTGGATTGAACCAGATGTAAATAATGCAAACTATATTTTTGTTGCCATAGAAGCAGGAGCGCTAGTTAAGAGTCATGATGGTGGTAGAACTTGGATAGACAGAACGGATCAAAGTCCTTATGATACTCATATTTTAGTAACTCATAAAAAGGCACCTAAACGGCTTTATTCTGCTGCAGGTGACGGATACTTTGAAAGCTATGACTATGGAGAATCTTGGAACTGCCCAACTGAAGGACTTGGACATCGTTATATCTATGGACTGGCTGTAGATTCAACTAATCCCCAAAACGTGATTGTATCAGCCTCCTTAACAGCACTACAAGCTCACTATATTAAAAATGCAGAATCATTTGTATATAGAAGGTCAGCAGATGGGGAAAAATGGGATGTTGTTTCAAAAGGACTTCCCGAACCCAAAGGAACGATAATTACAATCCTTGCTTCTAATCCTTTTAACAGTGGAGAATTTTTTGCTATCAACAATCGTGGAATATTCATATCTACTGATTTTGGTGTTTCTTGGAAAGCACTTGATATTCCTTGGCCCAAAAAATATCTTGTACAACATCCTTGGGCAATAGAGATAGGAAAATAACACACCCAAACAATATACAAGTATACCGCGAATATAACCGAGCATAAAGTAATATCGAATAATAGAAAACCGGCCCTAACTACATGTCATGCTCTAAGAATCTGTTTTAGCTCTCACAAATTTGTTTATTGATATGCTATTAATGCAAGATATTGTTTAGGGTATAGATAATTCTTGTTGTTTTTATTATATGATTATTTATATTTTGTAAGAAAATTAATCTCCTTAACTATCAGTTTTAGTATTAGTAGACTCTTTCATTTCTGCCATTATATTCTCAATATACTGTTTGGTATCTTTAATTTCAGATGCTGGTTTGAACATATTTTCATCCCTTAAATTATGAAGTTGGTAACGTATTTTTTGCTCAATAATATCTGCGGCTTTTGTATAACCCAAAGATTGGAATAGTTCGAACTTATCTCTGTGCCTATATAGATATCGACGTATCAAAGTATCACTTCCAATATAGTATACTGCAGAATCAAGTCCAATTAAAAGTAGAAATGATGCTGGTAAGACAAATGAGAGGGAAACAATCCCCCATGATGGAAAAGGAGCTAAGGTTAAGATTGTTGAAACACCACTACTAAAGATAATCATGACTCCCGTGCCACATATTATTAGGTAGTATTTCAAATCATGATAGACCAAGGATCGAGCTAATATGTAAAATGAGATTCCAAACAATATTCCTGTTCCTACATTTACAGTATTTAAAATAAAATTGTAAAAATATAAGAATAACGAACCTTCTGTCATAAGAAGAGAACTTAATGTTCCTAACTGTTCTAACAATAATGGAGAATATTGAAGTAAAAAGTACAGCATTGGCAAGCTCAATGTTATAGAATATTTTATCTTGCCCATCTTTTTTGCCTGCTGCTTAGTAAGTAATATCAGAGCTATCCAAATGATAATGAATGATATGGCCTCAATAACTTGATAAGTAAATGACATTATCCCTTGTAGATTTGTATAGAAATATGATGCCCATGGATTCCTATCAGGAGTTATGATTTCAGGTTTACTATACAGATTGATCTCTATATAACAAAATGCAAGGAATAGTTGTAATGAAATTGCAATTATAGCTATTGCATTAACAATAACGATTTTCTTTCTAGTAGACAAAAATGATTTGAGAGTTGTAAGTACTAATGAAATTAGAAGGAAAACAGATGGTATCAAACTTAATCCTACTATTAATTCGAGTAATAGTAAATGATAACTAGATGTTACCACTTGTTCAGTCATTAAGTATAAAATAGAAATCATTACTGCAAGATGCGAGCCAAAATAAAGATATCGAGGTATTGTAGAAAGACGTGATGTCGCTTGCTTGATTTTAAATGATATTCTTATAGAGATACCCATAAGAAAAGTTTGGATAACAAGTGAAACTACTATTATAATACAATATATTATCACATATTGAAAAGAATTACGATCGTTGGTGTTTAGAGCACAAGTATCACCTGCACTCATGTCTACGACATGAATCAGAACAACTACAAATCCTGCAAAAATAATAATACTTGTTGAACCTAAAAGATAACTTAGATGCTTTGGTAATTGCAATATCCAGACATTATTTATTATAGATAATTCGATCTAAAAACTTTTATTATTAACCTAAGGAAGTCTACACTTAATTCTTCCTGGAGAAACTTTTCTAATACTTTTTATAAATTAAAATCAGGTAACTAGGTAAAGAATTAATTGATGAATAACATTAGGTTAGATATGAAACTATTTGTTCATCTCTTGATTATCGTTCTTGTTATCGTAATTCTTGGCTGGAATGGAAAAAATATCATAGCAGAAGATACTGGTATAACCAAACCAAATTTTGATATATTTACAATAGATTCTTCACCATACGGAGCTCCTTATTCAGAATAGGTAGCAAAATGGTGGACCTGGTGGACTGGTATCCCCAACGACAAACATCCACTAAAAGATTATTCAGATTCTAAAAGATGTTCTATTATGCAAAATGGTCCGGTATGGTTCTTGCCTGATATTATTCCAGGTGAGGGCAAAATTAATTATAATTGCAATATTCCTCTGGGTATAGCAGTTCTACTTCCAATAACAACAACCTTTTGCGATAGCGGTACAGAAGGTCCAATGACAGACACAGAAATAATAGAATGTGCCGATAACATCCTTACACCTCTTAACAACATGAAGGTTACGGTAGATGGCACAAATCTGGATCTTGACGGTTCATTAGTTAAGACTGCCTTTTTTAATATTACAATTCCTGAGAACCCCATAGACATTTGGGGAGCAATCAATCCAGGTATATACAAGGCCCTATCTACTGGGTATTTTGTATTTTTACATGATTTATCTCCTGGACAACACATTATAGAAATGCGAGTGATAGACCTACTCAAGGGAAATGAAGGTCCACCTCCGAAATTTGATCCAATGAGAGAAGCTAGTTTTAAAATTTTTGTGAAGTAAAAAAATTTTTTAAAAAAGTTCATTTATTTTACAAAAAGTTGTATAATTCTAATGCCAATAGTATTCCAAACCCAATTCCCAGAGTCAGTCAGCCAATTGGACTCAACTAGTGCGTAGGATATGATGTTGTAGGTTCTCTAACAACAATGGCTACAAAACCCAAAGATATTGTAAGAAAAGCTTTATGATAAAAATAACGATATGATAGTAACAATTTTTGAATCAAATATTTTTCGCATAAATAACAAAATATAATTCCATAAAAGCCTTTTTGATTACACTAAATATGATGGCAATTTGAAAGTATAAATGAAAATATAAAAAATGTTAGTTAAGTCAAGTGGCTTAGTTAACGCCATATTATTTTGACCAATTAGTCTAAATTCTTAAATAGATAAAGCTTAAGGTATCCAGAATATCATAATTCTAT
>Ga0315534_1000131_pt1 | contig 43934 bp, 37 predicted proteins | sample SalMarSW160240MG_FD_203094 | JGI IMG/M metagenome (GOLD analysis project Ga0315534, IMG submission 203094) | Salt marsh sediment microbial communities from the Plum Island Ecosystem LTER, Massachusetts, United States - Salt Marsh Sediment SW1602-40 ... | reverse complement strand
ATCCTATCATAACTTGAAATAGTTCTCGATATTATTTTTATACAATCTCCTTGAATAACGACATATCGATTTATATGAAAAATTCCAGATTAAAAGATTAATTCATAGTTGAGATAATCCAATCTCATTTTTACAATTTGGTTGGAATAATTTGAATTTTTTATGCATCTTGGATCCATGTTTTGCGCATTATCTGTATTTAACAAAATGCTACTATCACTAAAAATTTCATCAAATTATGATCAAGGTATTCATTTTAGATATTGTCTTTTTCATAGCATAGAGTACTAAATATTAATTCAATATTAAAAATCATTTATCAATCTAGATCTAAATTAGTCGGTATGTTGGTATATTAAAAGGATAGGAATTTCTAATTAAAAAAAAAATACATTTTAAATTCCATTTAAAATAGATACATATTTCTGGTTTGGTACAGGAAGTTAAAATTTTATGACGACTGCCTTCAAGGTAAATTGTATTTATAATCCATATGAATTTCATAGGTTTGATTATAATTTGATCTCTACGATTAATGGAAATTTAAGACAAATGTGAGAAAATTCTGGATAAAATTTTACAAATTTTATATTATTAGAACCTTAATCCGATAGAAATTATTATTAATGCCTTTTTTCTTCGATTATTAAATATGCCGTTTGAACCGCTTCTAGTTTTTGATTCGGGAATTGGTTCAATATCTATAATAAAAGAATTGAGGAAGGAGATACCAAACGAAAACATATTGTATTTTGCAGATAAGGCAAATTTTCCTTATGGAAATAAATCGCATAAAGAATTAGTAATGATTATTGAAAATACAATAAATTACTTGAAAAGGTATAATCCAAAGCTAATAATAATCGCTTCAAATACTCCTTCAATTCAAGTTTTAGATGAAATAAAGGAAAAGGTCCATATCCCACTATTAGGCGTTATACCGCCGCTGAAAGAAGCTATAAGAATAACAAAAAAAAATCATATAGGAATAATGGCCACGGAATCGGTGATTAATAGTAAAGAGTTAAGTAGACAAATACAAAAAGATATCCCTCAAAATATTTTTGTGAATAGATATAATGCATCGCCTTTGATATCTCTTATTGAAAATGGTGATTTTATAAAAAAGAGAGACAAAGTGAAAAGTTATATTCATCGTTTATTAAATGATTTAGGCGATATAGACGTAATAACCTTATCAAGTACTCATCTTCCTTTTATAAAGGATCAATTATCCGAAGCATACCCATTCGTTAAATTTATTGATCCTGCAAAAATAGTAGCAAAAAATGTAAAACATCTATTACAAGAAAAAAAAATTATCAAAAAACAAAAACAGGGACGAATGAGAATTCTAGTTTCCCATGGATTAGATGAATTTCAAGAATTGTTAGGACTCTTGGGGATAAAAGAAAAGGCAGAAGAGGTTTTTTGGTCAGTTTAATAACTAATAAAGAAAATATATATCATATTCAAAACGTCATTCAGTTCAGACAATCCTAATTTGTTAACACCTATGCCGAGAAAGATAAGAATAGGAATTGATGTTGGAGGAACATTTACTAAAGCTGTTGCGCTAGATTTAATCGATGCCAAACTAATTGGTAAGGCAACTGTTCCTACTACCCATGATTCAGAGCAAGGCGTAGCTAAAGGCATAATAATGGCTCTCAAAGATTTAATTTACAATTTCAATATAGATAGATCTGAAATAGAATTAATCTCTCATAGCACTACTCAAGCAGTAAATGCACTACTTGAGGGGGATACAGTTAAAGTAGGTATAATTGGAATGGGAGTGGGTTTAGAGAAATCTAATGTCATAAAAAGAACCAACTTAAAAAATGTAAAATTATCCTTAAACAAGTATCTATACACATGCCATAGATTTTTGGATACATCAGAATATTTAGAAAAGGACAAAGTTCTTAACGTAATTTCTGCTCTAAAAAACGAAGGGGCAGAGGTTTTGGTGGTCAGTGAAGCATATGGCGTAGATGATCCCAGTAACGAGCAATATGTTATGTCAAATTCTAATATTCCTACTACAGCTGGTCATGAATTAACTGGTATTTATGGTTTAGAAATTAGAACTTTAACAGCAGCGATCAACGCTGGAATAATGCCAAAGTCAATAAATACTGCCAAATATGTGGAATCTGTTGTCAGGAGTGAGAGTATTACTTGTCCTATTATGATAATGAAAGGCGATGGTGGTGTTACAGATATTGAGACATTCAAAAAAAAACCAATCATCACTATTTTATCGGGTCCAGCTGCCAGTGTTGCTGGAGCATTATTACATTCACACGTCTTACAAGGGATATTTATAGAGGTTGGAGGAACTTCTACTAACATCTCGATAATTAAAAATGGGAAACCAGAAATCCGATATGTCACTATAATGGAACACCCTACATGTATTCGCTCCCTGGATGTTAGGGTTGCAGGAGTAGCTGGAGGTTCGCTTATCAGATTCTCTGATAAAAAACTCATTGATGTAGGTCCAAGATCTGCCCATATTGCTGGATTAGAATATTCTTGTTTTGTAAGGGCTGATGAACTTGAAGATGCTACTGTAATTAATTTCAAACCAACCAATGGAGATCCTGATGACTATATATGTATCAAAACTGCATCTCAAAAATTAATAGCAATAACTAATACATGTGCAGCAAATGCATTAGGATTGATTGATGAGAAAGATTATGCCTATGGAAATAAAGAAGCAGCCATAAAAGCTTTATCACTTTTAGCAAAAAAAATGAGGAACCAAGATTACAAGGAAGCTGCTAAAATTATTTTAAATCATTCTATAAAGAAGATCATGCATATAATTGAACCGATGATCAAACAATATGAATTAAACTCAGAACAAATCACCTTGATTGGGGGAGGAGGAGGTGCATCTGTTTTAGTTCCATATATGGCAAAGCAACTTGCAGTACCTTTTGAGTTAGTTGAGAATGCGGAGGTAGTTTCTTCTATCGGAGTAGCTGCGGCAATGATATATGAGGAGATAGAAAAAACAATAAATGAACCAAATCCTGATGAGGTTTCGTTCTTAATTGAAGAAGCTAAATCTAAAGCACTACAGAAAGGGGCGCTTCCTGAGTCTATATCCATTCAAACAGAATACGTTACTGAACGTTCAGTTTTGAGGGCTATAGCCTCGGGAAATGTCGAATTAGATATAGGTAAAAAAAATAGAAAGGGGTTGAGCTTCGAAGAAGCAAGGAATATCGCGATCGATGCATTGGGTAATAAGGATGTTAAACAAATTTTAAAGATGGAAAATTATTTTGGATTTACATGTGAGATCGTAAAGAAACATTTTTTCATCAAAGAGAAGAAAACTCCAGTAATTGTAATTGACAAGTTTGGTAAAATAAGACTCATGCTAGAAAATGCATATGTAATTTATGGACAAACAGCCCTAAATAACATAGAATTATTGATTTACAAAATAAAAAATGAGACGAAAAAAGATCTAGCTCCGCAAGTTCATTTTTTAGATGATATAAAAATAATTGATTTTTCAAGCTTAAATTCTATAGAGCATCTTATTAATGCAATCAAAAACGAGTTAGATAAATCAGATATGAAAAATGTAACGATTATAATACGAAAAAATTAAAAGGAGAAATTGTATTTAAAATAATTCTAGTTGTTAATTTAATAAAGCATTAATTTGTTAATCGCGTAAATCAGATCCAATTAAATATTATTACCATATTAAATTATTTATTTGTTTTAAAATTAATACATTTATTTCGGGCTTTTGTTAGTTTAAGACTAACTCACATATACTATTGAAACCTATTGAGATTTATTTAAGTTTAATTTTCTACTGCTCTGTTACGTTAAGGGAAATTCAATAAGGAAAAGTAGAAAATCTATTAAAATTGAGCATAGAACATATTAGAAAAAGTAGACATTGAGATTACATTATCCTTAAGTTAACAGAGCCTTTTCTACAAATAAAAAATAGATATATTTAATTGGCATTATTGTATAGAAACAATTGTTAATAGTCAACTAAACATTGGTAGTTATCCTCAAAACATTTAATCAGCATTATCCTTGAAATATTGCATCATTCTTTCAATTAGACTTTTTGTCAAAGTAACCTACATCTCATATGTAAAAAGGTACATACTTGAAAAGGATTACACTACGTAATATCATCAGTATAAACTGTATGTCTACCATCCATTTCAACTAATTGACGATAAAGTTCTATGTTACAAACATCTTTCTCTCATCACATATAAATTCCATTGAGATTTCTTAACAGTTTAGCTACAATCCCTAACCTAAAATAGAGAGCCCCAGTCTTTAACAGTTTTATTTATCATAGATATATATGTTCTTTTATGCTTGTTATAAATCGATAATAAAACAAAAAATTAGTTGAATCTAATTCCAAACAGCACAATAACTTTTATGTTTGTACATAAGTTCAAATGCTGTATAGATATTTAATATACGCAGATTAGGAAAATAAAAATATATAGAATAGAATACTATACCTGTATATATCCTATTTCTGAAAAATTTAACAACAAATATTATTAGATTAGAAAATTAAGCTATATTTGTTTCCTTGACTCAATATCACTGATTTATACATCTAATTGATTGACCTTTAATAAAAATATTTATATATTTAAGATAAAATGAATTATTTTCCACAAATATTTTCAGCCTATTCATTAAATTGTATATATCATAATCTCAGATAAGTTAGATTATACAGATATTATGAAAATCTTGTTTAATTTAATAACCATACTATGGATACTAATATAAAATATTATACCAAAATCGCTTTCTCAGAACAGTATTATTCAATATGTATAAATGAGGTTTTTACTATAATCTTGAGCAAATAATAATAAAATTTTCTGAGATTTATTTATTATCAAGTTCTATTTCGTACATCTAATTGATCAAAATACATATATTTTTTAAATAATAATTTAGGTAACATATTTATAAGATTTAGAGTATTTATATAATCAGGATATATGCAGGTTATGATTTAGTTATAATTTATATTCCTACTATTTAACTTTTAGATCTTATTTTGTGGAAAATCTTACTAGTTTCTTTCTGGGAGTATCCTAGAAATTCAATTGATTTTATTATAACCCAGATATGAATTAGTTTTATAATTCAATATAAAGGAATTATAACACTTTATAATTTCGTCTTTACCAAAAGATAGCTCACAAAGTTTTTATGATTGAATAGATTTTAATGTCATTATTTGTTTAAAAATAGAGTAATAATTACAGGGCCAGCATCTGAAGAGTTAGGAATAAATCTTTCAAGAAAATCTGGAATACAATTAATGAAACCAGAAATCAAAATATTTTCTGACGGAGAAAGTAAAATAACAATGGAATCTGTTAAAAATAAAAATTGTACAATAATTCAATCTCTTTATCCACCTATAGATAGACATATAATCCAACTTTTAATGATGATTCATAAGTGTAAACTAGACAGAGCTGCAAAAATAACTGTTATAATCCCTTATATGGCATATGCTAGACAAGACAAAGAATTTGTCAAAGGAGAAGTAATCACTATAGCGCTTTTAGCAAAATTACTCAAATATTTCAATATCTTTAAATTAATAACTATTGATATCCATAGTAAAGAATCATTGTCCTATTTTGGTGGTAATATAATAAATGTTTCAGCAATCCCGCTATTAGCAAGATATGTTTTAGATAATATCGATACATATAACGTGATTGTTGTTTCTCCAGATTATGGAGGATTTTCAAGGGCACAAAAATTTGCAAAAATCTTAAAAAAGGATGTAATATATCTTAATAAAAATCGGAACAGACAAACTGGTGATATCAAAATCGAAACAAAATATGGAACAGATTTGAAGGGAAAAAAAATTATACTAGTAGATGATATGATTAGCACAGGTAATAGTATAATAAAATCTTGTGAATTATTGAAAAAAAATGGAGTCGCTAATATTTTGGTGGTTTGCACCCATGCATTATTACTGAACGAAGCTTTAATTAAAATAAAACAATCGGGAGCTAATGAGATAATTTCTACAAATTCTGTACCTAATCTTTGTTCCAAAGTTGACCTATCGGATATTTTATACTCATCAATAAAAGACAAATGATAATCTTTGCCTACATAAGTTCTAGATGAAGTAAAATAAATGACTGAAATGAAACTAATATTCCTAGGCACTGCGGGAGCTGTTCCCACAGAAAACAGAGGGTTATCTTCGCTTGCAATCGTTAGGGGAAACGAATTATTAATTTTTGACACAGGAGAGGGGATGCAAATGAGATTCATCAAGTCAAAGATCGGAATGAATAAAAAAATGAAAATTTTCATAACTCACATGCATGGTGATCATTGCATAGGATTACTTGGTTTACTTCAGACTCTTTCTATAATGGGAAGGCAAAAACCTATTGATATTTATGGAGAACCGAATCTGAGGAAATTTATAATGCAAAATATCAAGATTATCAATTTTAAATTAAATTATCGAATAATTATTCATACTGTGACTAAGGAAGGAATTATAGTTAAGGAAAAAGAGTATAAAATAACTTGTTGTTTAGCAGAGCATTCGAAATTAAATTATTCCTTTTGTCTAGAAGAATTTAACAGACCTGGTATTTTTTATGTTCAAAAAGTCAAGAATTTAGGAGTCCCAGAGGGAAAAAAATACAGTTATTTGCAGCATGGAAAAGATATCATGTTCAAAGGTAAAAAATTAATTTCAACAGAATTCACTGGACCACCTAGACCAGGGAGAAAAATAGGGATATCAGGAGATACGAGACCAACAGGTAAATTAGAAAAGTTTTTTCAAAATTGTGATATCCTAGTTTTTGAAGCCACTTTCTCACATAAAGAAACTGAAAAGGCTAAAAAAAGCTATCATTCAACTGCTTCTGAGGCGGCTATATTAGCAAAAAGATCAAATAGTAAAAAACTAATTTTAACACATTTTAGTGCAAGGTATAAGAAGATAGAAAAGATAGCTTTAGAAGCTAAACAGTTTTTTGAGAATGTATTTATTGCGAATGATTTAGATATTATTTCAATTCCTTACTGCAATTAATGATTTAAATTTACAGTTTGTATACATGGAATTCTAACTAATTGGAATGTTTTTTGTTATACTTTCTTTTGTTGCATTAAGAACGTATTCTGCTACAATCTTAGAAGCATTAGTATTCTTTAACGTCTCAATCAATAAAGGAATTCTATCTTTTGCCATCTGTTCTAACGCAGATGTATCCAATACGCTACTATTCACTTGATTAATAACAAAGTCGATTACAGTGTCTGTTGCATTAGAATTTTTCGTAATATTTATTACAAGTGGAATTTTGTCTAATACCTGTTGACTATTGATTGTGGTGTTTTCTACAACATCTTGTAATGTTGTACTAGTTTGGTTAGCATTATCTAATTTTTCGGCATATGATTGATTAAATAAGATCAAGTTTAAGAGTAAATATCCAACTACAAGAAATGTAGATACCCGATGTTGTCTTTCCATTTTCATTAGAGTATTACGGAAAGAGAAATTTATTAATTTTACTAATTTAGTCTTTTATTCCCTGGTAACATAATTTTATCTCAATTGTTAATTAATGTTTTACAAAATATCAGTATTATAATCTGTTATTTTTATTTCAACTAGATGATTTAAAAGGAATAATTACGTCTTAGTTACTCCATCTACAATTAAATGGTGTTGTTTTTCAATATTAAAGGTTGAATTAAGATCTTAATTGTTTTTCGAAATAGTTGGTTGATGGAAAAGCTCATGAACCAACTTCATTTCTAGATCTAAACCATAACTAGTGAGAATCACGAATAACTGGGAACAGGAAGTATCGAGATTATCACATCCAAAAAATCCGTTTGAAAGTATATAAATCTCTAAAATGAATAAAATATCTTATTTTTAATTCTTTTAGGAATAGAACAGGAGCATCTAAATCATATTCTCGTAAGAGATCCAACAATAATCTAGATTTTTTAGATTTTTAAAAATAATATTATTATATTTACAGAATATCTTCGGAGGATTTACATATTGATCATGAAGGCGGCATAGAATAATTCAATAGTAGAATGAGAAATGTTTAAAAATGATCCTAACCAACCCGATCGACATTTCGTCATTTATTATAATATTATGTTATGAATTTCTCACATACCTCTTTCCTGTGGGCCATTCAAACATGCTAATTTGAACACAGTAATTGGTATTTTGCGGTTTGATTAAGTTGCTTTTTTGAAATATTATTGGAGGTAATAGAGCTTTTTTATTTGCTAAAATGGATAGTAAGTGCATATTTTTATACTTGAATATAACCGGAGTGACTGAAACTGCTAACTGTCTAGAAATATTAAGTTCGAATCAAATATGTGTAAATTGGATATTATACAAGATAATAATAAAAATTTTTTTCAGTGTTAGATATGTGGATCTTTTTTATTGGAAAACATGCCCAAATATACAGAAAAGATGCATAATTATTCGATTCATAAATAAATTTTTATCACATTTAATCAATATAGTATTAGTGAGATCAAGAGTATGAAGATACTGTGATTAATATCTCAATACTTTTTTCGGTTATCTTATGTTGAATACCCGATATATATATTAGAAAGAGCTTTTGTATTGCCATCAATTAAGAAAATAAAATGATTTTTGATGATTTCTAGTTTAGTTCGTAGCTTTCGCATATCACAATGACGGTAAATCTAATTGCGAGGTTAACAAATTAATTGAAATTTTATCTGGATTTTCTATTGAGTTCGTCTAATTTTCTTTCAAATAAGTCTTTTCACATAACTAAATTTTTCTGAATAAACGTAGATATATAAATGAGGTATATTAGATTATTAAAAATTTTCTAATAATTCTTAAAATTTTTTATGTTCTTGTTTGTGGGGATGTAAGATCAGGATGTTCCTTACGCAAATGAATTTTGAGATCTTTCCTATTATAACATATTCTATTACAAATTTGACAAGTGATCCTTTCATATTCTTCGTCAGATCTTTTCTTGCCCATTCCCATTTGTTCAAATACTTTTGAAAAATAGTCTTTCAGACCAAACATGTATCTTATATGATTAATTCACTTTATAAAGTTATTCATAAATAACAAGTTTTCCTACTGTAGTATATCAACTTACTTTTCTTCACAAAATACCTACACTGTTTAAAAAATACCGGATGATAATAATTAATAATAAAGATGGTTTTGATATAATTGTTGAAGATCAATGAATTTATAGCTAATATTCCTCCTGAAATAATCTCAGGTGAGGATATAAATATCTCAAGTAATGTTTTTAGAAAAATTTTTAGTTTCTCTCAACTTTCCCCTAATGATATTTTTTATTATTTAAATTTTGGAAATAACTATAATGCTTTGCATATTGCTAAAAAAGAATTCAACGCAAAAGAAGTATATGGAATTCACGGTAGAAAGGAATTTTCAGGAAATCATAATGAAGGAATACAAAATCCCGCTATTAACATTATAAATAAAAAAATTAATGATATAGATTTATCCAAAGCTACTGTGATTTTGTATTGGTTGACCGATATCAACCAGTCAAGTGATTTAGTACTTAAGTTTGAAAAGGAATTAAAGAGAGATGCAAGAGTAGTAACATTGTTTTCACCTCTTGGATTGGTCATTCCTTCAAGAGTCGATTTTCCATTTATCTTAAGTAAATACCCTTTTTATTACGCTACTAATATAAGAGAACAAATTCAAGCGATATATGGCAAATCCTGTGTAGATTTCACTACCTCATGGATGTTAGCAGAAAAATACGTCAAAGAAATGGAGATAGAAAATACATACTCTAGATTTACTATTATTTTATTGAGCATGATATTATGGATTAATTCATGGAATCTGAAAGTAACTTGTGAGGAATATATTCCTCCTCCTGTTGAAAGCTATGAGGGAATACTTCGTATGTTTTTTAATATTGATCTCAAAGATATGTTTGTTAGAAGAGATACCAAGAAAACGTAAAAATCTTAACTTTGATGTATTATTTCAATATGGCTCTGATGATTGTAGTGTGATTATTTTTTTATTTTAAATAGTTCCTCTAGATTTTCTTGTCCTTTTGCTAGGTCTGCAGTATTGAAAAATACAGTTGGTGTTTATTAATAATTATGTAATAATCTTAAATAAGGATTACTGATTAGAAAACTAATGATTTTAGATTATAAGGATACTTCAATGTAATAATGATTAATTCATTATGAAAATATTAAGGAGGCAAAATCTCATCCTAAAAGGCGTTTGATATTCTACCAAGGTGAGCCCATAATGAATATATTATTAATAATTAGTGCATTGTATAACTGAGAGGTTCTTTATTCAGAATTATATAACTTCAAGACTCGGAATTGTTAGAGTCTTCGAAATTAGTTTAGATGTATAGATAAATCCAATCCTAGAAAGGAAATCAATTAAATAATGCTAGCATTTATTGGTTAAGTTGTCGTCATGGCCAAAGATTCCGAGCGAAGGTATTCAAAAAGTTTAGCTATGATTAAAAGGATGGGATTCCAGCCTAAAAAAATTTATTTCAATCTTTCAGTTTCCGAATTAGTTGAAACTTCCTTGATAAGAAAGGAAGCGAAAATATCTTCGACGGGAGCTTTATCAGTTTTTACAGAAAAATTTACTGGTAGATCTCCAGATGACAGATACATAGTAGAAGACAATTCAACTAGCGAAAAAGTCAATTGGGGAAAAGTTAATCATCCAATTTCGCAAGAAAATTTTAATAAAATTTATGATAGAATGAAAAAATTTGTGAAGGGAAAAGAGGTCTTTCTATTCAATGGCTTTGTGGGAGCAGATAAAGATACACGTTTTCCTATAAGCGTTATAACAGATAAAGCATGGCAATCGCTCTTTGCTAATCAAATTTTTATAAAACCAAAAAATGATGAATTGAAAAATTTTTTGCCTAAAATTATTCTCTTTTCTATAAACGATTTTAAGGCGATTCCAAAAAAAGAAAAAACCCATTCAGAAACTTTCATTATTATTAATTTAAAAAAGAAAATAATATTGATTGGTTCTACTTCTTATGCAGGAGAAATAAAAAAATCAATATTCTCTATTATGAATTACTTCTTACCAGAAAGAGGAATCTTTCCAATGCATTGTTCAGCAAATATAGGCAAGGATGGTGATACAGCACTGTTTTTTGGACTTTCAGGTACCGGAAAAACAACATTATCTGCTGATCCTCAGAGATTTTTAATTGGGGATGACGAACATGGATGGTCTGAAAAAGGAATATTTAATTTTGAAGGAGGTTGTTATGCGAAATGTATAAACCTTAGGAAGGAGACAGAACCGCAAATTTGGAATGCGATAAGATTTGGTTCTGTTATGGAGAATGTAATTGTTTCAAATGACAACAGGATTCCCGACTACACAGATAACTCAATAACAGAGAACACACGCGTAGTCTATCCTTTAGAATTCATACCTGGAGCGAGAATACCAAGCATTGGGAGTCATCCTAAGGCGATAATTTTCCTTACTGCTGATGCATTTGGAGTCATGCCGCCAATTGCAAAATTAACTAGAGAAGGAGCTATGTATCATTTTATGTCCGGGTATACTAGCAAGTTAGCTGGAACAGAAAGAGGAATTACACAACCTAAGGAAACATTTTCGCAATGTTTTGGCGCTCCTTTCATGCCTCTTCATGCCATGGAATATGCTACTATGTTAGGCCAGAAAATGACGCAATACAAGTCTAGAGTTTACTTAATTAACACTGGGTGGCACGGTGGTCCTTATGGAATAGGAAAACGTATTGATTTAAAATATACTAGAGCGATGGTAACAGCAACCTTAAATGGAGAAATTGAAAAATCCTCTTTTAAATTGCATCCAATTTTTAATTTGGAGATTCCGCTTTCCTGTCCTGAAGTACCCAGTGAATTACTTGACCCTAGTCAAACGTGGAAGAACAAAAAAGATTACAATTTATCGGCTAGGAAGCTAGCCAGATTGTTCACACAGAATTTTAAAAAATTCGGTAATGTTTCAGATGACATACTAAATGCAGGACCAAAACCTGATTTATTGAAGTAGCCCGGAGCAGATTCGAACTGCTGTCTCCAGGTTTCTTCTCTTTGATCCAGAGCCTGAAATCCTTAGCCCTACCATGGAGTTTGGCCACTAGATTCGGCATCAATGTTTTAACAATGATTCGACCGGGCTCCTCGAGCTACATTCTTAGTATTATTTTCTGATATTTAATTTATATGATGTTACGTTATGATCAGAATTTTAAATTATTACATAATAAAAAATATAAATACATTTGAAAACTCATATCTGATAGAATAAGTCATATATAATATCAACCATCAGCCAATATAATTTATGTTATTTACTTTTTTTTGTAAACGCAAAGAGAATGGTTTTAGAACTAGCATTAATACTTTTAGTAATTATAGCAACATATCTTAGAATATATCAAGATCTAAATAAATAAAAATAATTTCTTACCGAAAAATTTCAAAATACATTTTATGGTAGTTGGGTTATTTTATGTTTTCATCCATACTTAAAAAAGATACCCTTTTCGCCTCGTGGATGTTTCCAACTAGTTTCCTTAGAACAAGTGCCGCATTCAATACATCCTTCATGTTGAATAACAACATTTTGGTCTTCTATACTATAACACTTTGTTGGACACAGAATTGTCATTTTTTTCATGAATTCAATTTGAGGTTTAGTTACTATTATATGTGAATTATTGTCTTCATAATATTTTAATTTTGAAATTCGTTCACTTAATTCAGGAATATCGAATTTAGTCGATGTATTTATTTTTCTTCCTAACTTTTCTGCTAACAAAATCGGTATATCAATATAAATTTTGGGTGATTCTACGAAAGAGAGGAATTTATAAAAGCCGACTTTGTTAATAGTAGAAACTGCAAAATTTCGAAGAAAATCATTAGACATACAGCTGATAAGAAAATTATTTTTAGCACCTAAATCTTCCAACGGTATTTTTTTTACCGCTTTTAAAAGTACTTTAAGATAATCTTTATCAATTTTCTTCATGTCTCGTGTATACGGACTTTCATGGATAGATTGACTATAGATTTCCCCAATATTTGGATCTGCTAAATTATTTTTAAGATATTTAATTATTGTTTTTGCAGCTCTTACCGCATCGTCCATTCCTACGTTTAACCCTTCAATTCTAGGACCTAGGAATATTCCTCTACCTGCAGCATCGCCTACAAATAAAACATTTTTATAATATGGTTTATTCATCATACATCTTTTTCCATCAGGAACAACCTTTGCACTATATTCTAATTCTACATAATTGGTAACGAACTTTGTGTTAAATTCTTCTAGTAATCTTCTTCTAGTTGTATTTATCTTGTCTTTTATTTCTTCTATTGATTTGAACTTTCCATTTGCAATAGATTTTTCTCTATTTTTTGGTGAGTAATAAATTTCCCTTAATTCATTCCATGTACGTATCAGTTTACTTATCGTAAACGATCTTTTTGTTTGTTCCTCTTTCGACAAATTTTTTTCTATATTTTTTATCGGTACCTCATCTTGGATTAGATCTTTTACCAAAGGATTATTGATTAAACTATTGACAAGTTGATCAGGTTCAACTGGATTTTCTAACAAAGAACTGAGATGATATACTCCACCTATTGATATTGAATCTCTATTTGTATATAAGAACCCGCCTCCCACTTGGTTGAGGGATATATCACCACTAAAAAGATGAGCAGCGCCTTCATCTGGACCAATTTCAAATCTTTTTTCGATTATCTCTTCTGGTAATTTTACTACGACTTTGACACCTTGATAGAGTTGGTCTGGTAAGAATTTTTCTCTTGCTCTTAATAGAGATGCGATTTCTGAATTAACTCCATCAGCTGCAATTATCGCACGACTTCTAAACTCTTCAAGTTCGTCAGTTTCAACAATCAGAGAATTGTCATATGTTGAAGAATTTTTTTTGCCACCATCTAATTCTATTGGAGTGTTTTCGTTATTCCATTTGATATTCTTTACATGTACACCAGTTACTATTCCACCGCCTTGTTTCTGGGCTTCTTCTTGTGCTTCCTTTGCAAACCAAGTGTTTAACTTATTCAAAAGAACAGAATAACCAAAATTTGACTGAAAGTCATGAATAGAGGTGAGATCAATTGAACAAACTTTATCTTTTGAAGTTGCATTAAGAATATACTTCGTAATCCTACGCTCATATGGTTCCTCTTCTAGAAATTTTTGACCATAAATATCTTCTACATTATGAACCTGTCCGTATTCTTTATTTTTAGAGTATAAGATACCACCAGATACATTTTTTGAACCAATCTCCTTGCCTGATTCGATTAATATAGCCTGTTTCCCTAATGCGGAAATGTGTTTTAACGCTGCAAGTCCAGCGGACCCTCCGCCTATTATAATAACGTCAAAGTCTTCCATCTATTCACTCATATCCTAGCAAACTATAACTATTTAGTTTTCATCACTTTCGTTTTGCCTTTACTTCCAAAGGAGAAATTATTCTTTTGATTTCTTCTATTAGAACAGGTAACACATCTTCCATTCTCCCTTTGATAAATACATCACACTCATTTATAATGGGAGCGTTTTCATCAGTATTTATTGCTATAACGAATTCAGCTTCTTTCATTCCTTCGATATGTTGTACTGCACCACTTATTCCTATAGCGATATAAATTTTAGGTGTTATTTTCCTTCCAGAAGTGCCTATTACTCTGCCAGGTATCATATATTTTGAATTTATTTTTTCATCGAGCTTGAATATTTTTTTTGATAAGGGCAAGGATATACCTATTTCTGCGCCTGTTAACTTTGACAGGGTTTCAATTAGTTTGATATTATCTTCTGGAAATTCTTTTATTCCCTTTCCGAAACTGATTACTATCTTAAAGGAATCAAAATCGATTTTATCTTTGTCTATGCTCCTATTCAAAATTTTTATTTTAAGATCTTTTTGATCAAATTTAGGAGTATATTCAATAAGTTGTCCTTTTCTTTTTGGATCAGGTTCTAACGGAGCGAAAGCTCCAGGAATTATACTGCATGCTTGTGGATGAAAATCTCTTCTGATTTCAGGATTTTTATTATCAAGACATAATATTGTAGTCCATAGAAAACCGGAAAAATCTGGTCTATACATTTCTAACACCTTACCGTATTTAAGTGCATTACCTTTTGTTTTATGCTGATGCTTAATTTCAAGATCGCTTATTTCGAGTTTATTAACATCAGAAGCTAAACCAGAATCGAGTTCTGCTAATACAGTAGCAGACAAGTGTCTACCTATACTATCTGCAGCAAAAAACATGTACCTTGGTTTTTTATAGTGATTTACAAAATCTGGGGATATTTTTGCTATTATGTCTTTATCCATTGCAATGCTTGAAATAACTTTGGTAGATGTTTGATTTACCATATATCTTAAATTGGGGTCGTCCGCATATACTACAACATCAGCTCCATAATATATTAATTCATTACAAAGATCTTTAATGTTTTGACCCAATACAACAGCAATTACCTTCTCATTGCTATTATATTGCTTGTTAAAAAAATCCATTAATCGGCGGGCCTCTCCCAACATTTCATAATTAACTGGCAATACAACACCATTTACAACTTCTATAATTACCAACATATGATGATATGAGTTGCTATTATTACCGTTTTCTAAATCTGATAATTTTTTATTTTCAATCAAATTAAATCACCTTCTTTTTATTAACTGCGTCCATATTGTTCATTTAAAATCAATATTTTTTCTGCGATATTTTTTATTTGGTTTCTATCTCTACCATCGATTATTTCAGCCTTCCTATTCATTTTTCCTTTAGGTATTCTTTCGACTTTATAAACTATAGTAGGAGAACCAGATAGACCTACCTCTTTTGGATCTAAATCCAAAGAATTATGGTCAAACATCTGTAGATAAGATTTGAAATTAGTTACTTTTTTTTCAGCGTTCTTTTTAAATATTGTAGCTTTTAGTCTAGATGATAGGGTAGTAAAAGATGGTTTGTAAGATGGATCAAGAGCAATAAAAACAGGTAATGGTGATTCGATTTCTTCTATAATATTGTCCATACCGTTTAATACTACAAGACGTTTAAGGGTTACAACTCTATCTTTTAAATTCAAATGATAATCTATCACATTTCCAAAAAAAGGATACCCAAGTTTCCATGCAGTTTGTGGACCTGTCTGGCCAGTCTCACCATCTGAGGCTCTATGTCCTGAAAATATTATATCAATCCCATTATTATTTTCATTCTCATTTTCTTTCATTTTTTGTATCCCTTTTTTGAGGACTTCAGCAGTTGCTAAGGTATCTGCACTGGCAAATATTCTATCTGTATATAGATGAAGGGAATCAGCATCACATATTGATTGTGCTTCACTTAGAGCGATTTCTGACATTGGAGGTCCCATAGTGGCAACAGAAATATTAGCTCCATAGTTTACCTTTGCATAAAAAGCTGCTAAACATGCTATGGAACTATGAGCACCTAATTTGCTTTTTGTCTCCGCTCTATTTAATGTTCCATCTGCATTATAGCTAATATTACCTTCAGAGAAATCTGGCTCTAGCTTTACTATTACCGCAACAGTTAATGACACGAAATATAATTCCGATTTGAATACTTAAATGCGTTTATCATAATTGATATTGATTGTAAAGAATATATTTTATTTTACCGAAATTTTTGGAGAATTTTTTAACTTTGTTACCGTAAAATCATATATATTTATATTAAAGTAAATATGGTTTAAATTAGAGAAAAAGACAGAATTGTCAATTAATAAATAAAACAGTCTATTGAAAGTTAAAATAGAAATGGCTCCTTGAATTTGATAAAAATATATAGATATTTTAAAGTTTATGATGAAGAAAATTTTAATTCAATGTCTTTATGGGGACAGATTTGTACTATTTCCATTGCTAGTTTATAACTCCCTTCATTTAGATTTTCATCTGGTGGAAATTCAAAAACCGTTTTAGCATTGGGAAGGTATACATGTTTGATATTAAGGTCCCCTTCTCCTTCCTCACCTTTCTTAAAGACATACTTTTCTCCTCGTTTTGTTATTGGGTTCCAGCTTCTCAGTAATACTCCTTGATTCTCGATATTTTGATTTGTTTTTTTATCATAGATTTTGGTATTTATGAACAGATGGAAAAATATATCACTTGAATTATATAAATATTTTAAAGTATATTTTTCATAGTTTGTAACATCTTCTTTGTTATGTTTTTGGTCTACTTCATTATCCAACTTATTAACAAACATTTTTTCCTAATATTAATCTCCTATGTTATATTATTACATGCATTTTATTTAGATTTTACTGTTAGTCAACAAACGAAATATATTCTTGACGAAATCGAATACGTATGGTTTTTAATCCGAGTCGAATATTTTAATCGGAAATCTGAAGCTTTGTTAAATATTTGTTTTTGATTTATAACGACCGAGTTTAAAGATTAGCAAGAAAGACATCAACCAATTCAAGGGAAATACCATATTATTGACAATGTTCTCGAATTATCTGGGCAAATAGTTAACGCCAAAATTTAGTATTTTAAAAATATCATCAGTTGTTTCTAAATCAAAAATAATGACAAAAAATTTCAAACTTTTATTTAACCATCAATACTGGACACTTAGAGTAACTCAATACTCCTATACTCACACTTCCTAATAATATCTTTTTTATACCTGATTTTCCCCGTGTTCCAATTACTATAAGATCAATTTTTTCTCTTTCTGAAAAATCAATAATTGCGGAAACTACAGAGGAACTTACGATTACTTGAGACTTAAATTTGATAACCGTGGTAGGATTTGAGAGGTTTGCTCTTTGTTTAACACTTTCAAACCAAAGTTCAGCTTGTTTTTTTTCTTTTTCGAGCAATGAATTAAGAGAATCCCCACCTATTATCCTTTTAGATGAATAAGTAAAGCCTGTTTCTGAAACTACGACATAAAGTCCTATAATTAAACTACCTAACTTTACAGATAAAGAAATAGCGTACTCAGCTGCTTTAAAGGATTTCTCTGAGCCATCAATCGGTACTAGTATTTTAGAAATTGATTTTTTCATAGATCATTTGTTGATTTAAAATATAAAAAACATACCTAAATTCTTTAACTGAGAAATGTTATTTGCAAGATAAAATTACCTCATTCATTATATCTATTAATCTGTCTTGTCCATATGAAAAGAATACAAAAGCAAGAATTGTACGTATTTTTATTGATGAGATAGAGAATTTTGACGAATAATGAACGTCATAAAAAATGTAACTTTTAATTTAAGCAAATAAGGATCTAGCTGATAATGTTCTAAATATTCTAAATAAAAATAAAATTAGAAAGAACTATAACATTTAACTATAATGTAATGTATTCTCTTTATCTATAGTTTATATCTCAATATATCAAAATCCTTTATAATATTTCAATGAGAAAATATATTATGTGTCTACGATATAGAAGATACAAATGTTGATCTCTTTAAAAGAGAAAATGAAGATCTGTATTTATGATAGATGAAACTGTTCTACATATTAGTAATAAATATCTGATTATGGTTCTGTATAAAACCAAGAAATAGTTTTGTAATAGGAGTAAACATTTCAGAGTAAAAAAAACACGAGTATTCCTAAAAAATCCATTAGATCTTGCATACAAAGCAAGAAACCTTACAATTTACACTCATGGAGATAAGGCATGATTACGCATGTTATATGATTGGATTATAACACTGTCGACATTCATCACTTAGAAATTTTTGGTATAGTAAACCAGTATTTGAAGGATAGGATAATAGATTTGATTATTAATATTCATGTCTCAAGAGAAACAGAGGTCTTTTTTATATATATCTGGATACAAAGGATTGTTTCCAGATATACTTATCCTTCGAAATAATTCACGTATATTAAAATATGTAAATACTTATGTTAATAGAGCTTAAACTGAGCAACAATCTAAAACAGGCAGAATCTTTTTTTAGAACTCTGTTCTCTCCGATGTTCTGTTGAAGAATATAGTATTTAACTTCAATCTCAAGTTATTGGATATTATAATAATTCAATCTATATACAATGTATATCTCAGACAATAAAAAGTAGTGAACCTCTTTTATTATCGGGCCCAGAGGGATTTGAACCCTCGACCTGACGCTTAGGAGGCGTCTGCGCTGTCCATTCTTCGCCTACTAAAGTCTGCGCTATGAGCCCATTTTTTATGAGTCAACATGTCTTAATTTGAATTTATTGTTGGTATTAACTAATTTCAAATATTAAATTTTACCAGAGAACAAAGTATAAAAATAACAAAATAATACCAGGCACTGTTATGGTTAAGTTTAAATGTTTTAACCGTTGACCGATTTAAATATCTATCAAATTTTAGATAGAATATTGAATAATATATATTAAAACCTTCGAAAGGAATGAATATATTAATATTTATCATAGTAATAGTATAGACATCAATGAAAATTTGACAAATTCAAATTTAAAGGCTGGGAGATATCTATATGGAGATTATTCTGTATTTGAGGAAAATAAGAATTTTATATATCTATTAAAAGACCATATATCTTTAGTAAATAATATATTAATTAACCATAACAAAATTAATGAATTAGAAGAACTGGATGAGGAAATATACAAATTTCACAAAAATATTCAAAATCATTTTGCAGATTTTACAAAATCAATAGAATCGACCATTTTTGATTTTTATTCATTACATCATCTAAATGTTTTACATGTATTGAATGAAAAATCTAATCAAAGTAAAAATTTTTTTGACACAAAACAATCATTCCTTAATTCATTACAAAATATCGAAAAAGATTATACAGGAAATATGAAGAAATATCAAGATGATATAAATATTAAAATTAAAGATCATCTAGGACATCTAGTTGAATTATTTCAGATTTGGTTAGTAAAAGCTTCAGGAAATTTTCCTTCTTCATTAATAGAAAAATCAGAAAATATAATCGAAATTAAGTTTGCAGGAACAGAAGATAAAAATTCTGTCATAAATATCACAAATTCTATTAACCTCAATAACAATGGTTTGAACGAGTCGATTTCTAAGATGATAACATATTGTTTTTTAAAACAATCTTCTTTGCAAGATCTTTTCCCACAAAGAAAGCTAGCAGATTTTAACTTTAAGAATTTTACTTTCCCCATCGGATACAAGGTATCTATTTCAGATAAATTGAAAAAATCTTTTAAATTATCATCGAAAAATCAAACAAATATTCACAGCACAGATAAAGAACCTAATACTATTTCTTTGGATAATTATTATTTATCACATATCAGATTAGAAAAAAATAAAAGTCTAGTCATAGAAATTACTAATGAGGATAGTGAAATTAAAAGTGGCAGAATCCTTCAAATACATCTAAATTTATTAGATAACGATATAGACAAATATTTAATCGAGACATTTAATAAACAAAAATTAAAAGAGAATGAAAAAAATGATCTGTTGCAAATTTATTATTTAGCAGACAATAAAAAAATAAATATTAATGCTATCTTGATAGATTTTTTTGATTTTGTTGATTTTAAAAAACTTTTTAGGTTTTGTCTATTCATACTTAATACTTTAGAAAAAGTAATAGACCCGTTAAATTTATCGAGTGATTTTAAATTAGAATATATCAAATTTAATGATAAAAAAATAATTGATGTTCTTAGAGACAAAGACCAAAAAAAAGATAAGATTTATTATGATAAAAGCCTAATATTACTTATTCTTAAAATAGTATCTTTGCATATTGCCCCAATAGTAATCAAAATAAGAGATAAAAGTCCAGTCAAAGGGGAATTAATGCTTAGATATGAGTTAGAAGGTCAGCCAAGAAATGAATTTGTACTGAAGGAGAATGATCTAATTGCTCAATTAAATAACTTTGAAGAAGGTAAAAAATTTATGGAAATATTACGTTTTAAGTATAATGAATATATTTGATAAATCAAGACCATTTTAAACATATTTGGAATAACTCATTTAAAGCTTAATTTTAAAAAAGATGATGGAGAATTTATTCTGTACGTTTAGATTATTATTTCACTTGCGGTTTTAAAAAGTATTGTTTCACTAATCCTTGAATTAGACATATAAACTATAAATTAATTCAATTATATATTCACCGTGAATAATAATACATCTTCTGGTTTATGCTTTGCAAATGACAACGATCAAAAGATTTGATAGAATATTTACAATAATTGAATTACCATTTAAATTAAATGCTTTTCCTATGGGGAATGTAATCTGTGTTTCAAATATAAAAAATTACATGCTGAAGATCTTTTGAACCTACAACATTGTAAACGATATTTTTACAATATTAGGAAAAGAGAGATATGATAAAATTCACTATCACTGTCACAAGCCTGTCTACTAGGGACTATACATATTTTCTAAAAAAACAGATTGATTAATAAACTAATTACTTGCATATTCACGCCTATAAATTCTTGTTAATGATGAGTAATAGTTAGCATCATCAATAAATGTCGATACTCTAAGAAATAGACCATCTACCAACTAGTTTAGTAAGTCCGTTCCAAGTTTGTAATATGATTTTTTTCTTATCACTTAAGATTAGTTATGATTTGGATGAAATTTGTAAAATCACAGACAAGATAGTACAAATATTAAAATGCATCAGTTTAGACAGGGATATTCCGTTTCAAAAAATAGGCAAATAACTATAGATTAGAAATAGAACTTTCAGTAAAACTCTCGTTAAATTGACAGCTGTGGCAAAAGGTGGAATAAATCTATAGTTTACTACGAATTTAGAATTAATGTTTCTAAATCACTTTCAGCTCTATTATTTAGTATCTACTACTTAATGTTTTTATACCATAAAAACCCTAACAATGGTAATTTAGATATCTCTTTTAATGTGGAGCAAAGGGCTAGTTTAATTGAAACTTATATGGCAATTAATTACCATTTCATTGAAGTGTATTCAATTCTATTAATTTCTTTTCATATACCTCCATGGTACTTTAGCCATGACAAATTCATTAATAATTATTGTTTGTAGTGATTAAATTTTTAAATTTAGTTGGTAGGCTATTTAGAAGAGTTGTCGCAAATCCACACAGGATTAAGGAAATAGTATTTAAATTCAATAGATACGGTCAAAGAAAATCCTACTTTAAACTGTGTGTGAAAGTATATCAGCTATGGAAACGATGTCCTGAAAGGATTGTCTTACAAGATATAGAATTTTTTTTGAAATAAAGAAAATATATTGCTCATTCCATAGAAAGGAATTCAATAACTTTTAAAATATTTTCACTAGTTAGAGATATCTTGATAGGTCCTAGTGGTGACTCGATAAACTTCTCCACCAATACAATCAATCCTTTTGTCGCCGCTTGTTTATTAATATAAAACCAGGTAGTATTCTTATTTAAATTAGAGAGTAAAAGTCTATTGAATACAGATGTAATGGATCTATTTCTAATCTGATCATATGTATTAATTAATACCTCCTTTTTATTGGTAGTTCCTAAAAGAAAATTGTTGGTATGATTTAAGTCTATTTTCATTCCCATTACTAAGTTAATCGCTTCGATTACTTTTGAGACTGATTCTGATGGGAATATTGGAGTGAAAATCTGAATTTCAATATCGATATTGGTTAGAAATTTAGTCATTTTGGATTCTCACCGTATTGTTTTGATATAATACAGACCATTTTTTGGCGATTTTTCGCGCCTGAGTTAATAATTGATTTAATGTAATTTCGTTGTTAGAAATAATCTCGTCTGCAAAAGCTATAGCTTCACTGACTCCAACTGATAACTCTCTCTTATCTCTGATCAAACAATCCTCGATCGTAGATGGTGCATCACTTCTTCCTCTATCTTTTAAATGTTTAAACCGGGTAATTAACGACCCGTGGATGGATAAAATTTTTACAAATCCTATATTTTTCAATTCTTCTATCTCATTAATACTTCTTATTCCATCTATAACAAATTTAGAATAGGAGTTATCTTCATATTCACTTTTGATTTTACGAACAATAAGAACAGCAATAGCTCCTGGACCTAATTCTTTTCTTAACTTTAGCATTAAGTAACCTAGATTTTCATCAGAAGGTTCCAAATTTTGTTTTTGTGCTTCTCTTCTTATACAATCACCCATGTTTAAAGAGATAAAACCATCCTGTTCTAACGCGTTAGCAACAGTGCTTTTTCCAGCTCCAGGCATACCTGTCAGACAAATGATAAATTTTTTTTTTATAATACAATCACAATCTTATTCAAAATAAAAAGAGGTTATCAACCTTATGATATAATTACAACATCGGGAATTTTAAATATCACAAGTACTATTAATGAAAGTACTAAATCGCATTATTCTATTTTATAGGCCAAATTATAGTAGATTTGTTCAATCAAAATTTCAATTTTGTGTCAATCGAATATAATCCACGACTGAGTTAATCCTCCAATAATTTATTAGTACTAAACAGATTGCAGAGAAATATGTTAGAAACAAAATACAGAAGATGGCCTATATCACTGTTAAAGAGGTATCATCTAAAAACGAATCTTATATTGACCTTGTGTGACATAAGTTCGATACACACTCAAAGTTTGTTTTTTAATAGATTAGTGATTTAGATCTTTTGCTCGTTAAAAACCAGAGGATTTCCCGAGTAAATGATATGATATATTACATCCAGTTATTCTAACAAAAATAAAATGGAAAATCGATAATGGTCCAAGACCTGAATTTTTCTATATATTAATTTTATGAAAAAGAAGCCTGAACCTCTTAAATCACATATTTTTATGAATTTGGTTTAAATTTAAAAAATGGGTATTGATTTTTTGGGCTTTAAAAGTTAGTAATATCAAAAACAACAGAAAAATACAAATAATCAGACTTTTGTTTCTCTATTATGCCAATAACAGATACAATAAAAAAGCAAATTGCTCAACAGAGGAGATTATTTTATAAAATTTGTTTTAAGTGTGGTGGTCGAAATCCAATCTCAGCGGTTAGATGCAGAAAATGTCACAGTCAAAATTTGAGATTAAAAAATCGTAATACGGCTTCTAAGAAATAATAATTTTTTGTTAATAAATTCAAGAATATTCTAATAAATCCTTTACCAAAAATTAGCCTTAATTTTTTCTATTGCCTTTTCATGTTCAGGTCCTTGTTTAATTGCAAACTTCTCCATGGATGTCAAAGGAATCCCGCCTAGGGTCCGAGCTAATCCTGAGAAAAACATATTTTTTATTGGACTATCTCTACCTACCCTTGACATGAATTTTTGGATGCCGTGTTTAAAATTATGTTGCCAAGTCTTATACATTACGCCTAGTTTACCTGGATCCATAGTATTTCCAATATCAAAAAAACTAGATTTTTCCAATAAACCTATAGGAACAAATGTTAGTGGTGTAACTGTAAATTTAGAATCAGGTTGCTCTTGTTCCAATTCATGAATTAGCCTTATGGTTTCCCAACTATCATCCATTGTTTCGTCATTATCGAGTCCCATAATAAGGGTAAAAGCGGGAACCCAATAATGTTCATTCAAGGTTTTTACTCCCTCTTTAACAACCCAATGCCACTCAGATGGTTTGAATGGAGCTAGTTTTCTATCTGCATATTTTCCTATTAACCTAGTACTGCCAGTTTCAAATCCACATTGAATTCCTATAAAGTTATCTGGGCTTGATCTTATTATTTTAGAAATATTTGGAATCAATCTCTCATCTGATATTGCCCCGGCTAGTGTACCGTGGGTGGGATTTGTATGTTCAATTCCTGTATCCATAATTCCTTTGAACAGTTCCTCTATAGCTTCTCTATTTGGTTGCATATTCTTTGTTGTTCTTGGATTGAGTCCATAAACAAAAATATCATCGCTATGTATCCATGCATTTTTAAGACCTCCGTATTTCATGTTAATTTCTATTTCCTGTTGAACTTTTTCAACTGGATAATATCTTAGTGGACGTAAAGTTACATCGCAAAATTTGCAACCTCTACCGCAACCCCTCATCACTTCTATCATTCCATGCATACTTGGATGTAGAATATTAGGAATTTCATCCACTGATGGTTCATCAGAATAATGAATAAAGCGTCCGTGATATTTCCTATCTTCTCTTGTGAATTCTTTGATTTCAACTTTAAATTCACTCTTTTTAAACGGATTAGCAGTTTCTAGATCTCCATTTATTAGTGCATCAAAAAATCTTGCACCTGCTCCATCTATTTCAGGACCTATACCACCTAGATCTCCTTCTACAATTCCATAAATACCGTATTCTTCGATCTTTGCAGGATCATAATTGTACTGCCAAGTTCCAGAAGCACCCACAACCACCTTTGCATTGCTTCCATTTTTTCTTTTAGCTGAATTGATCTTCATATGTAAGTCTCTATTATAGAATTCATCATATGATATTGTTTTTCTTCCATATGTAAATGTCATTGTAACAGGACCCATGCCTAACGGGTCCATTTCATAGGTGCCTATTACTTCGGTTTCTGGACCTATGAACTTTTCAATATAATCAGGATGTGCAACAATCACATCTTCAGCTTTGTATCCGTCTCGTAAAAGAGCAGCTTCAACTTTTCGTAATCCATATGGAGCATAATTTGCTACTCCGTTATTCTCGCTTATAGGATTACAAATAAAATCGAATAGCACTCTAGGAGTAACTTGATTTCTAAGAATATAATACCAAAACGACTCCCTAGTCCTATTGTTGTCAATAGCTGGCGCGCATCCAAAAAAGGATGCCAAAGAAATCCCTCGATAAGGAGACATTAACGTACGATCTGCGGATAAAACAACTTTTGGATATCTCATTTCAATTCTTGGTCCTAGTTATAAACTGTAAAATCTGGGTAGATTTTAACTTTTCCCAACGTTCCCTTTGTTTGGTTAATGGATTTTATAATATCATTTTGAAAAAAACAATAAATAATAAGAGGTTTAAAGTTTCCGAAGATGATTGAAGATTTACTCAGATGTAATATCTGTAAGTTATCGGTAAATGAAAAGGAATTGGAAAAGCACATTTGTTCTGAAGATCATCATAATAAAAAGATTGATTTAATGAATGATGCAAAGCTTAAAGAGAATGTTAAAGATCATCTATTTGTAATGTCAGTTATCGATAAATGGAAAGAATATCAAGATTAAAGATAAAATAACTTTTATGATGAAAGAAACAATCCCATAGCCACTATTACAAGCGAAAACGAAAAAATATTTCTTAAGAGATCTTCTTTGAAGTGATGTAAGTACTTGGAACCTATTTGTGCTCCTAAAAAAGATCCTGAAGCCAACGCAATCCCGAGAATATATTCTGGGTTCTCTAAAATAATATGAGTTAGAAGTCCCGTACTCGAAGTTAATAATAAAGCGAATTGGGAAGTTGGACTAGCATTGATCATTTTCAGTTGAAAAATTATTAACAAGATAGGTACAAAAATTATTCCGCCTCCTATTCCAAAAAAACTCGAGATTATTCCTGCAGTAAAGGTTCCTAGTATAAACAGCGAATAAAAAAGAATTTTTGGAAATTCGAAATTTAATTTGTTTATTATTCTATTTTTAAATATGATGTATATTGCTACTAATATTAATAATACAGCAAATAGTATTTTGAAAGAATCTAATGAGCTATCTTTTGATAAGAAACTTCCTAAGATGGCTCCTGGAATAGCAGGGATACCTAATTTTAATCCTAGTGAGTAATCTATGTATTTTTTTTTTATAAAGGTTATAGTAGAGGATAAACTAGTTGCTGTTACTGCTAAGAGGCTTGAGCTAGCTATTACATAAGGAGGGAAGCCAATAAATGCCAGCGCGGGGCTCATTATTATCCCTCCTCCTACTCCTATTAAGGCTCCCAAAACACCACCTCCAAATCCAACTAGAAATAATATTATTATGAGATCTAGCACTTATACACACTATTCCATATTTTGATGATATACATTATCATGATGAGGAATTGACCCTATTGAAATAAATTAAAACTAATATCTTATTTAACATTGTTGAAAAAACAAAAACATGTAGTTATTTTACTAAATACAACTGTTAGTAGATATCGTATTCTGTAATTAAGATTATAAAATTATAAGTATATTCCAATAACTCTCATATTTAGAAATGCGGATTATAGTAATTGGTTTTGGAGTCATTGGTCAAAATTTTACAAAGCTTCTGTTATCTAAATCAGTAGATTTATATAATCAATATGGAATGAAACCTAGAATTGTTGCATGTGTAGACAGCAAAGGATCAATAATCAATCAATCTGGTCTTGACCTTAAGAAATTGTTAGAAATCAAAAAAAATAGGCAGACTGTCGGAGATTATAATCGTCATCAGACCCAACAGGATGTTTTACAAATTATTGAATCGGTTGATGCAGAAGTTGTTTTAGAGTTAACACCAACAAATCTAGAAAATGGAGAGCCAGGTTTATCTCATATAATTACAGCAATGAAAAGCGGAAAAAATGTTATTACAGTTAATAAAGGTCCACTTTCAGTTGCATTTCCTTCATTGATAGAATTAGCCAAATTTAATGGAATATTTTTTAGGTTCAGTGGAACTGTGGGTGGAGGAACACCTATTCTGGAATTTGCAAAGAGATGTCTTAAAGGAGATAGAATTGTTTCCTTTAGAGGAATATTAAATGGAACAACTAATTACATTCTATCAAAAATGGAAGAAAGATTATCTTTCACTGAAGCCTTAAAGGATGCGCAGATTAGAGGTTATGCAGAAACCGCACCTGCATTAGATATTGAAGGTCTTGACGCTGCTGCAAAGTTAGTAATTATGTCGAATTGGTTGATGGATATGAAGGTAACCTTAGAGGATGTAGAAAGAATTGGGATTTCAAAGGTTACCACAAAAGAAGTGATTGAATCTGAAAAACGAGGAAATTCTATCAAGTTAATAGCTAGTTGTGAAAATAAAAACCTAATTGTAAAACCTTTAGAAGTTTCTAAATTGGATCCTATATGTGTAAATGGAACTTTAAACGCAGTTACTTTTTCCTTGGAATACTCAGGTGAACAAACTATAATCGGAAGAGGTGCAGGTGGAATTGAGACCGCAAGTGCTGTATTAAGAGATATGATAGAAATAAGGGAAAATATTGTTACTGTTTAATATACTATTTAGAAATATCCGATCAGCAGCTATGGAGTTAAGATTAAGTGTTGAACTACTCCTCATCAGCATTTTTATAAATAAGGTTTCTTCTCACTATATACATAAAAAAAATAGAATTCTTATCGGAACCAAACCTGACATACAGGGTAAAGATAAATCAATGGATCATGTATATATTAAGATTTGAGTTTTGATTAATAATCCCTATGTCTAAAAGAATGAAAGTAAAAAAAATATTAGGAGAATTGATTGAAAATCGTGTGATTATTTGGAATCTAAATCATTCCAAAAATCTTTTTGGTAGTGGATATTATGGAAAACCGTTGGGAATTTCAAAGCCCAAAGGTATTAATTTTGAGGCTCCTTTGATCTTAGATTTGATAGAAAGTTATTACCTTATACAAAGAGGAAAACTTAAGGTGATGTCTAAAAACAAGTTAGTGCCTGGCAAGTATTTAAAGGAAATTTGCAGAAAACAATATGATAAATTTGATATAAAGTATATTGTCTTTCAGAATTTGAGGGACATGGGCTATGTCGTATCTCCTGGAATAAAATTTGGTTGTGATTTTGCAGTATATGAACAAGGTCCTGGGATAGATCACGCTCCTTTTCTTGTCCAGGTATCCAACAAAGAAGAAATCATCTCTGCTACAAATATTGTCTTAAGTGGAAGATTAGCTACTACAGTCAAAAAACAATTTGTTATTGCAGTACCTCGAGTTAGAGAAAGAAAAGTTGAATTTATAGGATTTGATTGGTGGAAAGCTTAACTTTTAGTATCAATTTGTGAAAGATATTACAATATAGTTATATTCTTAGTTTCTATAGTGTAATAAAAAAAAGACAAGTTCGGCATTTTTCTTATAGAATATTAAAAAAAGCAGATAATGAGTATTTTAACATATACTATATGTTTTTTAATATTAATCACAGATTAAAATAGCTATATAAAATCAATACACAGGTATTTCTAGAGATTCTTTATTTTAGAGATAATTGTAGGAAATGTACTTGACAGGTTACTCATTATCAGAAATATCACCTCATATCAATAATTCAAGTATAATACATAGAATAAAATTAAATGGATAAGAGGAAAATGAAAATGAAAAAGATGAGAATCACAAAGATAAAATAAGTAAAATTTGTCATTATAATCGATATATGAACAGGATAAAAAGATTATCTAATGAGTTGTTGTCCAAATATCCTAATCAATTTACAATTAATTTTGATGAGAATAAAAAAATGATTTCGGATATTGCTACAGTTCGATCAAAGATTTTGAGGAATAAGGTAGCAGGATATATCACCTCTAAATTAAGAAAAGAATCAGATAAAGAAAAGAATCAACAAACAGACAATCAAACTGATGATGACTTAAATTAACTTGATAACATTTAGCTTACTGGGTGGATTGAGATTTACTATTGGAGAAAATATATTATTAGTTGACAAATCTCAAATGACTATAAATGAAATTTTTGAATTTTTAAAAATGAAGTCTAAAAATAACAATATAATAGATCCCAAAAATGTTTTGATATCCATCAATGGGACAGATTCAAGTGTATTAGGGGGAAAGGATGCTGTAATAAAGGATGGTGACCATGTCACTTTAGTGACAATTGTGCATGGTGGTTAAGAAATACCGTTTTAGAGCAAAATGATTTGTGAAAAAATCAAAGAAAAATATATTTATTTTCATTCTTTTTTTGCTGAGAATCATATAAATTATAATTTTGAAATCGAACAGATAAGGAAAGAATTTTTAAATTCAAAAGTCCAGATAATAAATGCGGATTCTTTCTTTAATTTAGATCACATAATAGAAGTTTTAAAAATATCATTATCTGCAGAAGAACGTTTTACCATGGTTGCAAAAAAAATTGAAGTAGATTTTCTAATGCGTATTATGGGAACTAATAGCATTCAAAATGCCTTGAAAAAAGGCGGTATAAAAAATAATCAATATAATACTCTTATAGCAATTAATAACAATCTATGCGATAATAATAAAATAAAAGGAAAAATAACTTTATTGTTTGGACCATCTAATGATGATATATTTTTCAACAAAGAAGAAAAGGAGAAAAAACTAGAATCTTTCAAAAAAGAATTAGGTCTTGAATTTATTAATGAAGAATCAATATTAAAGTTTTTAATTGAAAAATCTGTATTAATTTATAGATGAATAGTTATTTATTAGTAGGGATAAATTTAAAAGAGTATATTTTTATATTTTCCTGAGTTAACAAACATTATCAAGATTATAGCAAATAAATCAAAACATGTTTGATTTTCAAATAAATTATTTTATTCCTAGTAGATATTAGCAAAATAATAAGTCTCTCTTTAAATCCTATTTTTTAGAGCATTAATAATTGATCATAAATTTAATACGCACTCCTAGAGATCTTGTAAGAAGGTTTCGATAAATATGAAAAAGATTTCAGTTTGACATCGAAACATCTAGATAATTATGTATAGTCCTTAATATAATTTAAAGGAAAAATTTTGTTATTAGAATTTAGATGTTTTGAAACATTTGTTGAAACAAATGTTCTTTCTTTAAAAGATGTTAATCATGTAATTTTTTCGGGTATAAGAAATATCCTTGGTGTTAATAACTTTAAATAAGAATAGTGACTTATAACTGGAATCATGTCAAAATGAGAAAAGACCTTTTAAATCCAGTTACAAATGAGTTTACTACCAGACCTTTTTCTAATCTCATCTAAAAAGTTCAAGAGGATACATAAAAGATGGAATCCAATTTGAAATAAAGTGTAATCTCATCATTTGTTTGACGCCTACTTTATATCCCTACGCGAGTATCATGTATTTCAATACCACAAATACTCTTTTGTGGGTAATATATTTAATTAGATGTACTAATCTATTGCATCGAAATCCCTCTACATTATAAATCCTCTAATATCTTTCTAGCATTCCTAGTTCTATAGTATTCCCAATATGTTGTTTTATTATCATACTATATCTCTGATTTTTCAGAGATAAACAATAAATATGTTATTTTAATTTAGAATGTGAATTTAAAAATAAAATGTGATCCATAGCATATCAATCTTTATCTTAGTTTTCCATAAATTCATTGCTGTTCGTAGATTGTAATATACCAATAAAAGTTTTTGATGTACAGTCTTCAGTTGAAATATGATGATATAAACCTATTATGGTTAATAAAAAGGTCTTATCAAGCAAATTCCTTTAATTTCCTATCTATCAAGGAATTTTAAGGCACTTTATGATGTTTCGTTTGAAAGTGAAATCCCAAATAGTCTTTTCATTATCTCCATTATTTCTGATTTAGTAATACTGGTAATTTTTGTTTAATTTTTTTAACACAAAATTTTTGAGATACTACTATTTATCTTTCCAATCCTTTTTATAGTTATTATTATAGGAAATTAAATCTTACATCGAGAATAAGGATATTTCTCTCCTAACGGGGTCAAATTTTGTTCTACCTTTTTACAGTTTCTTTGGATTGTACCTGATTGTTTATAATCCTCTTTCACTATATCCAGCCTATCTTTTTTGAAATACTTTGATTAAAGGTATAAATGCAGTCTTGATACTAGCATGTATTTCTATACAAGTTTTATTACTTTCTATCTATTAATTTCCGTTTAGCCATTCCTTATTTTCATTTCTAGGACCTAATTATAGTGCAGCTGGTTAAACAAAACTTTTCTTTAGAATTGTAAGTTTGTCACAGTTATTATTGGATAATATAGTTACTCCATTAGATAAACAAAATGAAATACTTTATAACCCTTCAAAGAAATAATGTTTAACACTGAAAAACAGATTCAGTGAGGATTTTCCAAGATATTCATAAATTTATACATCTTACTGTAGGACACGCCTAAATCTTTAGACCTCTGTGCTGAGCTTTTTAAGTTGGTTAAATTCTTTAAAAATTTAGATTTATTCTGGTTGTTAATCAACTTATTGTATTCACTTAAGCTTTTGTTAAATTTCAAAAGTTCCTTTTGAAAAAAATGATTATCAAAAAGAAGAGAATAGATTAAGTTGAGGTCATCATTCAAAATGCTTTCGGATATAATAGATTGGATTCTAAAAGTAGTACCTCCGAAGGTCAATAAATCATTATAATTTTCATTTTTTATAGCATCGATAAACAGGATATTGATAAAATATGTTAGACCTAGAACTATACTCATCATGCGGTCGTGTAGATCTACATCTTTAACCTCGAAGATCTGAAACCCTGGAAATATTTTTTTGACAATTCTTATTTCCTTTTGACGATTCTTAACTGGGATAAATATTATTTTCGATTTTTTTAGAATGGAAGCTCCTGGACCAAACATAGGATGTATACAAATAGGAACGATTTTGTTGTGAATATTCATCAATTCATTGAAGGATTTATTTTTAATTGATGATATTTCAAGCAATATAGATTTTGGCTTCATTAGTTTTGAGCATTTTTCAATCATTTTTGCTGTAACCTTCAAAGGTACACAAAGAATCACTACATCAGACGATTTAACACAATCTTCAATTGTATATGCTACGATTGAATTATGTATACCTTTTAATGATTCAGTATTAATATCAAAGACCTTGAGTGTTATACCTTTTTTATGAGAAAAAAAATTGATAAACCAAGATCCCATTTTGCCTCCTGCACCAATTATTGAAACCTCTTTCATTTGATATTATCATTATTCAATATAGTTTTCTATTATATCTAACCCTCTATTTAGGACGTCTTCTGGTTGACATGCAGATAGTCTTATAAATTGCTTATAATTTGAACCAAATCCGCTTCCTGGTGCTACGGCTACATTATTTTCCAATAATTTTTCCACTAAAACAACATCAGAGGTTTCAAGGCCTGAAATAATCTGAGTAAAAACATACATTGCACCGTCAGGATATAGGAATTTCATTTTCATTTTTTGAATTCTATTACAGATCAAATCAATACGTGATTTAATTAAGTCTACATTGTCTTTGATATCATTCCCTAGTGCAGCCATTGCACAATATTGCATTGGTTCTGCGACAGATGTCATAGAGGTTGCCTGAATTCCTTTCATCTTTCCGATAATTTCTTTATTTGCAATTCCATATCCTACTCTAAATCCAGTCATACCAAATGTTTTTGAGAAAGAAGAGATCATGATTTTTTTATCATATTCATTTTGTAATACACTATTAAAATCTACAAAAGAGTAATCCGAATAAACTTCATCACTTAACAGGAATAATTTATGATCCTTTGCTAAAGATATTATCTTGTCAAGTATACTTTGAGGAAGGATTTTACCCGTTGGATTGTTTGGATAATTTAGTACTATCATTTTAGTATTATCATTAACTAGTTTTTCCAGCTTTGAAATATTAGGATTCCATTTTTCGTTTAATGAGGTTTTTAAAGTTCTTATTTTTACATCAATTAAATCTGCACATTCTTTATAGGCGGGCCATGTCGGTTCGATATTAATCAATTCATCACCAGCTTTAAGTAGAGATGTTATAGCACAAAATACTGCAAATCTACCACCTGGCGTCACAAGTACTTGATCTGACTTTATACCATACCCAACGGTATTCGCTATTTTAGCGCGAAGTTGAGGAATTCCTAAGATATCCGTATAATGATAGTTTTTATTCCTATAGATTTTTGAAAGTTCTTTTTTCACAGATAAAGGAGGTGGGAAATCTGGTTCGCCCACTTCCAAATGAAGGATTTTTTTTCCTTTTTTTTCCATCTCTTTTGCTTTCATGAAAATTGCCACATGCGGTGAGATTTTCTGAGAATCCACTTGATCATTTTGTAGTCGTACTGATTCCAACAAAAGTAAATTCAATATTCGACCTGACAATTCTAAATCCATGCCAAGATTTTCAGCAAGTTTAATGATAGAATCTTTGATATCCTTCTCCACTTTTTCGTCTTCTACATCAATGGACAGATTTTGTTTTACTGTTCCAATTTTCCTTGCTATTTCCATTCTGGTATGGACTAATTGGATTATTTTACCAGTTACCTCCTTCATTTCTGTTCGCAATTTGGATAGTTCTTCCGTATTGTTCATTTAATCACCTTTTAACACATTAGGAATAAATCCACATTTGATAGCATGATCTGCCAAGATAAATGAAACTAAATTCTCTACAATCGGAGGAGCTCTTGGAACGACGCACGGATCATGTCTTCCAGGCACCTTAAGATCAACGATTGTATTTGTGTTTAAATCTAGTGTTCTTTGTACTTTTGCTATTGAAGCAGCCGGTTTAAACCCTATTCTGATAACCAAAGGCATACCATCAGACAATCCTCCTAAGATGCCTCCAGAATTATTAGTTATTGTAATGATTTGTCCATCTTTATTAATGAAAAGATCATTGTTTTCTGACCCCGATAATCTACTACCAGTAAATCCAGAGCCAAATTCGACCGCTTTAACAGCAGGAATACTAAAAAGCGCCTTGCTCAGGTCAGATTCAAGGGATGAAAAAACAGGTTCCCCTAGCCCTACAGGAAGACCAATACTAATGCATTCAATTATCCCTCCTAGTGAATCTCCAGATCTTTTAGATGAAAGAATTGCTTCCTTCATTTTTTCTGCAATTCCTAAATCCGGACATCTTACATCATTTGAATATCGATATTTCTTGGCAATTTCAAATGATATATTATTGGATTTTATTCCACCTATTTCTATAGTATAAGCAACAGTTTCTATTCCTAATGTATGCTTTAACAATTTTTTTCCGACCGACCCTGCCATAACATAACTAGCTGTAAGCCTGCCAGAAAATCTTCCACTCCCCCTGAAATCCGAATATCCTCCGTATTTCAACAAAGCTGGATAGTCAGAATGACCTGGTCTTGGTATATTTTTTATTTTCTCATAAGGTGTAGAATCAGAATCTTTGTTCCAAATTATCATACAAATAGGTGCACCGGTAGTAAATCCATTAAAAGTACCAGAAAAAATTTCTAGCTTGTCTTCTTCTTTTCTTTGGGTAGTAATAATAGATTGGCCTGGTTTTCTTAGATCTAGATCTGGTTGTATGTCAGATTCGGATAATGGAAGTCCAGCTGGGCATCCATCTAGTAGAGAGCCAACGCATTTTCCATGGCTTTCACCAAAGCTCGTGACAACAAAACGTTCACCTAGGCTATTTCCCACCATAATACCACTACTAATTGTTTACTATATATAATGACTTTCAAATCTGAAACTTAGGTCTTTCTAAGAAATTAATTTATTTAGATTTCATTTGAGTAGGTTAATATTCGCGCCTAACCTTTTCAAATCATTTAAGAAAACTGGGTATGATACATCCACAGACTCTGCACCGGTCACTATAGATTTTTCTGTAAGAAGGGAAGCTATTGCAAACGCCATGAATAATCTGTGATCATTGTGTGAATCAAGTGTTGCATTTCTAATTTGTCTTATTGGATAGATAACCATTTTGTCCTTCCAAGTAGAAATAGATACTCCTAATTTCCTCAATTCAGAAGCTAGAACAGATACCCTATCCGTTTCCTTAAGTCTTGCATGGGAGATACCATATATTTTTATCGGAGAGGTAGTTTTTAGTGATAAAATTGCAATTGCCGGCAAGAGATCTGGAGTATTACTTAAATCACACTCTATTCCCTTTAATTGGTTAGATCCAGTTACTGTTATTTCTCCCTTTTCTTTATATACTCTTATATTTCCACCCATATTTTTAACTATATCTAGTATTTGGTTATCTCCTTGCGGATAATCAAAATTTAATCCTTTTATACTGATTTTTCCTCCACATAATACGCCTGCTGAAATCATAAGAGCTGCAGCAGAAAAATCACCTGGAATAGTAAATGTAGTTCCTTTATACCTTCCCAATGGAACAATATATTGCGAATATTCTGGGTTATGATTTATTTGAACACCAAAATTTTTCATTGTTTCCATTGTGGCTTGAATATAAGGGGTGGAAACTTGTTTTCCTTTAACATTCAAGGTTACTTCAGAACGTGCATAAATACATGAGATAACAAGAGAAGAAATAAATTGACTCGAAATATTGCCCTCAATATTGACATCTCCCCCCGCTATCCCTCCTCCTTTTATCACTATTGGAGGGGTTCCTTTATCATTAGTGGAAAAACATTCTACTCCCAGCTGATTCAAAGCAGAAATCAGTGGCTTCATGGGTCTTTTACGGAGGCTTTCATCTCCAGTTAAGACTGTATATCCCTTTTTAACCAAGGCAGACATGGAAGATATAATTCTAAGTGTGGTACCAGAATTTTCTAAATTAATAACATTATCGGGTACATCAAATGATTCTTTTCCATTAATTAATAAAGACTTATTTTTAACTGATTCTTCAACTCTTGCACCTAGCATTTTGCATGCAATGATAGTAGACAATGTGTCTCGACTTATCAGAGGATTTTTTATAACTGAGCTATCTGAAGATAAAGATGCAATAGCAATAGCTCTATGAGTATAACTTTTGCTAGGAGGACATGCAATATTTCCTTCTAGTGTAGAATTTAATATTTGTAAATTAACCAATGATTTTTTCAACCTTCGCTTTCTTATTATTTATTTCACAGATGAATACTTCACCATAACATTCCAAATTTAATTTAATTTCTTCAGCATCTTTTTCTTTGGCTATTATTGCTGTAGCAGGTCCATTGCCAGAAATAGATGCGGACAAGGCTCCCTTTTCAATAGAAGATAAAATGGGTTCATAATTATATGACATAATTCCCGATATTAATATTCCATTTAATTTCATAGCGATAAGGTAATCATGGTATGCTAATTCGAATGCTTTATTAAAAAGATCTGGGAAATGAATTAATTTCATTACGTTTTTACGTTCTGTGTTCTTGGGAACAAGTATAATTACACGAATGTCTTCAGTTACCGGTTCTCTCTTTATGAGTATGTTGGAATAATTATTTGTCAAAACAATTCCTCCAAAGTAACAGGCAGTTGAATCGTCAAAAGCTCCAGTAATCGTGATTTTGGCAAGCTTTGAAGATTCAACAGCTGTGTTTAATATATCAAAATCATTTAATTGGTCATTCAGGAGAGAGTGACAAGCCAGTGATACCGCTGAGGAGACTGCACTTGAGCTTTTAAGGCCAACACCTATTGGTATATTTGAATTGATTGATAAATAAATATCATTTTCTTGTCTTATTTTTTTGGGGATCGCGCTATTGATTATATAATTAAATAATGTATTTTTTTTGGGTTGGCAAATCAATTTTCCTCCGCCTTTTTTTATATTCAATGTAGCAGTAGTTTCAAGAGAAATTCCTAATGCTGCACCTTTTCCAGCTGCTATAGCGTTCACAATGGAAACCGCCCCATGAACTGTAGCCTTATAATAGGTTGTAATCATTTAGGTTCACCAAAGACACCTAATAACGATTGTTTCATTGTTTTTATTGGTGCTTTCCTACCTGTCCAAATCTCGAATGCTTTTGCTCCTTGTTCAACGAGCATTTCATATCCATATATTATTCTAGCATTAACCTGCTTTGCATTTAATATCAGATTTGTATATATTGGTCTATAAACTATTTCATAAACAATTGAATCTTTTTTAATATATTTTGCTGATATTGGACTAACTTCATTCTTGAGACCTATAGAAGTAGCATTAACTATAAGATCATAATTTAAAGTAATGTTAGACAAATAAGATATTTTTTGGAACTTACAATTTAATCCCAGTTTTGAACCATGTTTTACTAAATCAAGACCCCTATCTTGTGACCTATTAAGAATTGTCACCTCTGAGATTCCTTTCTCATACGACAAACTCGTGACAATAGCATAGGCCGCACCACCTGCACCTAAAATTAATATGTTCATATTCGTAAAGTTAATTTTGCGTTTATGTAGCGGTTGCATAAAACCATACACATCAGTATTATATCCCATGAATTTGCCTCTTAGATTTTGTACTGTATTAACTGCTCCTGACCGTATAGCAGACTCATCTAATTGATCCAAATATCTCATAATCGCAATTTTATGAGGAATGGTTACATTAAATCCAGAGATATCGATGTTTCTTAAAGTTTCAATTCCGCTTTTTAATTCATTTTTAGGAATGCGGTATGATATATACGTACTATCGATCTTTAGAAATTTAAAGGCAGAATTATGCATCAGGGGAGATAAAGAATGATTAATTGGGTCTCCGATAACACAATATAATTTAAAAGTTGATTTCATTTCGTGAGTAATGTCTTTCAATCCTTTCATATATCTCTCTCATTTGAATTACTGAAAGTTGTCCTGGCCCGGTGGGTGTTTTTAAAGATGCGTAAGAAAATGGAGCATTTCCAACTAAGGTACACAATACTCTTGATATCATACCAGCATCCCCCATAGCATAGGAAATTAAGTTAACATTAGGATATTTATCATATAGATACATTAATCGAATTGCATCAGATGGATTTTTTGCCATGGTTACTATTTTAATCATATTGGTAAAGGAAATCATTTCTTCGATCTTCCTTTCAAGTTCAATATCGGAAGGCGTATTTTCGAATTCATGCCACGACAACAATAATTTTTTTTTGTCCTTATTAATGTGATCTAAAAGGGAAGGATCGCTTTTTATTGTTGAAAGTTCTATATCTACATAGAGTGGATTAGAATCAAATAAAAATTTTAATAAGGCAATCCTTTCTTTTTCACTTCCTGAAAAGTAACCTCGATCTTTTTTTGACCGAAGAGTAAAAATTGATTTTGATTTGATTTCTTCTAGAATATCCATCGAATTCAAAATCTCTGACTTTGTCAAGAAATCAAAACGTATTTCAAACAAATCCGATATTTGTAAAGAATTTTTTATTAGAAATTCTAATTCTTGTAAACTAGTTGCTGGTAAAGAAACACAAATTTTTGGCATTAAGAAATAATAAGAAATTTTATGATATTTAGAGATTTAGAAATATTTAATTCAAGTTTTTATAATAATATAGTAATTTCTCCCTAAGAATAATAGAAATCAAAAAATTTAATTATAGTGATAATGTTTCTTTTCTACTGTTTTAAAGATTTTTATATGTTGTGATGGGATGGAATCTTTTTCCAATTAGCTATTAGTGCTTCGGATCTTATATGTATGGGTTCACTCAAACGGGAACGAGCTAATTTGACATAGTCATTGATTATATCGACCCCGATAAAATGACGTTCCAAGTGAAAAGCTACTTTTGTGGTTTGACCACTTCCATTAAATGGATCTAGAACGGTATCTCCTTCATATGAATATAGCTTCATTAGTCGATATGGAATCTCTTCAGGAAAGGGACAAGGATGATCGATAAAACCTGGAGGAATTGGAGCTATATGCCATATAGAATTAGCTATTTCTTTTGTCCATTCTTCATGAGTTGCTGGTAATGGTTCTTTCCTTTCTGTTCTACCACTTTTTACGTTTCCTTTACGCAAAACTAAGATAAACTCATGCATAATATTTGCTCGAAAATATTTTGGGTATGGATTGATTACGAATGAACCATAGCGGTTAGTTCCTCCAGTGACCTTATGCCAGATTATTTCTTCATGAAGGTTCCACTTTCCGAATGGTTCTACTAATTGAGCCAAAACCATATGTGGAAGTGGTAAAAGTGTGCCATTTACAACTTCGTTGGCGATAACGATACAGCAATATCCTCCTTCCTTCGTAACCCTAAATATCTTGTCATTAAAAATTTCAATCATCTCAGTAAGATATTCTTTTGTTTCAATGTTGCTTTTTCCTCTGTAATATGATCCGGTTTTTGAGATATGTGCATTATAATCAATAGCATTTCTATAAGGAGGAGAAGTTATTGTTAACTGTACTGAATTAGATGGTAGTTTAGATATAATCTCTTTACAATCTCCTGATAAAATTTTATCACCATACGACCTCACATGCATGATAAAAAATGTGAACAGTATCCATATCCAGTATACTTTAAAATAATCAACTAGAAGATGAATTATATTTATCTTATAATTTTGTAATGTTTTATCCTAAACTAAATCTTAACAGAAAAGGAAATTCCAGAATCATCTATTTTTCTAGGATATATTCATTTACCTCTATGCCAAAATGTCTTCCACTTGCATTTTTACAAAATCCTAATATCTGATCACCTTGCTTGGCTGAAGTTACGGGAAGTAAATTTCCATTTTCTGTAATAAATTGAATGGTTTCAGCATTTTGTACTATAACAGTTCCTTCCATTCCATCGCAAATTGCCTTGATTAACTTCAATGGTCTGGTCTCAATTTTAGATCGTCCTACTGACACAATCCTTGAATTTCCTTTCATATCCACAACAAGAATTTCTGTTCCTGATTCTAATTCAGAAAGATATTTAGTTTTGCCATCAGGAAGAATTGTATAGCAATATACTGCTCCAGCATTAACTCTAAATGGTCTTGGTGAAGTAAAAGAAGATCCTGCTGACTCATTATGTAAAATAAACATAAAATTAGATTTACTACCTATTAACATTCCTTCGCCATATTCCAACATTGAAACTGTATCCACACAAACTCTTTCCCCTACTCCTGCATCCTTCACTTCAATAATTTTACATGGTTTAATATTAAATGTCCTTTTCGTGAGATAGTTTTTTGATTTTCTTATTTCTTCTATATCACTTGTGGATAATATTACTCCATCAACTCCCAATTCTAAAACAGTGAACATAGTTTTCACCTCGTCGGAATTTTTTGCTGTTGTGAATATCTTTGTTTGGGTATTATGCAAATTGGCGATGATATTTTCTAATGGTATTATCTTCCAGTCAGTGGTATCTATTATAACGTAATCAACTCCTAATGATTCTATAGTCTGAAGATCGTCTATATCCTTGTTAGATGTGACCCTTTTAAGGTATGCGATCGAACGTCCAGATTTTTTATGCTTTATTAAATCATCGTGTGTATGACATATAATTATATCTGCACGATCAGAATCATAAATTGTTTTGAAATTTTTAACATCTGTAGATAATGGATTAGCATACAACAGATTAATTCCTTCCAATTTGTTGATGAAATGCTTTAATGCGGAATCTTCCACTAATGGTTTAATTATGAGCTCTTTTCTATTTTCTTTTCCCAAGTAAATTTATTACCTCGTTAGGCTTTTTGGCATTAATAATTATTTCATATAATGCTTTTACAATAGACGGTGGATTACGATGTTGAAAAATATTCCTACCAAAAGTTACGCCTTTAGCCCCTGCTGTCATGGCATTCCAACACATTTCAAGTATATCATTATCAGTTTTAGCTTTAGGCCCACCAGCTATTACAACTGGTACAGGACAAGATTTAATAACAGATTTAAAGGAGTCTAGATCACCTGTGTATACAGATTTGACTATATCTGCACCAGCCTCTGCACCTATTCTAGTAACATGAGATACAATATTCGGATCATAAGGATTTTTCACATTTTCACCTCTTGGATACATCATAGCTAGTAAAGGAATATTCCAATTTTGACATTGATCTGAAATCATTCCTAATATTTCCAGCATCTCAGGTTCCTCTTTTGCACCTATATTGATATGGACAGATACCGCATCAGTACCTAGTCTAATAGAATCTTCAACATTCCCCATCAGGACCTTTTTATTTGGATGAGGACCCAAAGAAGTACTAGCTGATAAATGAGTGATCAAACCGATGTTTACAGGTCGTGGTAGGGATTTAAGGATGCCTTTATTAACAATCACAGAAGTCAAACCCGAATTCTCGCATCGATAAATCATATCATGAGTATTTTCCAAACCTTTTATAGGACCGTCAGTCATTCCATGGTCCATTGGAATACATACCATTTTTCCATTCTTTGTAATTCTATTTAAACGAATGTCTCTTCCAGAGACCATAGGAATGAAAGATCCCAATGACCTACTTAAAGTGATCTCCTTATTGCTTATCAAATTTAGATGTTCAATCAAATGATTGTATTTGGTAGATAAATCTTAATTTAATTTTTTAATAAACAGATTTTTGGCATATTTCTCTTATGTTCAGATTTTGAAATTAAATGTAATACTGATCTTAGATCTTTCTTATCAAACCCAATTCCTTTCGGGATTAAATCTGGAAGTTGTTTTGATAGTAAAATATTTTCATCGAGAAATCTCAGAATATTATCTATTTTTGTATATTCCATACCTATCTCGCCTTCAGCTGTTTGACCTGGCAATAACGAAGGACTACTTTTTTTATGTAATATAGAAATAGGTATTTTTAGATATTTTCCCAATTCTCTTACTTCGCTTTTATAAAGATCACCTAATGGTAAGATATCAGCTGAACCATCACCATATTTTGTAAAATAACCTATTTTTAATTCACTTTTATCAGAAGTTCCAATGACGATTAAATTATTCAAATTAGCATAATAATAGATAATATTCATTCTAATTCTGGCGATTAGATTTGCGTTAGATAATTGATTATCTGGTAATACTTTATTATAATTCTGTTTGATGTCGGTTATATCTAATAGAATGTAATTTATATTGAGTTTTTTTGATATATATACCGCATCATCAATATCCATTTGAGAAGTAACAGTAGAATCAGGCATGATTAAACCGAAGATATCTTTAGTGTCTATTCCTCTAGTTGCTAAATAAACGGCTACAGTGGAATCTATCCCTCCACTCAAACCTAAAACTACGCCTTTAGAATTAGATCTTTTAACTTCATTTGCTATAAATTTAGAAATTTTGTTAACAACTATTTCAAAATCCAAAATGCTAGAATAAAAATAAAAATAATGATTATTAAATACATCGACAAACATAGTATAATGATCAATAGCCTTTATCAATTGAATGAATATAGTATCATGTTAGCAACAATCTTTCTAAAAAAAATCAGAAGAAAAAATATCTGAGATAATGATATCTTATTTTTATATATATTTACTTCTTATATCAAAAAATATTCCTACAGAACTTTATTCAACTAAATAATGATTGTATATATCTAGCGTTTTAGTCTGATATTTGGTTATCAAATTATAAGGATACTTGAATGAGATTTATGAGACATTAAATTGCAATATAAATTTAGAAATCAACATTTGCATGTAACCTCTTGTACTGAACTAATTATTATTCAATTCGTATATTCTTTATTATTAGATCTCAAATAACTCGTAAAATATATCTAAATATTTTTGAAAAGTAAATGATAATTTATGTATTTTTATTCTCTATTTGAAATAGAAAAATTTTCAAGATGTTTTCATATAAGCAAAATTCAAATGGAAACAATAAAATGTTATTATTACTAAAAATTAGAAATGTTTAATGCTTGTTTAATGGTTAAACAGTCTTATCAGAAAACAAGACAATAGTCTATAATAAATAAACTAATTAATTGATAGTGAATGTACTTTTTATGATAATATTTTTTTTATAATAACAATTTCAGAGAAATGTAGGAAAATGGTCATGTCATTTCAACAA
>Ga0315534_1000130_pt1 | contig 44034 bp, 28 predicted proteins | sample SalMarSW160240MG_FD_203094 | JGI IMG/M metagenome (GOLD analysis project Ga0315534, IMG submission 203094) | Salt marsh sediment microbial communities from the Plum Island Ecosystem LTER, Massachusetts, United States - Salt Marsh Sediment SW1602-40 ... | reverse complement strand
TATCCTGTCAAGGACTTCCCCAAGGGGGCTTACGCCACTTTCAGGTGCATACGTAGTATGTATACGAATGGGAGCGGAGGGAATGCGGGGTGACTTTTGGCCTTTTCGTTTGCCTGAAGAAGCCTACTGTTGTTACCTTTTCATATTGTCCGGCATTGAAGAAAAGGGTATATTCAGCCGATTCAATACAGTCTAAGGAACGGTCATGCATATAAAAAATATATACGTATATCCGAGATATCCGGAATCTCTTAAAAAGTTGTTTCAACTCGCATTCAACGTGTGGACACTCTGGGATGAAGAAACGGTTCAGCTTTTCGACAGGATCGACGGCACACTTTTCAGAAAAAGTGACCTCAACCCCGTTCAGTTCCTCTATTCCGTGCCTGAAAAGCGGCTCATAGAGCTTTCGAAAGACAGCGCTTTTCTGGAAGACGTGGAAGAGGCATGGAAGAGGTACGATGCATACGCTCAGAAAAAGACAGCCTACGATGAACGCTTCAAAGACAAAAAGATCGCATATTTTTCCATGGAGTACGGTCTTCATTCATCCATTCCGATTTACGCCGGCGGGCTGGGGATACTCTCCGGCGATCATCTGAAAGGAGCGTCTGACCTGGGCATCCCGATAACGGGTATCGGACTATTGTACAGGTACGGATATTTTACCCAGCGCATAAACATCCACGGTATGCAGGAGGAGGAGTATATTGAAAACAGTGTTTTCAACCTTCCTCTCAAAGAGCTCAAATCAATCGATGGAGAGCCGGTGTATGTAACGGTGGAAATACTCGGCACACCCGTACTGATCAAAGTGTGGTTCATTCGCGTGGGCAGGGCGCACCTTATTCTGCTCGATACGAATATTGAGGCAAACGAGCCTGATTTTCGACGGATTACCGACCATCTGTACGACGCGGGCAGGGATGTACGTATGCAGCAGGAGCTCGTGCTTGGTCTGGGCGGTATGGAGGCGCTCGATGCAATGAACATCAAACCCGATGTGTACCATCTCAACGAGGGGCATTCGGCATTTCTCATCGTTCAGCGCCTTAAAAAACTTGTCGTCGATGAAGGGCTGTCATTCGACGAGGCGTATACGCTTATAAAAAATACAACGATTTTTACTACCCATACTCCGGTTGAAGCTGGGAATGAAAACTTTCCGGTTGAAATGGTCCAGAAGTATCTCAGTAAAAAGGTCGAGGAGATCGGTGTACCGCTCGAACGCATCATACAGTACGGCACACTTCACGACAAAAAAACATTCTGGCTTCCGGCTTTTGCCATGCGTTTCTCCAGGTATATTAACGCGGTTTCAAGGCTGCACGGCAAGGTGTCGAGAGGGATGTGGTGCGACCTGTTTCCCGGTTTGGTTGAATGTGAAGTTCCCATTACTTATATTACAAACGGTGTGCATTACTCCTGGGTTTCTCCTGCACTTATGGAGCTTTTCAATCGATATATCGCTCGAGAAAATTACGCTCTCTTTGAAGATGACACAGCGCTTCAAAAGCTGATGGACATCCCTGACGAGGAGGTTTGGGAAGCTCACCTCAGTTCGAAGAGGAAACTCATCAGCACTGTACGGATGATTGTGGATGAGAATTATTCGCAAAAGGGCTTTGCAATTTTCGGAAGCGGGGATGCATCCGCTCTTTTAGATGAGCGGTATTTGACCATCGGGTTTGCACGGCGGTTTGCGGCATATAAGCGCCCAACACTTATAATGCAGGACAAGGAACGGTTGAAAAAGATACTCCTGGATGAAAAACGGCCGGTTCAAATTATCTTCACAGGGAAAGCGCATCCGGCTGATTCGAACGGAAAAAATATGATCAAAGAGGTCGTTGATTTTGCAAGAGATCAGGGGCTCGAAAACCGTATTGTGTTCGTGGAGAATTACAACATGAATGTAGCACGGACTCTTGTGCAGGGCGTGGATATTTGGCTCAATACACCGCTTCGGCCCTATGAAGCGTCAGGAACATCGGGTATGAAAGCAGGTATGAACGGCGTGCTCAATCTAAGTATTCTCGATGGCTGGTGGCCGGAAAGCTACAATGAAAAAAACGGGTGGGCAATCCGATCCGGACGCCTCGACGACAGCCTCGAAGCACGGAATACGATAGAATCACAGCAGATTTACACCTTGCTGGAAAAGGAGATTACCCGCCTGTACTACGACAGGGATGAAAGTGATATTCCCCGTGAGTGGCTGAAGATGATGAAGGAATCGATATATACCATCGTAAAGGATTTCAACATAACCAGAATGCTCCGGGAGTACTCCGAAAAGTTTTACCTGCCTGCTGTAGAGGCGAGGCGGAAAATCACCGAAGATAAAAAGTATCTGTCAGGTATTCTGAAAAATACGGCGGAGATGCAGTCGGTGTGGAACAAGGTGTATATCAAGGATGTATTCATGGATATTGACAAACAGGAAATCCTTTTTACCGACGATACGATAAAAACACAGTGTTATGTCTTTTTGGATGATGCTGATCCCGGTCTTTTCAATGTGGAATTTTTCTATTTTTTTGAAAAAGACGGGGCATACGAGACTGTTACACTTGAATTCATTGAAAAATATCCTGACAGTACGGCAAAATATGAGGGTGAAATCACCCTGAAATACTCCGGTATTCAGAGCATCGGCGTGCGGCTCGTGCCTGCAGACGATGAGGTGCGGTCGATTCATCCTGAACGTATTAAATGGTACGACATTTCGTAAAAGTCATTTCCTGCACTGTATTTTTAGTACCTGTGCACCGATAAATAGGTATGAGAACTCTGTAAAGATAAAAAAACGGATAAAGCTATGTGTATCAATAATATTAAAACGGAAAACAAACAGGGATACTCCGGTATACCCGGCCTGTTGAGAGGGGTTATCTGCATCGTGGTCGTGCTGGCGGCTTTTTTACCAGCCCTGTCGGTATATGCGCAGGAATCTCCGTCCTACACATTTATTGATTTTAATAAAAGCTATGACAGCATTGTGAGCTCGGCAGGGTCGAACGGATATCAGGTTAAAGAGCAGGAAATTACCTCGTTTTTCGGTAAATATTACCTGCTCCTGGAGAAATCGCAGGAGTTCTACAGTGAGAAGATAGCCCTTTTTTTCGATGCGGAGAAGAAACTCATTTTTTTCAGCATTCTATTCGCACTCAGTGAGAATCAATCGTCTCGGGTTATACAGAAGCTTGATGAATCGCTTGCACAAAAGCTCGTGGAGAAATACGGAGAAAACGAAAATAATAATGTTCCCTACTATCGGGTATATCAAAATATATATGAAATATTCCTGTATCCACCCGGGTCAGGCGTAGCACGTCTTTCATTCAAACAGCTCGACCGTTCATCAGCCTACCTGGATTACTACAAGCAGGAAGTTGAGAAACTCGAAAATGAGACCATTTCTAAAACCGTCGGCAATCTCTGAACCTGCTACAGCTTCTTGAGCTGTTCCTCGTTATCTTCGATCTCTTTTTCGAGATCTTTTATTTCACCGAGCAGAGGTTTTATATCGGCCGTTCCCTTCGATATGGTAGTCTGCCCTTTTTCAACGAGAAGTTCGTACACTCTGGATCCAAGCATCGTACACTTTTTTTCGGCCTGGTTCTCAAGCCTCTTGATTTTGATTTTCAGTGCCCCTTTTTCTCCCGCCTCCTTTGTTTTTTCCTTCGCCCTTCCCAGAACTTCCTTCGAGGTTTCGACGCTCTTCTGCAGGAACTTTTCCATCCGATCGCGAAAACTCATGAGATTCCTCCTTTACCGAAACTGTACTATATATGAGGTATAATCATTTCCCTTTTACCTGGTGATCTTCTATTTCAAAGATAACACAGCACTGTCGCCGTCATCAACAAAATAATCCTCTGTGTCAGGAGTACTATCGTATCTAGGTGATATCCCAGGGATATATGTGGGCCCCTAAATCGGGGCGGTGGAGGGAGTTTTTAAATTGGGAGCTATTCTGGAGATAGTAAAAGAGGCTATGGTAGTGAAGATTACATCTACCAAGAGAATGCAGAGCACCTGAAAATTATTCTTCAGGCATCTCTTCGTAAAAGAATACAAGGGCAGACTTTGAAGCGTACTTGTAAAAAACGGTTGAATATTTCTTGACTTAGTTCGAAGCATAGTACAATATGATTAGAGTACACTGTTAAAATAATCGGGATTAAATATATGGCCGTTTCGCAAAATTAATCCCGAAAAAAAGTGACGAAAAGAGTAAAGGCCTGCCCTGTGAAGAAAACAGGCAGGTAAACACCGGCATCCGGAATCAAGAAATCTGCTGCCGGTAATGCGGTAATCTCAAAGAAAAAAACAACTGCAGGGAAGAAAAAAGCAGCTCCGAAAAAAACTCCCGCTTACGTGTCGCGAAGAACGTGCCGCTCACCAGCGGTAATACACGCCTCTCAAGCGGATTGTAACTTCAGCTCGGGTCCGTTCATTTTATAAATAAATATGACCTGAAAGGAGAAGAATTTTTCAAAAAACTGCGTTTGGCTCTCAGAAAATAGGGCTTCCCGATAATAGAGCGATGCGATGAAAAAACATCCGGAAGAAAAGATACATAACATTGAATCCTGCCTGTCACAGGGCAGGATTTTCAATGCATACAACCTGGCCAGTACAGCACGAAAGACTTTTCCCGATAACCTGAGAATAGCACAGTTATATGCTCTCTCCCTCGCACGGCTGGGCTCTACAGAAAAAGCAAAGGACTGCCTTGAAGATATTTATAACAAGGGCCATCACGATTCTGAAACCACAGGTATTCTGGGCAGGGTTTACAAAGATGCTCTGAAAAAGAGCGGAGATATCAAATACGCTTATTTGTCGAGAGACACCTACCTGAGGTCTTTCGAGAGCTTGAAAGAGTACTATCTTGGAATCAATGCCGCGACCATGTCATATATCCTCGGAGAGAGAAAAATAGCTGAGAAAATTGCGCGGCAGACCATCGATATTATCGATCGTCAGAGTGAAAAAGATTACTGGTGTTTAGCCTCACTCGGAGAGGCTTACTTGATCCTCAATGATCTCAGCGCATCGATCCAATTTTATAAAAAAGCCCGTGAGGAGGCTTATGGTAATTACGGGGATCTGAATAGTACTTATCAGCAGATCTGCTTTATACAAAAGTATACCCATGTGCCGGTTGAGCTTTTGGCCATTTTCAAACCTCCCGGCATTATTACCTTTTCAGGGCACATGATAGACCACGCCGAACGAAAAGTACCGAGATTTCCCGATTTTGCAGCCGGATCTGTTAAGAAAGAGATAACAAACGTTCTTGATGAGCTGGATGCCGGGATAGGTTATTGTTCTGCCGCGTGCGGTGCGGATATACTGTTTATTGAGGCGATGATCGAGCGGGGTGCTGAAGTGAATGTTTATCTGCCGTTCTGCGCCGAGGATTTCCTGAAGACGAGCGTTTCGTACGCGGGCAATGAGTGGGAGGAAAGATTTCTCGCGATCCTTGAAAAAATCTCCATAAAATACATAACCGAAGAAGGATATTTTGGGAATGATTCACTTTTTTCTTTTTTAAACATTGTGATCATGGGAATGAGTATACTCCGTGCCCGCCTCCTTCTTACAGAACCTGAGCTTCTTGTGGTTTTAGGCTCTACAGCAAAGCATCCAAAACCGGGAAGCATCAACGAACTTTTCAGCCGATGGCCGCACAAAGAAAAAATTCGGATAATAGATCCCACCGGGCTCAATCCTCCGGCCACCGGCTCAGGAAAGCAGAAAGGAAAAACAAAGTATGCGGAGCTTCCCGGTGCAGGTATTCCACCAGGGGTCATCCATTCTATGCAGTGCATCCTGTTCGCAGAAATAATTGGGCCCGGAAAGGCCGCAGAAGAGCGCACGCCTTATTTTATGCACGACATACTTCAGGTAGTTTCGGAACGATTAAAGGAACTTGATGGAAAGCCAAAGATATTTTCCTTATGGGGAGATATCATACATGCCGTTTTTAACGGAGCAAAGGACGCACTTGAGTTTGCATCGATGCTGATAGATGTCATTTTGGGAACAAAGTGGGGATTTGATGACTCTAAAAAAAGTATAAATATCCGCGCTGCCCTGCACGCGGGCCCGGTATTTATCAGTATAGATCCGATCACAGAAAGACGCAATGCCTATGGTACGCAGGTCGATCGGGCGGCATGTATGAGATCGATAGCAGTCCCGGGTTGTATATATGCGAGTGAAGAGTTCACCGCTCTTCTGGTGGTAGAAACAGGTGACTTGTATCGATATGAATACGTCGGGGTCCATGACCTTTCCGAGGGCCTGCAGCCCTGTGAAATGTATCACCTGTCAAGAAGGGAAGACTTTTCGTTCCTGATATCTGATTATAAGAGGCAGCAAAAGTTAAGCGGGCAGAAAGGTGAAACTTGGCAGGAGACCCGGGTCCTCGACTCCCTGCAGATGGATATATTTTCCTACCTTAAAACGGACATTCAGGAGAAACCGGAAAAGGAAGAAAAGGGCGATTCTTTCCAATGGCTGACCCCTTACATGGCCAGAGAAAAGTTTAGAAAGGGAGATATCCTGTTCAACAAGGGCGACATAGCGGACAAGATATATTATCTGGACAAAGGCACACTGAGGTTAAAGGAAATAAACGTCACTGCCGGGAGGGGAGAGCTTATCGGGGAAACCGGGATATTCTCGCCGTTTCATACAAGAACGGTTTCGGCAATTTGTGAAACCGATCTGTATGCTTTTACCCTGGATCAGGATAAGATGATCAGCCTGCTGTATAAAAAACCCTCATTTCTATTCGACCTCATCAAATTGAGCATAAAAAGATTTACAACTAACCTGATAAAAACTGTTGATGAAAAGCAAAAAATAGAGCACGAGCTCAAAGTCGCGCAGGCAATTCAATCCAGCATGCTGCCGAAAAATTTTCCAAAGAGGAATGAGTTTGATATTTGCGCAAATATGGAGCCGGCACGGGAAGTCGGGGGCGATTTTTATGATTTCTTTTTTATTGATAAAGAAAGGCTTTGCTTTATTATCGGTGATGTTTCCGGAAAAGGAGTGCCTGCCGCGCTTTTTATGGTCGTATCGAAAACACTTTTGAGGATCGAAGCGATGCACGGAATGCAGCCTCACGAAGTTCTTTGTCGTGTAAATGAAATGCTTATACCGGACAATGAGGAATGTATGTTTGTTACGGTCTTTTGCGCTGTTCTGAACATAAAAACGGGCGAGCTGCAATACTCGAACGCGGGTCATAACCCGCCGTTGATTGCAGCCAGGGGCCGGCCTTTCCGGTTTATGAGTTTAGAGAAGAGTGTTGTTCTCGGGGCTTTTCCCGGATCACAGTATACTACCGAAAAAATTACAATGGAAAAAGATGATACGATCCTTTTGTATACCGACGGTGTGAATGAAGCTATGAACCCTGAATCGAAGCAGTATTCCAACCACAGATTTGAAAATACTCTGAATCTACTGACAGGAAAAAATGTAAACGAGATCCTCAATGGTTTAAGAGAGGATGTCAGGGAGTTTGTTAAAAAAGCCCCTCAATCGGATGACATCACAATGCTGGCGGTGAAATATATCGGTTAACCTGATTTGTTTTTTTGTGATTTCCAACTAAAATCTGAAAGTTTATTATTGTCATTATTAATCACAGAAAATGATCAAAGACTATTAAAAATAATAACTTTACTTATTTAAATTTTGTTATATCATTACTCTCAGTATTTTTCAAATTAGCTAAAACTGAGTTCGTATTGAAGCTCATTTGGCGATGCATTACTATGTGCATTTGGTTTTACATGGAGTTTTATAGCTTCTTTGGGTATACAAAATTTTACCTAAACATGAATAATTTTAAATTGGGAGAATAAAATGTTTTGTTATCATGAAAAAATACAAAAAATAGATATGGGGAAAGGAGTAATACGTCAGGATATCGGGCCCGGCGAAAGAATGAACGTGCTGCACTGGAACATTGCTGATGGAGGCGAGGTTAAGCTCCATCAGCATCCGCAGGAACAGTTCGGGTACGTTATAAAAGGCGGTTTTAAAATGATTGTTGGTGATGAAAAAACAATACTCAAAGCGGGAGATTCTTATTTTATTCCGCCGGACATTTTGCATTCTTTTGTTGCAATCGGTGAAACTGAGGCTATTGATGTATTCAGTCCTGTAAAAACTGATTTTCCATGGACAGAATGAAATTTGTATTTGAATATAGAATCATGTATAAACCCAAATTTAGGAGGATTTAAAATGGCCAAAAAGGTGTTACTTGTGGCGCCGAATTATGGAGGGTGGGGTGAAGAACAACAGGCCCCGTGGGACATTCTGAGAAAAGCGGGTTTTGAAGTTACGCTTGCGACGCCAAGAGGTAAAAAACCTCTACCTTTTGAAATCAGCGTTGATCCGGATTTTGTTGATCCAATTCAAAATTATCATACAAACCCGCCTGAAGTCTGTAAAAGGGTGAAAGAGCTGGTAGACGGTACTGAATGGGAAAGTGCTATAAAAATCGACGACGCAAAGATGTCCGATTATGACGCGATAGCACTTACGTGTGGCCCCGGAGCAATTTTAGATGTTAATGGAAGAAAACATCTCCATGACATGATGTTAGAAGCTTTTTATGATGATAAAATCATAGCTGCCCTTTGTTACTCTGTAGCGGCGCTTGTTTTTACGCGTGATCCAAAAAATGATTATAAGAGTATTATCTACGGAAAAAAAGTTACAGCGCATCCTCGAGCGTGGGACTTTCATGATGATTTGGATCACAGCGGCCTCTATGGAATAACACCCGATAATCAACCTACCAATGTTGTTACTCCGGGTTTTATATATCCGCTTCAAGATATTGTAACAGATGCAGTTGGTCCTGATGGAGACTGCGCTTTTGCGGATAATGCAAATCGTGAAAACCCGAGTGTCGTATATGATCATCCATTTATCACGGGTTGTTCTGTAGAATCATCAATTGCGTATGGAGAAAAGCTTGTAGAAGTATTGAACAGTCTGTAAATAATGTTTTTTATTTCTATTTATGCTTTTATCCTGCATAAGGCTGTAGAAGGAAATTCTGTTAAAAAGAATTAAAACCAGCAAGGGCGCATCCCGGTATAAAAGTCGCAGGGAAAGCTGAGTATTCAGTCAAAAATCATAAATTGATTTTTAATTCCGAATTTTTTATTCTACGAATCCTGCGTTTTCTGCTATTTAAATTTAACAGCTTTTACAAATACAAAAGTAAGGAGTAAAAAATGCCGGCAATTACAGTGCAGAGTTTAGAGCTTACCGATAAACAGAAAGAAATTATGGCAGATAAGTATATAGCAATTTTTTCTGAGCTTACAAATGTTCCCAGGGACCGAATCTATGTATTTTTTGATGGGTATACTCTTGATAACGCGGCTACAAATTGTGTTTTATTCTCTAAGAATCCACCAAAACATTTAATCGCCAAATTTAATGAAGATAAAAATAAATAATACGGAGTTTGATAGTGGATGTAAATGAATGTATTGTTAAAACTCTTGAAAATATCGGTGTGGATCATGTTTTTGGTGGATCCGGTCAGGTAAACGCAAGTATGCTTTTAGCATTAAAAGAATCGAAAAAAATAAAAACAGTTATCATCCGGAACGAACAGGCAGCTTCATTTATGGCATGTGGTTATTCCATGTTTTCTGATAAATTGGGCGTTTGTTTTGCGACCGGAGGTCCCGGAGCTTTTAATTTATTTTCCGGGATGGCTGTAGCATTATATGATTCCCTGCCGATTTTAGGAATAACAGGATATGCTTCTGCGCCAAATAGGGGAAAGGGGGCATTGAATGAGTCATCAGGATTAAACAGAACTCCTGATTCACAAAAAATGTTTTCTGCCACAACAAAAAAATCATTCATTATCGAGGATCCGGATAAAGCGTGTGATATTCTCGAAGAAGCACTAAATACGGCTTTTGAAGGAAGGCCGGGTCCTGTTCATATTCATGTTCCAAAAAATATCACCTCAGCTGCTGTAAATAATTTTAAAGAGATAAACCTGAACATAAAGCCGGTTTCGGCAAAATCTAATGATGTAAAGAAATTTGTAAATGTTCTTGAGAAAGCAGTAAATCAAAATGAACAGATTATGGTTTTAATCGGATACGGCTCAATAAGAAGTCATGCGGAAAAGGATATTCTTAATTTTATTGAAAAATTCCAGTTTCCTTTCGCTACTACAATGGACGCCAAGGGTGCCCTGCCTGAAAATCATCCGCTTTCTCTAGGCGTGTATGGAACATCCGGGGACCATGGAGCTAATAAATATTTCGATAAATCAAAAGTTGTTTTAGCAATGGGAAACTCATTTGCCCAGAACGCCACCTTCGGTTTTAAAAGCGACTTATATAAAAGCAAGGTATTATTGCACATAAATATAGATAAAAATGAAATAAATAAAGTGTATAAAGCAGCCCATTCAATGGTGAGCAATGTAAAATCTGCAATTGTCGGTATAACGGATGGATTATCCAAAAAGATAGGAGATGTTAAGCCCAGAAAGATTGAAAGAGAAAAATATTATGATGAAAAAATAGATCATAAAGGTGATAAAATTCATCCCGGTCAGATGGTTCAATTAATATCAAAAAATCTACCGGAAAATTCGATAGTAATGGGTGATGCAGGTTCACACATGCTCTGGTTAAACTGTTATTTGAGCCTTGATAAAAATCAGAGATACCAAAATCCAGGCAGCTTTGGACCCATGGCAAGCCATGTAAACGGCTCAATTGGTGTAAAATGCGCCAATCCTGACAAACATGTTATCTGCGGGTGTGGTGATGGCGCCTATTTAATGGCCGGTTTTGAGTTAATGACAGCTGTTCAATACAATATTCCGGTAATATGGATAATTTTTAATAATGGGGAGTTCAATGTAATCAAGAAGTTCCTGATAAATTTATACGGCAAGCACGCGTACATGCAGTTTGACAATCCGGATTATGTTCTGTACGCAAAATCCTGTGGGGCTCAGGGGTCTAGAGTAGAAAAATTGGGAGATTTTGAGAAAGTGTTCAAAAAAGCACTTAGATCCAATAAGCCGGCGCTTATTGATGTTGTTGTAGAATCAGAAGTCTATCCTCCTTTTGGATTGGGCAAAGTATAATGATTGATGAGAAGTTATTTAATACATTAAAATCTTTTCGTTTTACTGAATCGGATTTAAAAAACTGTTATATATCAAAGGAAAGCCGGGATAATGCGTTTACCGTCATTAATAAAAATATATTGGTAACATACATCAGCTATCCTCCCGGTGAAAATCGTAAGCCCCACTCTCATGAAGAAGTACGTATAACTTTCGTACGTTCGGGAAAAGGATTTTTAAAATCTGAGGGCAGGAAAACTCAATTAAATCCGGGAGATATATCAGTATTGCTGCCCGGTGTAGTTCATTCTTTAAAAGTAACTGGGGAAAAAGAGCTAAACATATGTGAGATTGTGATTGATGCTGCTTATAAAGGATAAAATAAACATTAATGGAGGAAAATAATGCCAGTTATTATGATTCACACTCTTGAGCTGATGGAAGAACAGAAAAAAAGAATCGCGAAAAAGTATACAAAAATTCTTTCTGAGGAGACAAATGTGCCTGAAGAACGTATCTATACTTTTTTTTCCGGGTATTCTATTGAAGATATCGCGGCAGGAGGAGTTTTAAATTCTGAACTTCCACCGGAAATATTGAAACAGTTCAATATTAAATACTCAGAAGAATTGAAAAAGATTGATAAAAAAAAGTGAGGTGAAGATTATGAGTGAACCCATATCAGTCATAACCAGAATGAAAGTTAAGTCAGGAAAAGAAGATGAATTTTTAACTGAGTGTAATCATTTTTTTAAAGAAACTCGAAAAGAATCAGGATGCGTTCTCTATGATCTATATGTCAATTGTAAAGACGGCAAATTTTGTATTTTCCATGAGGCATGGAAAGATCAGGAAGCTATAAATAAACACATAAATAGTTCACACTTTTCGGATTTTATGGGAAAGTCTTCAAATTTCCTTGATAAAATTGATAATGAGTCAGAAACCCCTTTTCAAGTTTCTATTGCGAAATTATTTGATCCATCAAATCCGCCAAAATCTGAAAAGGTTATTGTCGCAACAAGAATGAAATCCTCAAATTCCGCTATAGAAAAAACAAGAGATGGTACATTGAACCTTGTTGTTACTCCTTCAAATAAAGAACTCGGGTGTACTGGTTATGATCTATATCAAAATAATGAAGAAAAGAGCCTTTTCATTCTATATGAGCAATGGAAAGGATTCGGGGCCATTCAGGAGCATATGAAAACAGAGCATTTCAATAACTTCATGAAATCAGCACCAGATTTACTTATCCCTCTCCAAGCCGGGAAAGACGATTTGTTTGAAATAATGATTTGTTCTCCATATACTGGTTGATCCTGATTAGATATAAAAAATTTGGGAGGAAAAAATGCCGGTTGTAACCATAAACGCATTAGAATTGGAAGAAAAACAGAAAAAAATTGTTGCAAGAGAATATACAAGAATTCTCTCCCGAATAACCAATGTTCCGGAAGGGAACATTTATATTTTTTTCAGTGGTTATCCATTAAGCGGTATTGCTGCTGGAGGCGTATTGAATTCAGATCTGCCTGATTCAGTCTTAAAAAATTTTAATATTAAATACAGCAAACATCTTGAAAAACCGGAAACAATAACTGTTTTAACAAGAATGAAAGCAAAGCGCGGCAAAGAGGAGGAAGCCGAAAAAGTAACATTGAAATTTCTTGAGGAGACCCGCAGAGAGCCCGGATGCCTGAGTTATGACCTTTTCAGAAGTAAAAAAAATATTTATAAAAATGAAAGGACTTCTTCATATTTTATCCTGCAGGAAAAATGGAAAGATCAGAAAGCTATTAATGAACATCTATCCATGCCGTTTTTTGGGAAATTTATGAAAAACTCTGAAAAGCTTTTTGATGGGGGATTTGAAGTCACCGCCAAGATAAGCGGGCCGTCTAGAAATTCAGCGGAAATAAGCGAAAGTAATGTAAAACTTGTTGTTAAAATGAAGGCCAAAACAGATAAAATTGATGTAATTAAAAGAGGTATCCTTGAGATGAAAACAAGGCTGTCCAAATTACATGGGTTTATTCAATGTGATATCTATCAGGGACTTAAAGGACTTTATGATACTTCTGTTTTTATTTCAGACCAGACATGGAAAAACCAAAAAAGTCTTGAAAATGCTATTAAATACATATTAACAGAAATGCCGTTTTATTTTGAAGATCTGGAAGAGACGAGGGAGCCGATTATTTTTGAAATGGCAAGTGAGGCTGCCCGGGGTGATCAACCTGAAAATATATCTCTGTCAGAAAATGCTGTTTTAGGAGATACTGAACTGGTAAATGGCTTAAAAAAAATGAACCCGGCTTTTGCCCGGCTTTGCATCGATACTTCAGGCAGGGCGTATGGAACACCTCTCATTGATCAAAGAACAAAGATATTAATGGCAATCACTGTTGATATTGTGGAGCAGATACATGGAAAACCTTTTGAAAATCATTTAATGATGGCTAAAAAACAGGGTATTACCCGTGAAGAATTAGAAGAATTACTATTATTTTTAACAGTCTATACTGGATTCAACAAGCCGGGAGCTTTTTATGCTGAAATAGCAAAATTTTATACCTCGTAAATTATAGGAGGAATGATGAAGTTAGAAGGTAAAAGAATCGGTATTTTGTTTGAAGGTGATTATTATGAAAATGAAATATTTTATTACATGCTCCGCTTCCCAGAGGAGGGGGCTGACCTGCATCTTTTAACAAGATTATGGGGGCAGGAAAAAATTACATTTTATGGGCATGAATACCAGGTGCCATTTGATTGTAACGAAAGTTTTGAAAATATGGATGATAATACATTAAAAAGTTATTCCGCAATAATAATTCCCGCGGGAATGGTAGCTGACAGACTGAGATATACTGAGGATATAAACAAACTTCCTCCAGCCTGCGAATTCATAAAAAGAGCATTTGCTCAAAAGAGTATTATTAAAGGAATAATCTGTCACGGTATGTGGCTTTTATCCCCTGTCCCGGAAATAATAAAGGGAAGAAAAGTTGTCGTACATAATAATCTTTTAGGTGATTGTAAAAATATGGGGGCGGATTATATTGATGAGGATATAGTAGTTGACGACGATCTCGTAACCGCGAGAACGGGCGGCCATTGTAATTTATTCGCGAAAAAAATAATCGAAATTCTGTCGGAAAAATAAGGTCCCGGTATAGAAAATTATTTGAACCCTGACTGTCCCCGGGAGTGTTCGATTGATGCTTGTAAAGAGAAAGAGCGGAGTGCTGTTTCATATTTCATCATTGGCGTCTCCTTTTGGAATAGGTGATCTTGGGCCGGTTGCATATGAATTTGCAGACTTTTTGAATAGCAGCAGTCAGCATCTGTGGCAGATACTTCCATTAAACCCCACTCAGGGCGCGTTTGGCGATTCACCGTACAGCAGTATCTCGGCTTTCGCCGGGAATACCCTCTTTATTTCGCCTTCCTTACTCGCAAAGGAGAAATTATTAGAGGAAGAAAATATCACCCCCCCACCTGTCTTTCCCGCCGGATCCGTGGATTATTCGCAGGTGAGGGATTACAAGAATAAACTATTTAAAAGAATAATCAACAAATCGGATGAGGATTATCACTTTAACTTCTTTTGTGAAGATAATGAATTCTGGCTTGATGATTATTCACTATTCGTAGTTTTAAATGAACATTTCAAAGATAAAATATGGAACGAGTGGCCCCAGGTTATTAGAGACAGGAAAAAAGAGGCCATGCAGGGTTTCAAAAATAAATATAAAGAGAAAATACTGGAAATTAAATATCTCCAATATCTATTTTTCAAGCAGTGGTTCCGGCTGAGGCGATATTGTAATCAAAAAAAGATCCAGATAATTGGAGATCTACCCCTTTACATTAACTATCACAGTGCTGATGTGTGGGCGCATCCTGAGATTTTTAAACTGGATAAACATAAAAGGCCCCTGGTTGTTGCCGGTGTTCCACCGGATTATTTTAGTGAAGACGGACAGCTCTGGAACAACCCAATCTACAGTTGGGATACTTTAAAGAAGACAGGTTATAAATGGTGGGTTCAACGCATAAGACACAATTTTAAGCTTTTTGACTGGGTCAGGCTGGACCATTTCCGGGGTTTTTCCGATTACTGGGAGGTTCCCACGGGGGAGCCTACTGCCAGAAACGGTGCGTGGAAGATAGGCCCGGGTGATGACCTGTTTAATGCGCTGATTGATTATTTCCCTCAACTGCCAATTATTACAGAGGACCTGGGGGATATCGACCCGGGGGTACGAGAGCTTCGTGATCAATTCGGATTTCCGGGCATGCGAATTCTTCAATTCGCTTTTGGAGGTGATAAATCTTCGCTTGTACATAAACCGCACAACTATATTAGTAATTGTGTTGCGTATACGGGAACACATGATAATAACACAATTACAGGCTGGCTTGAGGAGGGAATTGACAAAGCGAAACTTACAAAAAAGAAATTAACCGGTGTCGTTGACAGGGAAAGGAGGCTCGCTTTAGAGTATGTCGGTGTTAAGTATACAGAATTAAAGGAAGCACACTGGGAATTTTTGAGGGTGCTGATGGCCTCTCCCGCATCCTATGTTATCTTCCCTGTGCAGGATATTCTGGGTCTTGGGGGGAAAGCCCGTATGAATACACCGGGGACAGCCGAGGGTAACTGGAAATGGCGGCTTCCGGGTCCCAGGATTAAAGAGAATATTGTTAAAAAACTCAAGAAATTGACAGAAACCTATGATAGAAGCTGAAAAAAAAGGTAATATATGATTATTGATACAAAGCTCACTCTTCAGACAAGTCTGTGCCGGTTCGTGCCCGGCAGCGAAGGGAGTGTATCCGATGAGATAGTACAGAATGAAATCACTCTGGCATTTAAAGAAAATCGTTCTTTTCCTTTCATTGCGGACGCTGGCATAGTAACAAGCCTGCAAACAGGCACATCTATTGAATCGCACGTTTCCCAGTTTATTAAAATCAAAAATGATATTATTAACACAATTGTTTCAAATAACACAACATTAAAAACCCGATTATTAAATGACACTCATCTCTCCTCCAGGATAGTCAATGCCATATCTTTTATCCATAAAGGTCTGTCAGAAACTGGCAAAGCAGATTTAATGAAACGAAGGTTTGTATTAATAAAAGAGAAACCTCAAAGCCCCACTCTTTACTATACTTTCGATGGTGCCACTGTAATTTCCCATGTTGGGCAGGGACCCACGGGTATCGAAATCCCAACCATATATCTGGGTTTTAATATTTTTGACGCCCTTTTATGGGACCAGAAGATAAAACAGAAGCCCCTCTTTGAAGCATTCAAGTCACTGCTTCTAATTGAAGAGCGGGCCATAGAAACAGGATATTCCCATATTGAGCATATTCCATCTGACGTGTCAGCTGCTCTGAACCATTTTATAGATGAGGTTATAAGATTATCAACTCTGGCCGAGATTGAATATGTCAAAGTGCCCGAAAGCAGAGCAATAAGATGGTTTTCAAAGCAAAATAGGCAGATCTATCTCAAGATGCTGGATAAACGCCTGCCCGATGATGAGCTTAATTATGATTATTATGAAAATCTAAGGGCCATTAGATCTCTTGAGCGCATGGCCCGCCGGTACAAAAAGAGCAAAGATTACGATTCGCTTCAGGAAGTAGTGCGATTGCTGGTTGCCGCTTCCGGGCATGATATCAAAGAAATCAGGAATTATGCCAATATTTATCTGGAAAGAGTTCTTGCACCGAAGGAATTCGATGCTCCTCTGGCCACCCAGTTTATCACACTCCGGCAGGGAACAAATTATAGCTTTGAGTTCGATATTCCAAAGGGAAAAACCGCATGTTTTTTACGAATTTATAGCATTAACCCGGAACACAATTTTGTACTGGATAAGGACCTTTCTTTTATCGATCTGGATCTTACCTACAACGAGCAAATTGGTCAATATTCCGTGAACCATCTGTTTAGCAGGCTGGGCCATTTCGATTATCTGGTGTACCGGAAATATAAAAGTGGGTGTAGATGGTGCCTGGACAATAAGGCCAGCGGTAGAATCAATGTCATTCCAGATATTCGTGGTGAGCTTATTTTAGAGATATTTCCGGATATCCATGGGCATACAAGGATCTATTGGGGAGATAATAAAGCTCATCCGGGTCTGGTTTACAATGAAAATGGAGAAGTTATTCGATTAGGAAGGTTCTCGGATATCACAGCTCATCTGGAAGATCTTAAAGAACGGTACCGGATGACCGCTCTGTATCTGCTCGGAGTGCAGAAACGGGGAGACAACCGTGAGGATTGGGCGCCCGAAGCTACATCTCCTACACCCTTTTCTCCTATGAGTTTAACCGAGATTGAGCCTTCACTGGGCGGCGAAAAAGAACTCCAAAAGCTTATAAAACAGGCTCACAATCTGGATATAAAAGTAATTGTAGATGTAGTCCCGCATGTCAATAGAAAATCGGAAGCCGTGCCGGATGATTGGGTGGTCAAGTGTTATGACGATGCCGGCAGACTGGTGAGCAGGGCCTCTACAGACGGAAGATACGGGTCCTGGAATGACGGCAAGCTTCTTAATTTTAGAAAATTTGGAGTGTGGAAGTGGATTGCAGATTCAATCAACACCCTTATAGATAAGTTCGACATAGACGGAATACGGTTCGATTCAGCCCATGCTGTTCCAATAATGATGAAGAAGAATAACTTTCCCTATTTTTTTGATGAAATAAGGAGCCACGAAGACAGTGTGGAGGGTAATATTATTGTAAATGACAGGGAGGACGACCACTTTATCACTACCGGTTACTATGATTCGTCCTGCAGTGATATAATTTCAAACCCCTTTCATTATTTTCTTATGCAATCAATTGAGAAAAAACTCAGGACAAAAAAAAAGAACTTTTTTATTCACTTGGCCGAGTGCTACTGGGGAAGGGAACGGTTTTTAACCCGTACAGGTATAGTAACATATAATTCCGCGCTCTTTAAAATATGTGAGAAGATCATTCGAGGGGAATCTGATGTTCGGGAGATATATCATCTCTATGATAATTATTTTCCTTCAAGCCTGCCACTCGGAACAGTGCTCCTGGGTATCCTGGGGAACCATGACGAGCATCGTGCCATAACTACCTTTGGACACAGAGGGGTAAGAGCGGCAGTTGCGCTCACCTGCTTTATGAGCAACATTATAATGGATTATGAAGGAAGCGCGGAGGGTGAGGGGTGGAAGGTCTACCTGGATAACATCTATGTAAACTGGAACCAGTTTGAACGGGCATCTAACCGGGGCCTTGAAGGATTTTATAAGGAAATGTACGGTTTTTTTAGAGAGAACAAGGGAAAAAGCTATATGATCTGGACCAACAACTACATGGTGGCGGGAGCCATGAAATGTGCGGATAATGGAATCTGGCTAGGCGCCTTTAATTTCTCCGACGCAAACCAGCACATCTCTCTCCAGTTTGATAATCCCGCGTTGCCGATAGATGATAACGGGTTTTACAGGGTAGTAGACCCGATGTATTCGCCCGTTACAGGACAGCACAATTATTTTACAGGGAAGGAGCTTCGCACCTCGAAGATATATACTACCGTACCGTATACCGATCGTGTAAAAATATTGAAGCTCGAAAAGGTAGATGATGCCCGTTCGTTTTATCGGGAATTCTTAAAAGACTCATTTTTCCGTTTCTGCAGACTCAGTGATCAATCACACATTACTTCGAATTTCTCCTATAATGAAATTACTGATCATTCCGATACGTTTGATCATTTCACCTCCTTTTTTAATGATAATTTTATTCCACTGTTCTGGAAAAACCACAGAGATTATTTAAAACTTGGTTTAAATCGCGCGTTCTATCACATGGCTAGAAATAGGGTCCAGCCAAGTAAAAGTTTTTTGGAATACATAGATAAACTTGCACGCCACAAGAGCAAAGAATTGAGTGAAATAGGCCTGCAACTGCAGCAGCGCATCAAGCGAAAACCGATAGTTTTTATATCGGCGGAAGCAGAGCCTTTTTCAAAGAGCGGGGGGCTTGCCAATGTCCTTTACGAGTTGCCCCGTGAATTAGTGCGCCTTGGAGAAGATGTGTATGTAATCACTCCCTATTACCGGCATGGTGATCTAAAAGCTGTAGAAAAGATGAACCGTTCGGTAAAAAAATACAGTATTGAATATTCAGGTACAAATGTGCGCTTCATGATTCAGAATACAGAGTATGAAGCGGGAGTTCACACCGGCGTTGTGGACGGTGTAAAATATTTTCTACTTGATCACCATGAATTATTCGACGGACTTTACTGGGGATATACAACTGAAGAAAAGTTACGCCGTAGAATTGCTCTGGCCCGGTCTACCTGTGAGATAATAGTCCATTTCGGATTGAGGCCTAACTTCACCATAACAAATGATGCTTATACCGGTATTTTCAACGGAATAGTACGTGCAGACCCTTACTATGCTGAAAATCCGAATTTTAAGGAAACAACGTTTCTGCACATCATTCACAACGGAGGCTGGATGTACTTTGACTCTTTCTATCGTTATAATCATGACTTCGATTACTTTCGTCTCTTTAATCTTCCCGATAAAAAGGCAGCCGATTTTACAGCTCCAAATGATATGTCTACCATTAATTGTATGGCGGCAGGAGTGAGGTTCGCCGATCGAGTTATTACGGTCAGCCCCTCATACGCCAAACAGATCCAGTTGGCCTGTGATGGTCTGGAACAGCTTTTCCATAATGTAATAGGAATCAACAACGCTATCGGCAGTGATTTTTATTCAAGGGTGAAGAGGCAGGTTAAGGCGTCCGGATTTTTAGAAACCTTTTATCCCAGGTTAAAGGAAATTATCAGGGGAGATAAAGTATTACAAAAGAAAATCGAGATAAGGTTTCCCGAGCTATTGAAGGGGGCTCGTTTTTGTGAATCAATTAAAGATAAAATGAGAAAGGAAATCCTTATACGTATGAGGAACAAGCTGCTTCTGCAAATTCAGTATGGACTTAAAGTCGATCCTGATAAGATTCTTTTTACAATGATACACAGGATTACCGAGCAAAAAGGTTTTCAGTTGCTTCTGGAGGCTTCGGAAGGCATAATCAAAAACTTAGGTTTTCAGGGCATAATCGGCGGGCAGGTAGCACCTGGTGATCTGCGGGCTGAAGAGCTCATGCATGGATTAATTCAGTTGAGAGACTATTATCCTGATAACATTTCAGTCAATATAGGATTTCAGGACGTCAGCGTTTCTCTGCTTTCTTCTGATGTTTTACTTATGCCTTCGATGCATGAACCAGGAGGTATATCACAGCTGGAAGCTCTTGCATGCGGATGTCTTGTTGTTGCACGGGCAACAGGAGGCCTGAGGGATACAGTCACCCCACTGCGCGTTAAAGGTCAAAGGGTCATTGGAAATGGATTTCTGTTCTCAGATTTCAATTCCTGGTCTTTTTATGATGCCATGGACCGGTGTGCGTCTTTTTTCAACCAGCAGGATCAGGTTCAAATATTTCGAGCCCGTGTAAACGCAAAACGGGCTGTCTATTATTGGGACAAATCGGCAAAAAGATATATTGACGAGCTGTATGGTATCAACGAAATTATTCGCAGTGCCTGAAAATATTAACAGAAAGATGTGGAGTTTATATGCAGAATGTGTATAATTTTTCTACAATGTACTCCAGGGCTAAATTTTACCAAAATAAATGATGAGGTAACAGTTATGGATACGATGCTTTTTGAGTTTTCTGATACAATCGCCGGGTATGTAACATCGAGTGACCCTGGAAAAAAGCAATTTAAGATAAAAACAACGGATGAGCGTGAATTTTCGGTTAAATTAACACCCACGACTTATGGCCGGCTCCTTTATAACCTGGATGAGCCGTATATGGATTGTACAGGGCAGATCGACAGCCTGCTTGTTCAGGGGCAGTACTTGTTCGCTTACGGTATTTTTTACCCACAGGCAGGGGGCCACGTATTTGAAGCAAAAGCCATTGATTTTCCGGAAAAAAAGCCTGATAAATACAGGTTTGAAGAAGCGAACTGGTGGGTGAACCAGGCAGAAAGCGTCGCGAATTTCTTTTTAAAGTCTCAGTTCGGCGGCGGGGACAACATCGATTACCGGAACTACAGGACTTCATTGTCAATATCGGGTGAACATAAAGCAGGTTTTAGACAGGAAACGGATACTATCTCCCGGCTTATTTTCGGTTTTGCCTCGGCATTTCTCCTTTCCGGTGAGGATGTCTTTCTTGAAGCTGCGGAGAAAGGGACCCAGTATCTGCAGGACCACATGAAATTTTACGATGTAGATGAGAATATAATTTACTGGTATCATGGGATCAATGTTGAAGGAGAGAAAGAGCATAAGATATTTGCCTCGGAGTTCGGTGATGACTATGACGCCATCCCCATGTATGAGCAGATATATGCCCTGGCCGGCCCTACCCAGACATATCGAGCTAATGGGGACCCCGCTATTATGAAGGATATAAGAATGACGGTTGATCTGTTTGATAAATTTTTCCTTGATACCGAGAAGCAGGGATATTTTTCGCATATTGACCCGGTAACTCTGGATGCGAGGGCCGAAAGCCTTGGGCCGAACAGGGCAAGAAAGAATTGGAACTCTGTCGGTGACCATGCCCCCGCTTACCTTATTAACCTGTGGCTTGCGACAGGTGAAAAGAAGTACAAAGATTTTTTGGAATATACTGCCGATTGTATCGAAAAATATTTCCCTGATTATGACAACAGTCCTTTTGTTCAGGAAAAATTTCATGAGGATTGGAGCCATGATAAAAATTGGGGCTGGCAGCAAAACCGGGGTGTTGTCGGGCATAATCTCAAGATTGCGTGGAACATGATGAGGTTTTACAATCTCATACCTAAAAAAGAATATGTAGAGCTGGCAAAAAAAATTGCTCAAATAATGCCGGGCGTTGGTATGGACAAGCAGAGGTCCGGCTGGTATGATGTAATGGAGAGAGAGCTGGAAAAAGGAGAGGAGTTCCACCGATTTGCATGGCATGATAGAAAGGCATGGTGGCAGCAGGAGCAGGCGATACTGGCGTATCAAATTCTATACGGGGTGTTAAAGGACAAGAAATACCTTAAATACGCCAGAGAGGCGGCGGCATTTTATAATTCATTTTTTCTGGATCATGATGACGGCGGTATATATTTCAATGTGCTTGCGAACGGGCTGCCGTATTTGCTGGGAACTGAGAGACTGAAAGGGAGTCACTCAATGAGTGGATACCACTCAATAGAGTTAGCCTATTTGGCAGCAATTTATACAAACCTTTTAGCTACCAAACAGCCTCTCGATCTCTATTTTAAGCCTGTTATGGGTGGATTTCCTGATGGTGTTTTAAGAGTGGAGCCGGATATTCTTCCCCCTAAAAGTATTAAAATTTCCGGTGTATGGGTCGGCAACAGGCAGTGGGAAAATTATGATTCAGATAGTTTAACGGTTAGTTTGCCAAACCTTAATTACAGACCTAAGATAAAAGTTAGATTGGCCCCGGCCGGTTAGTGTTGTGAGGTTTTAATGATTGCGCTTGTTAACCAGACGCTTCGCGTTCGGATAATTCCGCCGGTGAGCGGCATTAAATTACAGTAAGGATAAAGTCAAAGGAAACAGTAATGGAATTAAAAGTTGATAAACAAAACAATGTTACAGTGATTGAAATAGCAGGGGATCTTGACGGAGCGTCTGCCGAAACTGCGCAGAACGAGATATCGAAACACATTATTTCCGACTGCTCTCTGGTTTTTAATATGGAAAAGTGCACCTTCATTTCCAGTGCCGGGCTTCGTGTTCTTTTAATGTCCGCCAAGCATATTAAAAGAGAAAACGGCAAAGGAGCATTGTCAGGGCTTTCCAGTGACATAAAAGATGTAATGGAAATGACAGGATTTGATCATATTTTTAATAATTACGACAGCCTATCAAAGGCTATTGATGCAATAAAGAAAGAGAAATAAATGGAAAGAATTGACACTTACCCCACACAGAAATACAAGGGATTTAATCTGCGCCCGGGCAGGCCCATTCCTTTCGGAGCAACGATCATACCGGGCGGTATAAATTTTTCCATATTTTCAAGCCATGCGACCGGTTGTGAGTTGGTGCTTTTTAAAAAACGGGAGCCAAGGCCCTTTGCAACAATCCCGTTCCCGGATGCATTCAGAATTGGAAATGTTTTTACGATGATAGTGTTTGACCTGGATTATGAAAACATCGAGTATGGCTATCACATGGACGGGCCTTTTGATCTTCAGCAGGGGCACCGGTTCGATAAACACAAAGTGTTGATGGACCCTTATGCGAAGGTGATCGGCGGAAGAGATGTCTGGGGAGAGGAGCCGGATTGGGATGATATTTACCAGCACCGCGCGAGAATTGTCTTTGATGATTTTGACTGGCAGGGCGACAAGCCGCTGGAAGTGCCGATGGAGGACCTGATCATATATGAAATGCATGTCAGGGGCTTTACATGTCATAGATCTTCAGGGGTCAAGCATCCCGGTACTTTCGCAGGCATAAGGGAAAAAATACCCTATCTAAAAAAGCTGGGTGTCAACTGTATTGAGATCATGCCGGTTCATGAGTTTGATGAGTTCGAAAATTCAAGGCCCTCTCCTGTTTCCGGGGAAAAACTCATGAATTACTGGGGATACAGCAACGTTGGGTTTTTTGCCCCGAAGGCCGGATACGCTGCGACAGGCCGATTCGGGATGCAGGTGGACGAGCTCAAGGCGACTATAAAAGATTTACACAGGAATGGTATTGAGGTTATTCTGGATGTGGTTTTTAATCATACAGCTGAAGGGAATGAAGACGGGCCCTATATTTCTTATAGAGGAGTTGATAACAAAACATATTACATTCTAACACCTGATGGATATTTTTACAATTTCAGCGGCTGCGGCAATACCCTGAACTGTAACAACCCGATCGTTCGGGGTATGATCCTGGATTGTCTGCGTTACTGGGCCTCGGCGTATCATATTGATGGTTTTCGTTTTGACCTGGCCTCCATTCTGGGGCGTGATCAGAATGGTGCGCCGATGAACAGCCCGCCGCTAATAGAATCGCTTGCATTCGATCCAATTCTCGGAAAGTGCAAATTGATCGCGGAGGCATGGGACGCGGGGGGGCTTTACCAGGTAGGCTCATTTCCGGGTTGGGGGAGATGGGCAGAATGGAACGGTAAATACCGGGATGATATCAGAAAATTTCTAAAAGGTGAGGTCGGTTTACTAGGGGCAATGGGGCAGAGAATCCAGGGGTCACCCGACCTTTACAGGTGGCACGAAAGCGGAGCATGCACCTCAGTAAATTTTATAACATGCCATGATGGTTTTACATTGAAAGACCTTGTTTCCTATAACGGAAAGCATAATGAAGCTAACGGTGAGGATAACAGGGACGGTAACAATGACAACGACAGCTGGAACTGCGGCTGGGAGGGTGAGACCGAGGATGTCGAGATAAACAGACTGCGCAGAAAACAGATGAAAAATGCTATTAGTATATTATTAGTCAGTCGCGGTGTCCCGATGCTGCTGTCGGGTGATGAAATGGGTAATACACAGTTTGGTAATAACAACGCCTATTGTCAGGACAACGAAATATCATGGCTGGATTGGGATAATCAAAAGAAAAATAAAGAAATATTTAATTTTGTAAAAGGTATGATCGCTTTTCGCAAGTCACATTCGGTATTACGGAACAAGACATATTTTCAGGATAGAGATCCGGAGGATTGCGGTTATCCGGAAATATCCTGGCATGGAATAAAGGCCTGGGACGCGGATTGGTCTGATAGCAGCAGGACAATAGCGTTCATGTTTTGCGGTAAAAAGGCGAAACAGGGAAAGAGCAATGACGATTTTATCTACACCGCGATAAATATGGACTGGAACATGCACAGTTTTGAATTGCCTGCAATCCCGGAACAGTTGAAATGGTACGTAGTAGTAAATACAGATGTTGAGCCGCCTGAGGATATCTGGTGTGCCGGCGAGGAAAAAGCAATCGAAAATCAATTTGAAGTATTGGTCGGTCCAAGGTCGGTCATGGTTTTGATAGGGAAGAAATTAAAATAGTTTAATACACTACAGAAGGAGAAACCAAGTCATGGAGACGAATTTCAGCGTAAACTATAAGAATAAGGTTGTCAAAGTTACACTCGCCGGAAGCCTGGACGCGAAACGGGCACCAGCGCTGGCGGATGAAATAAAAAAATTGATAGGTAAAGACATAGAAAAGATCGTTTTTTTCGCTAAAGATCTAGAATATATTTCAAGCGCGGGTTTGCGTGTTATTATTTTTTCAAAACAAAAAATCGGAACAGATATAAAACTGTACATGGTCGGGGCAACGGCAGATGTTCTGGATGTCATAAGGATGAGCGGTATAGACAATATTATGGAGATCACAGATATATACGAGGAATAATATATCCCTTATAAGGAATGATTTAATGGCTGATATTATTATGCCAGCAAATATGGAAAATTTCGACAGATTGATGGATTTTATTCAGATTGAAGCGGAAAATGTTGGATTCGATAAAAAGCTGGTAAATAAAATACGTCTTGCATGTGAGGAGATCATTATAAATGTAATTAATTACGCATACCCTGATAAAGAAGGGGATATTGAGATAAAGTGCAATTCTAACAAAAACGGCAGTGGATTCTTCATAAAAATTATTGATTGGGGGGCTCCGTTTAATCCACTGTCCAAACCCGAGCCGGATATAAATGCTCCCGCTGATGAAAGGGAGATCGGAGGGCTGGGTATTTTCCTGGTTCGTAAAGTAATAGATAAATTCGACTACATAAGAGAAGGAAATAATAATATCCTCACCCTTTTCAAATATTTTTCCTGAGCAGTATACGCATCATTAAAAAATATTGAGATCAAAGAGCCTGCATCCTGAAATTTTATATAAGAAAATAAGGTTGATATATGTACAGGTTTATAGGTGAGACTGTATCAAATCTGCTTAATTTAGTACAATATGTAGCTCTGCTGCTTGTGATTTTTTATTTATTATTCCCCACAAAGCTTTTCTCAACGATTGATATAGAACTTGGACAAGGTTCCCAAAAAAAGAAAATCCTCAGGATGGTATTGTTAATTTTATTCTTCGGAGGGCTTTCAATTTTTGCAACATTAAACGGGGTAAGATTTCTCGGTGTTATTGCAAACACCCGTGATTTAGCGCCTCTAATTGCAGGAATGTTGGGGGGGCCCATAGCCGGTCTTGGCGCAGGACTCATTGGAGGTGTTCACCGCTATTTATATGGAGGATTTACAAGCACTGCCTGTGGCACAGCTACAATCATTGCAGGTTTAACAGGGGGTATTATTTATAAACTGAATAAAGGTAAATTTCTTTCCCCGCTTTATGCTGTGATTTTGGGTATAATCTTTGAATCATTTCATATGTTGCTGGTTCTTATTCTAAGCAGGCCTTTTAATCAGGCCCTCGAAGCTGTTAAGTATGCCATACTGCCGATGATTGTTGCCAATGCTTTTGGTTTAGGCCTCTTTTCCTTAATAATTCAAAACTATAGTAAAAAGCAAAAAATAGAAGCGGCGAAAAAAAAGACTGAAAATGAATTAGAAGTTGTTAATTTACTGCAGACCAATATTCTTCCAGGCATATCGTATGAAATGAAAGAAGAACCTGAATTGGATTTTTCTTTTGACGAGCTTATTCCATTTATGGCCAGAGAAATTTATAAAAAAGGTATTGTCCTTTTTAATAAAGATGATAAAGCGGATAAGATATTTTATATTCAAAAGGGCCTGATGAAATTGGTGGAAATTAATAAGATCGTTGGAGAGGGTGCAATTATTGGAGAAACGGGTATTTTTTCACCTTATCATAAAAGAACTTTAACAGCCGTATGTGAAACGGATTTAGAAGTATTAGCTATTGACCAGGAAAAAATATTTAAGGTCCTGTATCAAAGCCCCTCGCTTTTATTGGGTCTTCTTCAATTAAGCATTAGGCGTTTTTCCGTGAACCTGAAAGAAACAATCGCAGAAAAAGAACAAATTGAGAGCGAATTGAAAATTGCGCGTTCAATACAGGCCAGTATGCTTCCAACGCGATTTCCGGAAAGAAATGATATTGATATTTTTGCTATTATGGAACCTGCCTGGGAGGTTGGAGGAGATTTTTATGATTTCTTTTTTATTGATGATAATAAAATATGTCTGATTATCGGCGATGTTTCCGGGAAAGGTGTTACCGCTGCTCTCTTTATGGTTATTTCAAAAACATTATTAAAAACGGAAGCATTGCGTGATTTGGAGCCAGGGGAGGTATTATACCGAGTTAATAATTTACTTTGTCCGGATAATGAGGAGTGCATGTTTGTCACCGTATTCTGCTCGATACTGGATTTAAAGACCGGAGAATTGCAATACGCAAACGCGGGGCATAATCCACCATTATTATACACTAATAAGGCTGATTTTACATTTATTGATGTAAATAAAGGGTTTGTCCTGGCTGCAATGGATAACACAAAGTTTGTAACGGAAAAAATGTATCTTAAATCAGGCGATCTCATTTTTTTATACACCGACGGTGTTACAGAGGCGATGAACACTGATCAAAAACAATTTTCCAGTAGCAGATTGCTGCAGACCCTGTCGAGTTTAAAAGGGAAAAAAGTCCAAAAATGCATAGAGGGTGTAAGGGAAGAAGTGAGATCTTTTGTAAAAGAAGAGCCCCAATCTGATGATATTACAATGCTTGCATTGGAATATAATGGAAAAAATTGATATTACAGGAAAATATTTAAGGCGTGTATAGCCTTCGTTTAAAACATTAACCTGAAAGCCTCTTCCCCTTGGGACGGCGTCTTGTCAGGCAGGAAAGCAATTTGAAATCTTCAGCCGTAATGCAACAGAAGTATCGCTATGCCCCGGAGGCAGGGCACAGGTTCGACATAAACAAACATCTGCAGATTCCCGCCGGGAGCCCGTATGTTTTGTTTTCAGTCCTTTTTTTTCAGGAATGCGAAGCTCGCGGATTAGCGGCGAAGTAGGTGAGCTTAGTCGCTGACGCACGTCAGTTTTTGACCGCCTGCGTAGCGACACACGGATGGAAGTCCATGAGCCTCATTCATCTGGTAGCAGGTCGGATGGACTGTGCCTGTATTGCAGTTACCGCGATGGTGTATACGATATCGATGACTTCCGCGCCCCTGCTCAGGTCGTTTGCCGGCTTGTTGAGGCCCTGTATAACAGGCCCAATAGCCGGTACTTTCGCAGAACGCTGCACAGCCTTGTATGCGGTGTTTCCCGCATCCAGGTCGGGAAAGATGTATACCGTTGCCTTTCCCCCGACTTTGCTGTCCTTCAGTTTAACCCGTGCAACCTCCTCGGAAGTTGCAGCATCGTACTGTATCGGACCCTCGATGGGTAGATCAGGCCGTTTTTTACGGGCGATCTCCGTCGCTTTTCTGACCTTGTCTACATCTTTTCCCTTTCCGGACTCGCCCGTAGAATAGGACAGTATAGCTACAACAGGTTCGATACCGAATGACTTTGCAGTGTCAGCGCTTGTTACCGCAATATCGGCAAGCTGGTTGGCATCAGGGTTCTCGACGAGAGCGCAGTCGCCGTATACGAGTACGTTGTCAGGCATGCACATGAAAAATATGCTCGATGCCAGTGAAGCCCCGTGTTTCGTCTTGATTATCTGAAGGGCGGGTCTCAGGGTATCTGCGGTTGAATGCACGGCCCCCGAAACGTACCCGTCGGCATCTCCGCATTTAACCATGAGTGCAGCGAAATGAACCGGGTCCAACATGAGATCGCGTGCCATCTCCTGCGTCATGCCTTTGTGTTTGCGAAGCTTATACAGCCTGGATGCATACCGGTCGATTGTTTTCGCATCGCAGAGTGTGTTATCCACGATTTTTAACCCTGATATATCGACCCTGTTGTTTCGTGCCGTTTCTTTTATTTTCTCCTCATTTCCGATGAGCGTCAGCCTGCAGATGCCCCGCTCCAGAACCTCGGCAGCAGCAATGATTACCCGCTTTTCAGTGCCTTCTGGCAGCACGATATGTTTCTGTTTTTCTTTTGCCTTCTGGAGAATTCTGTACTGAAACATCTTCGGCGTGATAATATTCGTTCTCACCCTGCCGAGCATTGTATGTATCCTGTCGATATCGACACTGTTTTCTACGAGGCGGTTCACCATCGAAATTTTTTCCCAATCGTCGTCAGCGAGCTCTCCCTTGATGTTGTTTATATTGAGCGCAGTGCTGTAGGTATCCTCTTTGACAGAAATCATGGTAAGGCAGATATCCGGTATCCCTGTGATCAGGGTACGGACGTTTTCTCCGGGAACAAGCCCCCCAGTGAGCACGATGCCCGAGTAGTGCGGAAAACGACGGGATTCCTGGGCCGCCAGTGCGGTAAAAATGATGTCGATCCTGTCTCCGGGTGTGATGAGCAGGCATCCGTCTTTATCCTTTATATACATCAGGGCGTTTTCAGGTGTCATGGCTAAAACGCGGATATCGGTCACTATTTCAGAGAGATCTGAGGCGCAGTCAATGAGCGTTGCGCCGAGTTTTTCGATTATTTCTCTCAGACGGGGACCTGCAATCTTCGGGTTATCGGGAACGATCCCGAATAACGGAATATGCCTCTCTTCCAGGAATGCTTTCAGCTTCCGGCCTTCATCTTCGATATGCGCAGATTTGATCCTGTTGATAATTGTACCGAGCAGGTTGCAGCCCATTTCCCTGAACGAATCCGCACACTCGATGATACTGCCGGTAAGCCCCTCGAATGTCTTACTCGCGGCGCTTGCGATGAGAATAACATCTGCATTGAGGTTTTTTGCAAGCTCGGCATTGATATCGAACTCGAGAGCTGCGGTCGCGCTCATGTAGTCCGTGCCTTCTATTATAACAGCGTTTCTGCCTTTTTCGATCTTTCCGAAGGCGCTGAATATCCTTTCGAAAACGGTATCGGTATTGCGGATCGCATCTTCCATGGAAACGGGGTTTATATCGATCGGATCGTCATCAAGCGCAAAGATACTTTTGATCAGTTCGGCATCTGAATCTATCTTTTCCCCGGGTTTGTAACGCTGTCCTATCGGCTTCATATACCCGACACTGGGAACGAGTCCGCGCAGAGCGTTGATTAATCCGATCGTTATGAAGCTCTTACCGCTTCGCTGCTCTGTTGCTGCGATGAAGATACTCTGTTCCATGAGCTCCTCCCTGGATGGTGAGAATTGATGAAACCCAATTATCCTGCACGTACTCAATTCATGCTATTAGTATAGCAAGGGATGGTTTTAAAGTCATTTTAAATCAAGATGCCCGCATCGAATGGAGGTACAGAGGCACAGGTTTCCTCTTACAGGCCGAGTATGGAGTAGACAATATCCTTTACCATACCGGTTTTCTCTAATGAATGGAGTACGGGGTCAAGCTCACCCGGTGAGCCCGCAAGAAAATAAATAAACCCCTCAACCTCGCTTCCGACGAGCTCGCAGGTAAGAAAGCTGTTTTCTCCGGCAACGTCGCGGGGTTTTAATTTTCCGGTGGTATGCAGTATTGCGGATTTTCTCAGGCTGTGCGAATCGTAGGGACGCTCCTCGAGGCGTATGACCTTGCTGAGCCGCGTTATCTTACGTACCATGATATCCTTTTTTTTCTCGCTGCTGAAAAAGGTGAGTACAACGCTGCCCTCCACCACGGCAGGCTCTTCAAGGCCGTGTCCCACAACAGTGCCGATGTTGATTCCCTCATTGCTGAAGGCGGAGGCAATACTCGTCAGCGCTCCTGCGCGATCCACGACGTGAACACGAAACACCCAGTGGTATTTATCAGATCCACTCATTGTAAAACCCTCCCATCTTTATTGTCTGAAACGTCGGGAAAGCAAAACGGTTTTATACGGCCTGACAGCACACGGAAGGTTTCAACAGCGAGCGCTTCCATCTCGAGAGACCCTTCAAATATGAAGATCGGTGCCATCCTCGAAACTTTCTTACGGAGCGCATCTCTTATGAGCGCGCTCCTGATAAGCCCACCGGTAAACACAACCGCCTCTATTTCCGCTCCCAGGGCAGCGTACATTGAACCTATCTCCTTCACAATTCGGTGAACGAGCGCACCGACGACGAGACGGGCCTCTTCATCGCCCTTTTCGATACGTTTTTCGATCTCTTCCATGCGGAAGGTGCCCAGGTATGAGTATAGTCCCGCTTTTTTTGATAGTTCTTCCATGAGCGCCTCTCTTGTGTACTTTCCCGAAAAACAGAGGTCTATGATACCTCTTAGAGGAAGAGTCCCGGCGCGATTGGGAGTGAAAGGGCCGTCTCCTAAAAGCGCAATATTCCCGTCTATCATTTTACCTCCTTTGACGGCGGCAACGGTTATTCCTCCGCCGAGATGCGCGACCACGAGATTTACATCTTCAACGGGCCGGCCGATCAGATCTGCGGCCTTCCGTGAAGCGGCATGAACACTGAGCGCATGTGAGGTGCTCAGACGGCGAATCGGTTTGAATCCGGAAATCTCTGCTTCAGGGATGAACTCATCCACGACAACCGGATCCACGACATATGCGGGTATTTTGAGACGCACGGCCAGCTCGGCCGCAGCAGGAATGCCTAAGTTGCTTGCATGTACCATTTCCGGATGCTCGATGATACCGGAGACGATGCCTTCGTCGATCTGTACCTGTCTGGTCTTCACTCTTGAAACTTCGGCGATAGTATAGGTGCCGCCGTTGAGTTTTCCAGGAGGGCGCGGTACAAACCCTCCCCGTGCGGCAATGGCATCGATCTTTTTTTCTTTCCATTGCACGAGTGCATCGGAGATGAGCTCGAGCACGGTTTTAACCTGCCTCCTGGTTATTTCAGGGGAGCGAGGCGCCCCGACAGTGTGGGGGATCTCCAGTTCATGCAGGGGGTTTTCATTTTCAAAGAGGGCGAGCTTTATGGAAGTCGAGCCCGGGTTGATGACAAGTGTTCTGTACTTTTTTTCTCCTGCAGATGCCTTTTTTGTACGGGTTTTTTTTCTTTCGCCGGTTGTGCGCTGGGCATATATACTGCAGAGCGCGATCGAGAGGAGCCTTGTTTCCAGTGTATCCGCTCTGGAAAGAATGATATAGGGAATGGGGAAACCTATCGTAATGCAGGCCATTGATGCCTGTCCGAACTTTGACATTGCGGTAAAGGTCTTGTAGAGAATATTGGCTGCGTCGATTCCCGGGCAGACGAGGACATCGGCTCTGCCTGCGACCTCCCTGGCATTGGGAAGGTCGGGCATTCCTTTTATGCTCACCGATTCCGGATCCACGGCAAGGTCGAAGGATAGCGGCCCGCTCACAAATGCATGAGGCCACTGGCGTTCAGCGAGACGCCTGCCTATCCAGGTAGAGGGCAGGGATGGTATCTGCTTTTCGTTTGCGGACAGAACAGCCACACGGGGACGCTCTATGCCGACGACAACCCGCGCAACCTCCACGGCATTGTCAATCAGGTTGACCATCCTGCCGAAATTACATACTGTTGTGACGCCTGCATCGGTCATAACAAAAGGTCTGCCGTTTTCTACAGGAGATGCCTCGATAATTGTGGCAACACTCACTGTGGGACGGACGGCCAGCCGGATGATGTAACGGTTGATGATGGGGGTCGAAATACCGCCTTTCAAAACGATATCTATACCGCCTTCTTTAATGAGCTCCACGGTCTGTGCTGCGATACTTTCATCGTCGGCAGCAGCGACGATGTCGTTCACGGCGATATCGATGCCGACTTCTTCCACCGCCTGGTATATCATTTCTCTGTTGCCTACAAGTATAATACGATCGATTATTCCATGGTCCCGCGCGGATTCAACGAGCTGTAAATCAGGGGCGCGATGCCCGCCCGCAATGAGCACGGTTGATGATTGAAGGGTTCCCGCGATTTCGATGAGATCCGTCACCCTCTGCAACCTGTTAGCTGCGATAATTTTATAGGCATTACTTTCCATATCCATTGCCTGCTCCTCATTATATCGGCTGTTGATCTTCTAAGTAACTTCGCGCAAGTTACTGTTTGATTCTCGGCCGCGAAGCGACATATCCCGCCAGGGACATTCCCTCGGGGGATTCACGTCGCTTTTAAACAGCGGGGAGTTCAACATTCAGATCAGCGGCTGGATAATTCATCATAGTAAAGCACGGTCTCGGCTAGCTCTCTGTCGATTATCAGCACATTCACGATACCGCCTGCAAGTACTGCCCTGGTTATCGCGCCCTTTCTCTTTCCGCAGGCTATACCGACAATGTTTCGTATTTTCCGTATATCTGAAATAGGAAGTGTGATAATCCTGTCGTAAACTTTATTCGGCACATGATTGCCGTCTTTATCGATGAAGTCGAGGTTTACATCTCCGACAGCGCCGAGGCTTTTCAGGTACGTGATTTCATCCGTACTTACGAAACCGTATTTTACATAGGAGGATTCAGGACCCAGATCGCTGAAGCTGAATACGGCGCAGCTCAATCCTTTTAGCAGTTCAAAAATCTCCCTCGTATTGCTGTCCCGCATCAGCACCACTTTTGTCTTTCTGCTGTCCAGGATCGCCGGAGCGTTGATTACGTAGCTGATACCGCCGAAAACATCCGCAAACGATCTGGCGATGGAATTGGTATGAATCCCTCGCTCGATCTTTCCCAGCCCGCCGCATATCGGCACGACCTCAACGTTAATCCGCCTTGGAGATTCCATCAGAGCCACCACGCTCTTGAGGGTAAGCCCCCAGTTCACTCCCATGCTGTCGCCATCTTTCAAAATACGGCATAGTGCATCGATTAGGCTCACCGCTATATCCCGAAGAATCTCCTGCGGATCATCGTGACTCGGAATAATTATACACTCCTTGAGATCGTAACGCTTTTCAATGACCCGCTCCATCTCCTGAAAGCGTTCCCTCGCATAGTGCACCTTGATTTCAACGATATTTTTTTCACGTGCTTTTTTGAGGTATCGGGAGACCCGCACTCTGTTGATATTGAATTTCTCTGCAATCTTGTCCTGGTTCATATCCTCCAGGTAGTAGAGATGAGCAATCTTCGGAAGTAGTTTTTCCATGTCCGTTTCATTCATCGATCAGACCCCATTCAAAGGCTGCACGATATATTCGCGGGGATGCTCGAGGACCTTTTTGACATCCGCAAGAAAAAGGGCACCGGCTGCGCCGTCCACAGCCCTGTGATCACATGAAAGGGTGACCTTCATTCTCTGTCCCACCGCAAGCCTCCTGTTTTCAACGACCGGCACCTCTCTGACAGTTCCGGTTGTGAATATCATTGCCTGCGGCGGATTGATGATCGAAATCGAGCCTTCAAGCCCGAACACACCGAGATTGGAAATGGTAAATGTACCACCCGATTGATCTCCTGGCCGAAGTTTTTTACTGCGTGCTTTTTCAACAAGCGTACGGGCCTCCCTGTGTATCTCGAAGAGGCTTTTTTTCCCGCATTTTCTCAGAACCGGCACGAGTAGCCCACCTTCAACGGAGACAGCAATATTGATATTGATGTCCCGGTAGGTTCGTATCATGCCGTCGTGATAGGATACATTGCACTCCGGATGATTCTCGAGCGCAGTCGCAACAGCTTTTATAATAATATCGTTGAAGCTGATTTTTTCAGTGTTTCCGCCGTTCAGTTCCTCTTTAAGGATAGAGGTTTCTCTCATGTCAACTTCATCAAAGAGGTAGAAATGGGGAATAGTGCGCTTACTTTCGAGCAGCCTGGCTGCGATAACCTTTCTAATCGGTGAGGCAGCAGTTTCCTCGTACAGCGGTTCAATGTCCATATTTTTCCCGGATCCAGCCATTTTTAATTCCCTGATGTTGATGGCGGCAGAGTGTGCTATTCAGCAAGCGTTTCCCGAACCCCGCGAGCTATTCTTTGGGCATCCGGCATATTTTCAACTTCAAGCGGATGCGACATGGGCGGTGGCACGTCATACCCCGATACAATCCGTACCGGGCACTTCAGTTCTTTAAAGCAGTTTTTCGTTATCTCGTGGGAGATATGGCTCGCAAAGCTCCCTGTGTACGGTGCTTGGGTAACAATAACCGCTCTGCCGGTTTTCCGCACCGATTGTGCGATCGTTTCGATATCGAGAGGCACGAGGGTTCTCGGGTCGACGATCTCGATCTCTATTCCTTCACCTGCAAGAAGATTTACCGCCTCCTTTGTAATATTCACCATCTGGGAATAGGCCACAACCGTAATATCCTTACCCTCACGAACAATGTTCGCCTGCCCGAAAGGAATAGTGTACTCCTCGTTTTCCGGAACCACCGACTTTTCCAGGTACACCCACTGGTGCTCGATAAAACACACAGGGTTGTCGTCCCGAATCGCCGTTTTGAGCAGGCCCTTCAGGTCGTAGGGATTGGAGGGAATGGCAACCTTCAGGCCCGGAAACTGTGTGACTATCGATTCGAGGCTCTGTGCGTGCTGGCCTGCGTAACCCTTGCCTCCCCCGATAGTCGTTCGAATAACCAGAGGGATATCCGACTGCCCGCCGAACATGTAGCGTGTCTTCGCGGCCTGATTGCCCACGTGGTCCATAGCCATCAGAATGAAGTCTATGTACATGAGCTCGACAACCGGACGAAGGCCTGCAAGAGCTGCTCCGACGCCCGTGCCGACAATGGTAGCTTCGGAAATCGGTGTATTGAAGATTCGGTCCGGGCCGAAGGTGTCGTAGAGGCCGAGAGTCGCATTGTATGCCCCACCGTACGCGGCGACATCCTCGCCCCACAGCACAACGCGCCGATCGCGAAGTATCTCTTCATAGAGAGCCTCTAAAACCGCGTGCCTGCCGAGCAGCATGCCGTCGCTGTCCCGCTTAATCCGGCGAAAAGGTTTTAGTATATTTTTTGTTTTATACTCCTCGCCGATACTGTCCGAGGTTGTATCTGCGTACAGGCCCCATCCAATATGTTCCACCTCGGGCATGCGCCCCTTTGTCGCGAGAAGTGTGAGATCTTTGAGCTTCTGCCGGGTATCCTCCCACATCTTTTCGGCCTCGTCGGCAGACATGATGTTGTTCTCAACAATCTGGCCCGTAAACCAGTCAACCGGATCGTGCTTCCGCCAGGCCTCGGTTTCCTTGTTTGTACGGTATGCGGTGCCCTTGTCCTTGAAGTTATGTCCCCAGAACCGGTATGTGTTCGCTTCGATCAATACAGGCCCTTCACCCTTCAGGCAGAGATCCTTCGCCCTTTTTACCGCATTCCGAACAGTGAGTATATTCATACCGCAGATAGTCTCTGCGTGCATTGCAACATTGTTGTACCCTGCGCCCCTCTGGGACAGGTACTCGACATTCGTAACCTCTCCCTTCTGCTGGCCGGTCATGCCGTACTGGTTGTTTTCGACGAAGAAGATAACGGGAAGTCCCCTTTTGAACTGGGCCATGGTGGCGAAGTTCATTGATTCATGGGCGACTCCGTTGTTCATGGCCCCGTCTCCGACTGCGGCAAGCACGACACGCTCCCCACCGAGCCTGGAAACGGCAAGGGCTGCTCCCGTCGCGATGGGAAACCCGCCCCCGACGATTGCGTTTGCGCCGAGATGACCGACGGAAAAATCGGCGAGATGCATCGCGCCGCCTCTTCCCATACAGTATCCGGCCTGCATGCCGAGTGCCTCTGCCATCATTCGGTACAGATTATAGTCGATAACTGCCTCAAGCAAATTATCATATCCGCCTGTATCGAACTGATTCTCTTCCGCACTGCTGAGCACCTCTTTCAGCTCATCCTCGTTCATCGCATGGTATGCAAACAGGCCCTTTGCAAGTGAATGGCCGTGGGCCCTGTGGTGCACGGCGATGTAGTCGTTCTTTGACAGAGCGCTCACTGCTCCGGTCTGGGCTGCCTCCTGGCCGACGCTCAGATGTGTAGAGCCCCTGAATTCGAACCCATCATACGGCACGAATCGCTTGCTGTCGAGGTCCCTGATCGTATACTCAAAGGCGCGCTGAATGATCATCGCCCTGTAGAGTAAATGAGCCTTCTCTTTTGTTATGATTCCCTTTTCGAGCTCTTCCTTTAAGCTGGGACGGTACTGAAAAAGCAGTATCTCCGGCAGTTTCAATGTCGATGGTTCATCGGTACAGGGCATAACATCAATCTCTTTCATTTCTTTCTTCCTTTCTATTTGTTTTATATGATCTCATATGTTTAATAATAGGCGGATTATAACCTGATCACTTTGCATTCGAATAATGCCGCTAATGGACGGCGGTACTCAATAGAATTCCTGTAAAAGTGCGTGTATCTTCTTTTTTGTAACAGGCTGTGGATTCGCCGCAAGGTTTACCGCGTTTGCGGATACCTCGAACGCAATCCTCGCAAGGTCCTCCTCCTTTACACCTGCATCCCTGATTCGTGACCGTATATTGAGATTCCCGTACAGCTTGAGGAGACTGGATTCGAGATCGTTCGACCGGTCGAGCGCCCAGGCCAGGTCCTCGAACTGATTTTTACAGACCTTTGCATTGGACCGTACATGGCAGAGCAGGCCAAGTGCGCATCCAGACCCGTGCGGGATGTGGTAGAATGCGCCGAGAACATGGGATATTGCATGTCCCAGCCCGAGTCCCTTGGTAAATGAGATACCTCCGAAGGCTGCCGCCATGCACATATCCTTCCTGGCTTCGATATCATCTCCGCTTGTGTAGGCGCGGAGCAGGCTTCTTCCGATGAGCTTCACACCGTACAGCGCAAGCGCTTCATACAGGGGGTGATATTCGTCGTTCATCCCCGTATATCCCTCGATACAGTGCGAGAGAGCATCGATGCCAGTCTGCGCCGTAACCGCAGGCGGCATGGTTTTGCACACCTGTGGATCAATTACGGCGAGCCGGGGAACCATGTAGTCGCTCATCATGGTAAACTTGACGTCTCTGTCCGGGTCGGTGATGATTGCGTATTGGTTGGTTTCAGATCCCGTCCCTGAGGTGGTGGGTATTGCTATGACCGGCGGAAGCGGCGGTTTGATCTTCGCCTTGCCGCCGACCATATTTTCGAACTCTCTGAGGAGCCCCGTCTGTGAAACCCGTACTGCCGTTGCCTTGGTGGTGTCTATAGAACTTCCCCCGCCAACGGCAATCAGCCCGTCGCATTTGTTGTCTTTGTAGAACCGGGCTGCCCGTTCGATCGAGTTCACCGGCGGGTCGGGCTCGACCCCGGTATAAATCACGGACCGTACACCGCTGTCAGACAGTATTTTCTGAATTTCTGCTGTTTTTCCCAGTTTCTCCATTGCGGGGTCTGCGATGACCTGCGCTTTTTTAATGCCGAGTCGCGCTGCATGTCCTCCGATTTTTTTATAAACCCCTGCCCCGATGAGAAACTGTGGAAGCTTTGGAAACCGTATCTCCCAGATTTTTTCAGGTTCTTTATACACCTCCATCAGGTCCCATATCTTTTCTATTTCAGACTGTTCAACGTCGAATACGTGTCCGGTTGGAGGCAGTGGTTCGTCTCTCAGAAACGCGGGAAACGGATCGTGCACCCTGCTGAACTCCGCCTTTTTATTGAACGTGAGCTCATCTCTCAAATTCTGTTTTGCCGCCTCCAGTATATCATCAGGTGTGGTATGGACACCGAACCGGGCATTCAGGAGGTCGGATATGAAACTGTAGATTGACGCCTGTCTTCCGGGTACTGAGTTGAGACAGTACCCGAAGGTGTCGCAGGCAGCGGCACGGAGCTGGAAACGCAGGGAATTTTCCACCTGTCCATTTTTCGCGAGGGGGTGCCGGTAGGTCAGCCCCGCTGTATGGTCTGCCCCCTGGGGGCTGGTGGCATAGGTAACTCCCATCGCCTTTACGGCACGGGGGTCGTGTGCAGGCAAAGCCTGACCCCTGAATGCGGGAATCCTTGAAATATTAAAAGCTTTGGCTGTTTCCACAACGCCGCTTCCGATTATTCTCCCGAGCCCGGTATCCCGCTCGATCTCCTTCAGCAGGTTGAGCACCGAGTCAGGGTCACCCGGCTTCATCTTCCCCGCTTCCCCCGATATAGCGAGGGCAGAGCCGATTTCTATGAAGTCTACACCGAGGTCGTCGCATATGTGCTTGAACTGCGCGATCCTGTCGGTGTCCGCGATGCCGAGATTGGTGCCGATCATACTCACCGCCTCGTATTCGTAGGCGGATGTACGGTTGCCGTCTTCATCGAAGTATATGATAGAACACTGTACCACACACCCCGGCATGCAGGCGTGCATCTTGCCATGGCGCTCCCATACCGTGCGCCTGGTCTCTTCACCTGTGACTTTCTCGAACTCACGCGGCCTGCCGGTGCGGTAGTTGTCTCCAGGCATAGTCCCCTGATAACTGTTGGATGCAATGGTGAATGGCGTACCCTCGGTGGCAAAAAGACCGCATACCACATCCTTCTTTATCTGGTTTATCCAACTGCGGACCGTTTTAGTGAATAGCCGGCCGTCTGCAAGAGGAGGGGGAGATGAGCCGGTATCGTCAATGATTAACGCCTTCAAGCCTTTGGATCCCATGACCGCGCCGAGGCCGCCTCTTCCTGCGCTGCGGGACGGGTCACCGTACATGTCCGTGAGAAACACGGATGAACCCCTGTACCGCCGTTCACCTGCCGGGCCTATGCCGATAATTACTGTATTTTTGCCGAACTCTTTGGTAAGCCGGTCTACAAGGCCGAATACTTTCATTCCCCGGTACGGCTCTGCCGGCAGGAGCTTAACATTCTTGTTGGAGATTTTCAGGATATATTGGCTGCCGTCTTCCGGGACGTTCTCGATGATTACTGCGCGGATACCGAGCCTGTCTAACTTTTGCGCCGCAGGGCCTCCGGCATTTGCCTCTTTAATTCCGAGTGTGAGCGGGCTCTTTGCGCCGACTGAGATCCTACCGAGCTGTGGCGCGATTGTGCCTGCGAGCGGTCCGCATGCAAATATGAGCCTGTTTTCAGGACCGAGAGGATCTGTTTCGGGAGGGACTTCGTGGTTCATAATCCGTGCGATAAGCCCTCTTCCCCCGATGAGAAGCCAGTTTTCCGGGAGTGGTTCGAATCTCGCGGATAGTGTATTCATATTGACCCGAAGGATCTTTATGCCGGTATGCTGATCGGAACGGGTTTTCATAGTTTAGACTCCGGAAAACTTTCGAGCAGAGGGTTTGTTGAAAAGACCTGATTGTTCAAAAAGAATCCAGTTTTTTTACATAACTGTTTTTCGCTGTTACAATTTTTCATAGTATGTAATTATGTTCATATTTTGTCAAGATAATTCGCCTTCTCAACAGCTGATCCGTGACCCCCGATGAATAGAGATTGCATGTTTTTTATTAAAAATAGTCATGTGAACTTTCAAACGTAAAAGTTTCAAACCGGTAAATGCCTGATGGTGCACTATCCTGATGATTTTTACCTATAGTATGTATACCTGCGGTACGCGATGGTATGAAATTGTAACATAATAAGTCAGTTGAGCATAAAAATTCTGGTACCTGTGCCCTTGGTACCTGTGCCCTTGGTACCTGTGTCCTTGGTACCTGTGCCCTTGGTACAAATAACCGGAATCTTAATGAATAAAACCACAATTATGCTAAGCTGCGGAATCAGGCCAGCGTCTCAAATCTCCCTGATTATTTCTTTTTTCGTGTACAGGGTTTCGAGATACCTGCGGGCAGGGATTCCCCAGGAGAATACATTCTTTCGCGTACCGCGGCGAACCCTGTTGAGTGTTTTTTCGTCGGTCTTTTTAAAGAACAGGGCGCACCGTTCCATGGCATCATAGAATGAAGAAGGGGTAAAATCTGAGAAAAGCCAGCCGTTACCCTCAAGTGACCGTCCCTTTTTATGAATAGGGCGCACCGTGTCTCTGAGACCGCCTGTTGCGCGGGCGACAACGGGACAGCCGCAAAGGTGGGCCTCGAGCTGAACGATGCCTCCCGGTTCATATAGAGAGGGCATGAGAAATACATCGCAGGACAGGAGGGGAATGCACATATCCTGAAACCCTATATTCACCGAAACGTCTTTTTGATAGTATGACTGAAGCTGAATCAGGCCACGTGATATTTCCTCAGCCCGCCTATCTCCTGATGCGACCGATCCCCCGATAATACCCTGGAAACGAAGCGTTTTGAAAATACCTTCTGAAGCCTCGAGAAGAAGCTGAAATCCTTTCTGTTCAGTAATACGGTGTATCATGGCAAACAGGACCCTGTCCGGATCTATGTCGAACCCCTTTTCGGCCTGCAGCAAGAGCTTGTTTCGCATACGAATGAGGATTTCACGCCTTGTTCTGTTGGGAATTTTTTCGGGTGCGTGCGGACCATTGAGAATTTCCGGGTATCGGACCTGAACGGGTTTTTTAGTTGAGGGAGATTTTTCCAATCTATCCATAAGCAGCGGGTAGCTGCTTTCTACAAAATGAAGTTCTCGAAACCGCCGTTTCAGACGTTGTTCGAAATCTGCGGCAACAGCATTGCTTATGCCAGTTACGTCATGGAGTATATGCTCCAGGCCGTCCGACGCTATCTTTATCTGTTCTGCATAGGAAGGGCTTACAGTGATAACGTGATCGCTGAACCGCACACCGGCTGCCATACAGTTTATCCTGTCACTGTGCACCGGATCGTAGAAATCCGGTCCGCAGTCTTCCGGTAAGTTGAACAGCCTGAAAAGGTCGAATCCATTCTCATACCGGTAGTAAGAATCAAAGTACTGCCATCCGACATTGTGCATGACATGAAAAAAGGAGGTCTTTTTATAGTTTAGGTTATATGCGTAAAACGGGTCTGCCCGAACCACCCCGTTGATCAAGCCGGTGTACGCATCGTTCGTAAGGGTGAAAAGCGGCTTCAGCTCAAGGATCCTGATTGCCTCTGTGCTAGCGCGAGCGAAAGCGATTCTTCGCCTGAGCTTTTCCTCTGCTGTGTAACCCCAGTATAACCCGTCGAAGAATTCATGGTGGTCAAGCAGAATGAAATGAATCCCTTCCACATCCCCACGGTGTATTCCGACTTCATACTCTATGTCCTGAATGAAAAAGCGTACGTTTGTGCCTGTGTACAGTATTCTGTAGCGTTTTACCGCATCCTGCATTTTCTGAACAAGTGTTTGATCACCGTATCGGTACAGAGGGGTAATAACGTACACCTCTTCCCCCAGCCTGACGAGCTCACGGGGAAGCTCAAACGCCACATTGGCAAGCCCACCGCTTTTCGAAAAGGGTTCTGCTTCAGCAGAGAGAAACACGACTGCTCCCCGTTTATTGCTGGACCTGAGATACTCACCGATTGCCCTCAAATCTTCCGATTGCTCCTTGCAGAGGAGGGTTATGTACTCGAAGAGCTTTTTTGCCGGCAGCACTCTGTTTGTCTGCATGTGGAAAAAGGCGCGTTTTAAACCGAGGAGCGCCGCCTCCCTCTTTTTTTCGCGAAACAGGTCAAGGATGTGCTTCTTGATGAAAGAAACAAGCGCAGTAAAACTTACTGCATGGTTTGCGGTTTCTTCGAAAAAGAAATTGAAGGGTATACGACTGATGTCATTGATCGTGCAAAACCGTGAAAGAGAGTCTTTCAAAAAATTGCTGTAATACTTCTTCGGCTCGTCAAGTTTTTCGAGCATAAGGAATTTGATTCGATCGGTATAGGAAACCGTTGTATGAATTCGTGAAACCTTGAGCTCTCTTCCGGTAAAGTAGTTGTAATGTCCGGTTACCGGTGAGTAGATGGGGTCGACAATCCTGTACCACGCATCGTCTTCGATTGGGAGAGACGGTCGGTCGAACTGAATACTGATATCCTGGCTGTGCTCAGAAAAATTAAAGGCCCCTATCCAGAACTTTTCGTCCGTATACTTCAGCGCGGCAGCAACCATGGTATTGTTTGTCCAGAGAAGCCATCCAGTACCCCTGTTGTGCCTGTGAAAGGAATAAACCTCCCGGTAGAACTGTTCGAGACCTGGCCTCGAGGCAAACTCGAACTGGTTCCAGTTAACATATATGTTGTCCAGATACACCTTCCAGCCCTGTCCCTCTGCACTCCCCTCGTAATCCATGACCATGTTGTTCATGAAGCAGGTGAGCCATACCGCCGGCCGGAGTCCCCTGAGTCCGAACGTATTGAGTGCACGGCGTTCGTCGTGATTCCCGAGAATTCCGAGAAGCTCGGTTCCCGGGATAAGAGCGCCCGGATAGTAGCCGTCGTACAGGTGATAGATTTCACGGACATCGGATTTTCCGTGCGTTATGTTTTCGCAAATCTTGAAGAGGGCTGAATTGTACGGTATGATGCCGCTTCTGGTGAGAAACCGCTCTCTGCCCCAGTAACATTCAGCTACGTTTATAAAAAAGCGTTTGTTTCTTTTTCGCAGTTTTTTCTCAATAGAGAGTGAGAGGTAGTAGTGGAGGGGGACCGCTATCCTCTCCCTGCAGGCGGAATCGTAATATCCGGTGGTGATGAAGTGTTCGTCCTCCCGGTCATTGATGATGATCGTGCCCTCGACCATCTCCTCATGACTACGCCTTCGGCTGTACACGAGGGGAAAGTTGTTCTTCTTCATAACGATTGGTACCGCATGTGCCGAATCGAACCGTATGCCGTCGATATCGAACTTCTCTATGAGCATGCCGATCGAATCGGCCAACCATTCCCACACCTCGAATTTTCTATAGTTGAGAAGCCGCCCGTCATTCCAGCTCCCGTAACGGCCGTCCGTCGCTGCTCTGACGACGAGGTTTCCGGAATCGTCGTAGCAC
>Ga0315534_1000129_pt1 | contig 44061 bp, 31 predicted proteins | sample SalMarSW160240MG_FD_203094 | JGI IMG/M metagenome (GOLD analysis project Ga0315534, IMG submission 203094) | Salt marsh sediment microbial communities from the Plum Island Ecosystem LTER, Massachusetts, United States - Salt Marsh Sediment SW1602-40 ... | reverse complement strand
AGCCGGATGCCATCCTATCTTTTGCCGAGGGGTTGGCACTGAGTCACTATCAATTCCTGAAATACATCAAGGAGCGGGATGAAAAACGGTCGTCTCTGCGTCACCTGATGATCTGCAGTAAGTCGATCAGGGAAAAGCAGGTGGCTCAATTGACTTACCTGCTGGAGGCGGTCTATCGCTGCCGTGATCTGATCAATGAACCGTTATCCTATCTGACGGCACCACAACTGGCAAGAGAGATACAGAAGCTTGGTAAGGAGGCCGGTTTCATGGTTGAGGTGTTCAACAAGAAAAAGATTGAAGCCTTAAAGATGGGCGGATTGCTGGCAGTCAATAAGGGCAGTGTTGATCCGCCCACGTTCAGCATCCTGGAATGGAAGCCGGACAGGCCAAAGAACAGAAAACCACTGATCCTGGTCGGGAAAGGGGTTGTGTATGATACGGGGGGGCTCAGTTTAAAACCCACCAAAAATAGCATGGATTACATGAAATGTGACATGAGTGGAGCTGCTGCAGTGGCAGGAGCCATCTATGCTGTATCAAAAGCAAAACTGCCGGTCCATGTTATCGGACTGATCCCGGCAACCGATAACCGGCCCGACGGGAATGCCTATGTCCCGGGAGATGTTGTTAAAATGTACAATGGTACCACCGTGGAAGTACTCAACACGGATGCAGAAGGAAGGATGATCCTTGCCGATGCGTTGAGCTATGCCGGCCGGTATGACCCGGAACTGATTATCGACCTTGCTACATTGACCGGTGCAGCAGCTGTTGCTATCGGGAAATATGGAATCGTGGGTATGGGCAATGCAGACAGGAAATATTTCGACCGGCTTGAAGAGAGTGGGAATGCTGTGTTTGAACGGATTGTGGAATTTCCCTTCTGGGATGAGTACAATGAATTACTGAAATCGGATATTGCGGATGTGAAAAATATCGGTGGCAGGGATGGAGGAGCAATCACGGCCGGAAAATTTCTTGAACGGTTTACCGAATGCCCCTACCTTCACCTGGACATTGCCGGACCGGCATTCCTGGACCGGGAAGATTCCTACCGGGGAAAAGGAGGAACGGGAGTGGGTGTGCGGTTGCTCTTCGATTTCTTGAAAAATTACAGACCATGAAGTTTCACATGAGTATAAAAAATAGCTACATTTAATTCCCCAGCCGGTGCCTGACTAAAAGGGATACCGCCGGAGTGAGTTATATAGAAAACAGAAGAATATGCCAGATCATACCCTAAAAATCGGAATTTCACAGGGAGATATTAATGGAATAAGTTATGAGGTTATCTTAAAGACCCTGATGGATAATCGGGTGAATGATATTTGCACCACCGTAGTTTATGGTTCACCGAAAGTGGCTGCCTATCACAGGAAGGCACTCAACATCACCAATTTCAGTTTCAATAACATCAATACCCCTGAAGAGGCAAATCTGAAACGGGCGAACATCATCAATTGCCTTGATGATAACATCCGTGTCGAGTTGGGAAAATCGACAACGGTTGCCGGTGAAGCATCCATTATATGCCTCAAAGCGGCAGTGAGTGATCTGAAAGAGGGGAAGATTGATGTTCTGGTCACGGCGCCGATCAGCAAACACAACATTCAATCAGCCTCCTTCGAATTTGTCGGGCACACCGAGTATTTAATGGATCAGTTTGGTGTGAATGATGTGGTAATGATCATGGTAAACGACACGCTGAGAATTGGGCTGGTAACGGGTCATATTCCCCTGGCACAGGTGGCTTCCACGATCACGACAGAACTGATTCTAAAAAAGATAAAAACCCTGCACCGCTCCCTCATGGAGGATTTTGTTATCAGGAAACCAAAAATTGCCGTGCTGGGACTCAATCCACATGCCGGCGACCAAGGGCTGATCGGAACCGAAGAGAAGGAGGTGATTATCCCGGCTATACGAAGTGCCAGAGAGGAAGGGATACTGGTATTTGGCCCCTACCCGGCTGACGGTTTTTTTGGATCCAGACAGCTTACGCGGTTTGATGCCGTGCTCGCCATGTATCATGATCAGGGATTAGCTCCGTTCAAATCGATGGGATTTGCCAATGGGGTGAATTTCACAGCAGGTCTTCCCGTAGTCAGAACCTCACCGGCTCATGGAACAGCGTTTGAACTGGCCGGAAAGGATGAGGCATCGCCCGATTCGTTCCGAAGTGCCCTCTTCCTTGCCTGTGATATATATAAAAACCGTGGGTTATATAAGGAGTTGACCAGCAATCAACTGCCTTCGTACGATGAAGATAATGGCAAGGAATAGGTGCTGCTTTCCCTGTTGATCCTCCTCGCCTGGAAAAAACAGTGATTGGTTCTGCTGCAAAACATACAGAATATCCTACTCTATGATTGAAATCATTATGCGAGGTAATATTAATACTTAATTTTGTTTTCGAGATTATACCTGAATAAAACCAAAACATACCGCTATGGCAAAAATTACTCGGCAGGATGCTCTTGACTACCACAGTCAGGGGCGTCCGGGAAAAATTGAAGTGATCCCAACCAAACCCTACACCACGCAGATCGATCTTTCTCTGGCGTATACTCCCGGAGTGGCTGAACCGTGCCTGGAGATTCAAAAAAATCAGGAAGATGCATATAAATATACTGCCAAGGGAAATTTAGTGGCAGTAATCTCTAATGGAACCGCCGTTCTCGGACTCGGGAATATCGGTGCATTGGAAGGAAAGCCGGTGATGGAAGGAAAAGGTTTACTCTTTAAGGTATTTGCTGATGTCGATGTGTTCGATATTGAGGTCGATACCATGGATGTGGAAAAAATGATCGAGGTGGTCAAAGCCATTTCTCCAACCTTCGGAGGAATTAACCTTGAGGATATTAAAGCACCGGAATGCTTTGAGATCGAAGACAGGCTGAAGGAAGAGCTGGATATCCCGGTGTTTCACGATGATCAGCATGGAACGGCGATCATTTCCAGCGCAGGGCTGCTTAATGCACTGGAACTGAGTGGGAAAAAAATCGGGGATATTAAAATAGTAATCAATGGTGCCGGGGCTTCTGCAGTATCCTGTACCCGGCTCTACATCAAGCTGGGAGTCAACCCGGAAAATGTGGTGATGTGTGACAGCAAAGGGGTGATCAATACGAAAAGGACCGACCTGAATGAAGTAAAGAAACAATTCATTACCAAACGCAATGTCAATACACTGGAAGAGGCGATTAAAGGGGCAGACGTCTTTGTCGGATTGTCGGTGGGGAATGTCCTCTCAAAAAAGATGATAAAAAGCATGGCTTCAGACCCGATTGTTTTTGCAATGGCAAATCCGACACCGGAAATTTCATATGAGGATGCGGTGGATGCCAGGGATGATATTATCATGGCAACCGGACGGTCCGATTACCCCAACCAGATCAATAATGTTCTGGGATTTCCATTCATTTTCCGCGGTGCACTGGATGTCAGGGCAACAAAAATCAATGAGGAGATGAAAGTTGCTGCGGTGAAGGCACTGGCTGATCTCGCGAAAGAGCCCGTCCCGGAGTATGTGAATACCGCCTATAATGTTACCAATCTTACCTTTGGAAGAGAGTACTTCATCCCCAAACCATTGGATTACCGGTTAATTGAGCAAGTCGCATCTGCCGTAGCCCTTGCTGCGATCGAATCGGGTGTGGCACAGAAGAAAATTACCGACTGGGATGCCTATAAAACCGAGTTGAGCAGACGGCTTGGACACGAAAATATACTGCTCCGGGGAATCCGTGAAAAAGCAATGAAAAATCCGAAACGGGTGGTCTTTACAGAAGCAAATAGTTTTAAAGTACTCAAAGCTGCCCAGACTGTCCTGCTCAATGGACTGGCACATCCAATCCTCCTGGGGGATGAGGATGAGATCAAAGGCATGTGCGAAGAGAACAAACTGGAACTTCAGGATGCACCCATCATCGATCCGAAAAGTGTAAAGGAACAGAAACGGAGAGAACGGTATGCCAAACTGTTCTTCGAGAAACGAAAGCGAAGGGGAATAACCTATAATGAAGCACTGGAGAAAATGTACGACCGTAACTATTTTGGTATCATGATGGTTGAGACCGGAGAGGCGGATGCATTTATCTCCGGATTATACAGCAAATATGCTGATACCATACGACCGGCACTGCAAATTGTAGGGACAAACAACCCGCTGAACCATTATGCCGGAATGTATATCGTGTTCACGAAAAAAGGTCCGTTTTTCTTCTCCGATACAACCGTCAATCCACAACCCTCGGCACAAACCATTGTGAATACGACCATTTTGACTGCCGAAGAGGTGAAGAAGTTCGGTATCGAACCACGCATAGCCCTGCTATCCTATTCAAACTTCGGGGCACAGCGTGAAGGCAGCCCGCGCCGGATGCAGGATGCCATTGATATACTCCATCGTGATCACCCCGACCTGATTGTCGATGGGGACATGCAGGCTAATTTTGCATTCAACAGAGACCTGAGAAAGAGTAAGTTCCCGTTCTCCAAACTGGCCGATGAAGACGTGAACACGATCATCTTCCCGAACCTGAGTTCCGGAAATATTGCCTATAAGATGATGCAGGAGATAGGCAATGCGGAAGTCGTCGGTCCGATCCTGCTTGGAATGTCGAAACCGATCCAAATCCTGCAATTGGAGTGCTCCGTGAGAGAAATCATCGATATGACAACCATCGCTGTTATCGAAGCCCAGTGTATTGAAGAAGAAAAGTGTAAGGAGAAGAAGTGAGTTGTGAGAAGTGAGAGGGTGTTGAGGAATTTCGGATTGCGAAAATAAAATATCGCTTTTTACAGTAGAGACGTTGCATGCAATGTCTCTACAATGTTAATGTCCTCAAAATGCCCGGAAAAACAGATATTGGAAGATCCGGTGTTAGAAGAGGCAAAACAACCAGGCAGCATACCATTTTTTTCGTTATTTTAGCTTCCATTAATCCAGACATCCTATCATGTTCGAATACATTCAAGGCAGGTTGGTGGAGCTAACCCCCACATATGCTGTAATCGAAGCGGGGAATATTGGGTACTTTATCCACATCTCGCTCTATACCTACACGAAACTGACGAAATCAACAGAGGTAAAATTGTTTATTCATCAGGTGATCCGCGATGATGCGCACCTGTTTTTCGGATTTGCTGATAAGCACGAACGCGAAATGTTCCTGATGTTGATCTCTGTTACGGGTATCGGAGCCAATACTGCCAGAATGATACTCTCCTCCCTGTCACCTACAGAAATAGAACAGGCAATCTTCGAAGGCAATGTCGCGTTGTTGAAGAGCATTAAAGGCATTGGGACGAAATCTGCTCAACGGGTAATTGTTGATCTGAAAGACAAAATCGGAAAAACCTCCGAAATTGACGAAATATTTGCTACAGAGAGCAATACTCTAAGAGAAGAATCGTTATCTGCTTTAGTGATGTTGGGCTTTTCCAAAGCTTCCGTTCAGAAAGTCCTGGATCAAATTCTTCAGCAGGAGAATGAAATTACCGTTGAAGAGTTGATCAAAAAAGCCCTGAAAAAACTGTAGTACTAAAAACTATTGCCCATTGGACTTTTGAAGAGAAGGTGTAAATATTCACTGGTATGGATTTGTTTTATTCTACCTGGAATACTTCTTTCAACCCCTGCAGTTAATGCGGGTTATGGAAGCTTTTCCTCACCTGCTTTTCTGGTACAGCAGCAGGACACCGTCCGCAAGGAGCGGGATATAAACCTGCGATATAACTTCGATGATCATTCCGGGAATCCCTATCTGAACGAACCGCAATCGGGGCTATTCCTTGACCTTCCCTCAAACATCATTACCACCGTTACATACGATCCGGAAACAAATGAATACATCATTACGGAAAAAGTTGGGAACTTTAATTACCGGTTGCCCACATCGATGAGCCTGGAGGAGTACCGGAGGTATGAGTTTGAAAAGTCGATGAGGGAATACTGGAGGGAAAAAGCAAGTGGTGGCGGGGTGGATTACCGCGCTTCACTAATACCCCAGTTGCGCATTGGAGTGGAAGCCTTTGATAAGGTGTTTGGAAGCAATACCATTGACATTGTACCCCAGGGATCGGCCGAATTGATCTTTGGCGCCAACATTTCAAAAATCGATAATCCGGCACTGTCAGAAAAACTCAGGAAAGTCACCACGTTCGATTTTCAGGAAAAAATTCAAATGAACGTTACCGGGACAATCGGCGATAAGATGAAACTGGGAGTGAATTATAATACCGAAGCCACCTTTGATTTTGAAAACAAAACCAAGCTGGAGTATGCCGGGAAAGAAGATGAGATCATAAAGAAGATTGAAGCGGGGGATGTAACACTTCCGTTAACCGGTTCCCTGATCACCGGAAGCCAGAGCCTCTTCGGACTGAAGACCGAGCTGCAATTCGGTAAACTGACCATCACCAGCATCTTTTCTCAGCAGAAAGGGAAAACATCGGTTATTGATGTGAAAGGTGGAGCACAATTAAGTGAATATGAGATCTATGCCGATGATTACGATGCCAATAAGCACTTTTTCCTTTCCCAATATTTCCGCAATAATTACGACCGGGCGATGCAGAATCTGCCCATCGTTAATTCAGGGATCAACATTGAACGCATTGAGGTATGGGTAACCAATAAGACGAGAAACTTTGAGGATTCCAGGAATATCCTGGCATTGATGGACCTTGCCGAATCGGAGGAGAACATCTTCAACTCCATCCCTCAGTTTGCTCAAACCGGGTCGGGACCCTATCCCGATAATGACCTGAACGGGATGTACCAGGAGATGATCACCACCTATATGCAGGTGAGAAGCATTGACCAGATCACCTCGGTACTTGGACCACTGGCTCCCGATTTCCTCATCGGACAGGATTATGAAAAAGTTGAAAATGCCCGCAAACTGAGTGAACGGGAATATACCATCAATAGAAAGCTGGGGTATATATCCCTCAATTCGGCATTGAATGCAGATGAGATCCTTGCCGTTGCCTATGAATTCACCATTGGGGGACAGGTATTTAAGGTTGGGGAATTTTCATCCGATGGGGTCAGTGCTCCGGAAGTGCTCATCGTGAAACTGCTAAAGGGGACCAACCTGTCACCCAAATTGCCTACATGGGACCTGATGATGAAAAATATCTATGCTATCGGGGCATACCAGGTCGACAACCGTGATTTTGAGTTGAATGTCCTTTACCAGGACGATAAGACGGGTAATGCGGTCAACTACCTTACCGAAGGAGATATCAAGGAGAAGATCCTTTTGCAGGTATTGAATATGGACAACCTGAACTCCCAGCTGGAGCCTTCACCGGATGGTATGTTTGATTTTATCGAAGGGCTAACCATCAATTCGACAACCGGACGTGTTATTTTTCCCGTGCTTGAACCGTTTGGTAGTTACCTGAGACAAAGGATCGGCAACGATGCTGTAGCGGACAAATATGTCTTTGAAGAGTTGTATGATTCAACCAAGGTAAAGGCACAGCAAATTGCCGAGAAGAATAAATTTATCCTTGCAGGGGTCTATTCATCTTCGTCGGGATCTGAAATTTCCCTCAATGCCATGAATGTGCCGCAGGGCTCGGTTGTAGTAACAGCGGGGGGAATAAAACTGACGGAAAACGTTGATTATACAGTGGATTATAACCTGGGGCGTGTAAAGATTATCAATACCGGTCTTCTTGAATCGCAAACCCCCATCCGGGTCTCCCTGGAATCCAATCAGCTGTTTAACCTGCAGACCAAGACACTCCTTGGGACTCATCTCGATTACCGCTTTTCGGATGATTTTAATATCGGTGCAACCCTGTTGAACCTCACAGAACGACCGCTGACACAGAAGGTGAACATTGGTGATGAGCCCATTTCGAATACCATCTGGGGTCTGAACACTACCTACCATACCGAATCCCAGCTTTTGACCAATATCCTTGACAAGCTTCCTTTTCTGGACACCAAAACGCCCTCCAGCATCACATTCACCGGTGAGTTTGCCCACCTGATCCCGGGGCACAACAAGGCGATACAGAAGGAGGGTGTATCCTACATCGATGATTTCGAGGCAAGCGAAACACCCATTGATCTCAAATCACTGGCTGCCTGGTCAATATCCAGTACACCACAGGGGCAGGATGCCTTATTCCCTGAAGCAAAACTCAACAACAATGTGACCTATGGATTTAACCGGGCAAAAATCTCCTGGTATGTTATTGATCCGCTCTTCCTGCGTAATAATTCAAGCACCCCCAACCACATCAAGAATAATCCCGACCTTCAATCCAGTCATTTCGTACGGGAGGTGTTTGAAAAGGAGATCTTTCCCAACAAAGAGAGTCCCAGCGGTATACCGACCAACCTTGCCGTGCTCAACGTCGCTTTTTATCCCGATGAGAAAGGTCCCTATAACTATGATGTCGAACCATCAAGCTATTCTTCCGGTATTGGCGTCAATGGAAGATTGAATGATCCTGTTTCGCGCTGGGGAGGAATCATGAGGGAAGTTCAAACCAATGATTTTGAGGCCGCCAATATTCAGTTTATTGAATTCTGGTTAATGGATCCCTTTGTGGAGGATCCGGACCATCCGGGAGGAGATCTCTATTTCAACCTGGGAAACATATCGGAAGATGTGTTGAAAGATTCACGGAAAAGTTTCGAAAACGGGCTCCCTACTTCCCCGGAAATTACGCTGGTGGATACCACCAATTGGGGAAGGATCCCGCTCATCCAATCGCTGGTGAATGCGTTCGATAATGATCTCAGTTCGCGGAGGTACCAGGATGTTGGACTGGATGGTTTGAGGGATGAAGATGAGAAAACCTTTTTCGAGCCCTACCTGTCACAACTCCAAACCCGTGTTGATCCGGATGTTTACACCCAGATGGAAGAGGATCCGTCAAGTGATGATTTCCACTATTTCCGGGGGAGCGATTATGATGCCCGGGGACTGGATATTCTCACCCGCTACAAAAAGTATAACGGGCTGGAGGGCAACTCACCCACCTCCGAACAGTCGACTGAAGACTATCCCACCACCGGATCGACCCTCCCGAATGTTGAGGATATCAACCGTGATAATACCCTGAGCGAAACAGAAAGCTACTACCAGTATCGTGTCAGTCTGAAGCCCGAGGACCTGCAAATCGGCCAGAATTTTATTACCGATATTGTGACTTCAACAGTAAAGTTTGCCAATGGTGAGCAATCTTCGGTGAAATGGTATCAATTTCGGGTTCCCCTGACTGATTACCAGCGTATTGTGGGGCCTATTCAGGACTTTAAGTCCATCCGGTTTTTACGGGTGTTCCTTCATGGTTTTCCGGAGGAGGTTATTCTGCGTTTTGCGAAGCTAAACCTGGTACGGGGAGAGTGGAGAAAGTACAATCTCTCTTTCCTGGAGGGTGGGGAGCGCATCACGATTCCGGAACCTTCCGATGGTTCATTCGAAATCTCTTCGGTGAATATTGAGGAAAATGCAAGCAAAGAGCCGGTGAATTATGTTTTGCCACCCGGTTTTACGCGCGAGATAGATCCGACAAACCCACAACTGCAACAATTGAATGAACAATCCATTGTACTGAAGGTTCGTGATCTGGAGGATGGAGATGGCAGGGCAGCCTTTAAGAATGTTGACCTGGATATCAGGCAATATAGGAAAATCCGCATGGAAGTACATGGTGAGGCTTTGCCCAATATACCCCTTCTCGATGATGAAATCACCGTATTCATCCGGTTGGGATCGGATTATAAAAACAATTTTTATGAGTATGAAGTGCCCCTGAAACTAACACCTCCGGGGCGATATGACAAGGATAGTGGTTCCGACAGGAGAATTGTATGGCCCGAAGAGAATAAATTTGTCATTGACCTCGATCTTTTTCACCAGACAAAACTGGCAAGAAATGAAGCCATGAGAGATCCCTCTTCCGGGATCAGTATCTCGGATATTTTCAGCCAGTACGACGGTAACAGCAAAATTAGCGTTTCGGGAAACCCAAACCTGAGCAACATCAGGACAATCATGATCGGTGTAAGGAATCCGCTGAAACAGCACAGCATGCAGCTGGATGATGGCTTGCCCAAATCGGCCGAGGTATGGATCAATGAATTGCGGTTAACGGATTTTAACGAGCAAGGTGGCTGGGCAGCAAATGCCAGGCTTCAGGCCCGGCTGGCTGACTTTGGCACCCTCGACATAGCCGGAATGACCAGTCAGCCCGGGTGGGGAAGCATTGAAAAAAAGGTGAATGAGAGAAGCAAAGAGCAGGTAATACAGTATGATATTTCAACAAACATGGACCTGGGACGCCTGCTCCCCGAAAAACTGAAAATGAGGGTTCCGGTGTATATTGGCTATTCGGAAGGAATCATCAATCCCGAATACAACCCGCTGGATCCGGATGTCCCCTTGAAAGAGGCACTCGACCGCGCCTCCAGTGATGCGGAAAGGGATTCGATCAAAGAGATCTCACAGGATTATACCCGGATGAGAAGCATCAATTTTACCGATGTTACCGTGGAAAGAGGCAGCGGAAAAGCCAGACCGTGGAACCTGGCAAACTGGTCGCTGAACTATGCCTTTAATGAGAATTATTCAAGGAATATTAATACCGAAATAAACCTGACCAAAAATTACCGGGGAGGGATCAACTATGTCTATAATTCACGGCCGAAAAATATCACGCCCTTTAAAAACGTGAACTTCCTGAATGCACCCTCACTCAGGCTGATCAAAGATATAAACTTCTATCCGGCGCCGAACTACGTTTCATTCAGAACGGACCTGTACCGGCACTATAACGAGGTGAAAACGAGGAATATAAATAATCCTTACCTGAAGATCGAACCAACCTTCAGAAAAGATTTTGAATGGAATCGCTATTATGATTTTAAATATGATATCACCAAAGCCCTGAAATTTGATTTTTCAGCCAACAATACAGCCCGTATCGATGAACCGGAAGGAGGAGTGGATAAAAACCGGTATAAGGATGAATACCAGGCATGGAAAGATTCGGTGCTCACCAACCTGAAAAATCTGGGTAGAACCACCCGGTATCACCACGTCATTAATGCAACGTATACGCTGCCGATTAATAAGATCCCACTGTTCAACTGGATATCTGCTTCGGCACGGTACAGTGCAACCTACGAATGGGATATCGGTCCTGTTTTCCCCGACAGCCTGGATATTGACCTTGGTAATACCATCATCAATTCGAATACGGCTCAACTGAACGGCCAGTTGAACATGATGAACCTGTACAACAAAGTGGGATTTCTGAATAAGATCAATCAAAGGTACCGGGGTGGTCAGCGGCTGCCGCCCAGCGAGAAACGCTATAAAACCGTTACCTATCGGCGCGATAACCTGAGACTCACGGCCGGTGAACCCAAATCCATCTATCACCGACTGATGACAAAAGATATTGAAGTCACCATGATCGATCAGGATGGCAGCGAGGTCGAAGGGGACCTGGTGATTGAAAACGATCGGAAAGTGGTTTTTACTGCGGCAGAGGATTACCAGAGCGTTCGCGTGGAGGTCAAAGGGCAGATTGAACGAAAAGAGAGCCCGCTGATCGTAATTGGTGAGACGACTGCGCGGTTTTTGATGGCGGTGAAAAATATTTCCATCTCCTATTCACAAAATAAAGGAACAATATTACCCGGATATAAACCGGGAACAAAATACCTGGGTATGGATCAGGCGAATGGTGTGCTGGCACCCGGATGGGCGTTCATCCTTGGATGGCAGGATGAAGGATTTGCCGATAAAGCGGTTAAAAACAATTGGTTAACGCTCGATTCGCTGGTGAATAATCCCTTCACCATGACCCATAGCGAAAACTTTAACCTCCGGAGTTCCATTGAACCCTTTGGCGGAATGCGGATAGACCTGACCGCTAACCGCCGGTTCTCACAGAATATGAGTGCCTACTATGTTGCCGATGTGAATGGGAATTTCCCGGATAGCACAAGAAACAGAATGCTAACCGGGAACTTCAGCATGACCTACTTCACCGGATTCACCGCTTTTGAGAAAATATCATCCAAAGACAATTATCGCTCTGAAAATTTTGAACGGTTCAAACGATACACATTCACCATTTCCGAAAGGCTGGCAAAGGAGCGGCAAAAAAAGGATCCCGGCTATGACCCGGATATAGATCCTGAGACAGGATTGCCGATTACCACCGGTTATAAAAACGGTTATGGACTGGCATCACAGGAGGTGCTGATTCCTGCATTTCTTGCTGCATACTCAAAACGTGACCCCGATAAAATCTCGCTCGCAACTTTTCCCTCCATCCTGAGTATCCTTCCAAATTGGCGAATTATCTATGAGGGATTGACCAACATAGACTTTTTACAACGATTCCTGAAAACGGTCACCATAAGCCACGCATACCGATCCTCTTTCGATATCGGATCCTATACCACGAACCTCTATTACCAGGAGGAGGGCGGGATTAACCACATCCGCGATATCCAGTACAATTACCTGCCAAGGTATGAAATCATCAATGCCAGTATCAACGAGCAGTTCAGTCCCCTGATGAATGTCGACCTCACCTGGATCAATGATATGACCACACGGTTCGAGATGAAAAAAAGCCGGACACTCGGCCTGAGTCTGGCAAACAACCAGCTAACCGAGGTAAACAGCCAGGAGTATGTGGTGGGTGCCGGATACCGTTTTAATGATGTACAGATCACGTTGAGAACGGGGGGGCAGCAACGGGAATTGCGAAGTGATTTAAACCTCAGGGCAGATTTTTCGATACGTGATAACAAAACCATCATCCGGAAACTGGTTGAAGATGTTGACCAACCCACCGCAGGTCAGCGGATCCTGACCATAAAAGTCACTGCCGATTATGTATTGAGCGACCGCTTTAACCTGAGGTTGTTTTTCGACCGGGTCGTGAACGATCCGTTCGTAGCCCTGACCTTCCCAACAGCAAATACAAACTTCGGTTTCAGTATCCGTTTTACCCTGTCCCAGTGATGGGTAGTGTATAGCGGGGATTGAATTCATGGGATTACACTACAGGTAATTCAGGTTTGCAAATGGATAAAAATGAGCATTACCCGATTAATTTCACCTTGACGCCAACAGTTTTTCTAAAAAATGGTTAATTTTGAAAGCATCATATTGACCAATAATAAATCGTATCATCATGAATGTTCCAGAAAATTTGAAGTATACCAAAGATCATGAGTGGATCCGTGTTGAGGGGGATGAAGCCTTTATCGGGATTACAGATTTTGCTCAGGGGGAACTGAGCGATGTGGTTTTCGTTGAGATTGAAACCCAAGGTGAACAGCTTAACAAAGAGGAGGTCTTTGGAACGATTGAAGCGGTGAAAACCGTCTCCGATATGTTCATGCCCGTTTCAGGTACGGTACTGGAAGTGAATGCTAAACTGGAGGATAGTCCGGAAATCGTTAACAAGGACCCGTATGGGGAGGGTTGGATGATCAAAATATCGATCGATGATCCTGCTGAACTGGAGGATTTGCTGACCGCGGACCAGTACACAGAATTAATTTCCGGGTAATATCACATTCCAGGGAAGACTGCACAATATCGTTGATATACTCACCGGGGGAGGAAGGCAAAACTGAGCTACTATCTCCCGGTGATTTTTTTCTGATGCATTCTGGCTGCGAAACAGAGGATAAGTAACAAGTTTAAAAATGTAACCGTACTTTTTCGGTCCAGCAACGCGTTACTCCATGGATTGGTTCCCTTTCAGCATGAACGACAGAAGGTGGATGCCGGAGATCAGTCATTTGCTCTTTCTCCTCATCCTGGCTGTTGCCGTTTTTCTTCGCTTTTACAGGATCTCTGATATCCCGTTTACACAGGATGAATTCAGTGCCATTTTCAGAACAGACTACACCAGTTTCAGTGATCTGATAAACTATGGAGTCAAGCCGGACGGGCATCCTGCAGGGATCCAGGTGCTGCTGTTCGCCATTATCCGGATTTTTGGTGATAACAGGGTATTGCTGAAAATTCCTTTCCTGTTGTTTGGCTTGCTATCACTCTTCTTTGCTTACAGGATTGCCAGGACCTGGTTCAATGACACGGTTGCCCTGTTAGCCGCATCCATGCTTGCGGTTCTGCAGTATATGGTCTATTACTCCCAGATTGCCCGTCCCTATATGAGCGGCATGTTCTTCTCTCTCTGGATGGTATGGTGCTGGACACAATTTGTATTAAACCCGGAGAAAAATGAACTGAAGAATCTTGCCGGCATGGTGTTGGCCGCAATCTGTTGTGCCTATAATCATTATTTTAGCATGCTGTTTGCCAGCATTGTATGGCTGACAGGATTGTTCCTGATCGAAAAGAAGAGGGTGGGATATTATCTTATGGGAGGCCTCTTGATACTCCTTGCCTACCTGCCACACCTGCCTGTTTTGCTTCATCAGATGAAAATGAAAGGGGTTGAAGATTGGCTGGCGAAACCGGATATTTTTTTCATAACCGACTACCTTGCGTATGTTTTTCATTTTTCGCCCCTACTGATGATGGTGATCGGTTCCATCGGATTAGCCGGTTTTTTATTGCGTTCCAAAGAGAAATCCGGGAAACCTCCCTTCAGGCTGATTGCAGTAGTCTGGTTTTTCATTCTTCTGGCTGCAGGATTTGTCTATTCCCTCCTTGTCAGTGCGGTATTGCAATACTCTGTGCTCATCTTTGCTTTTCCGTTTCTGCTGATTGTCCTTTTTTCCTTCTATCCGGAGATCAGAACATCCTGGAGAATTCTCCCTGTGTCATTGATACTTGTCACCGGTGCCCTCACGTTGTTTCTGAACAGACACCATTATGAGGTGTTTTACGAATCGGGGCCGGGTAAAATTATAGAGGAAACGGTAGCGCATGATGAAAAATATGGAAGTGATCGGGTATCGGTCGTGTTTCATGCTGACCGGAGGTCCATTGACTTTACCCTGTCGTCCATGCTGGCTGATCTGCCTCAGGAAATACAGTATATTGATGACTCAACAACCTTCCCGGATTTCAGGGAGTACCTTTCCCTGCTGGAGACAGACTACCTCATTTACGCCTGGACAGCTCCGACAGCCATGGAATATGAAGAACTGGTAAAAGAGTACTTCCCGTATCATCTGGAGTGGAAGAAATCCTTCCTGACGGAATTTCACCTCTTTTCAAGGTCTGATAAAACCGGGCATTTCAGCAATGCAAAATGGAACGCCCGGACGGGGTTCGAATCAGGCGAAGCTTTGTTCGACTATCATCCGGATTATATTACAGATACTCTTTCTGCAACGGGGAAACGGTGTTACCTGGTCAATAGCATGACCCAATATGGTCCACCTTACCTGTTGTATCTGAACAAGTTGGATCTGGACAGGAATGACTATATAACGGTTACCCTCTCTCTGTTCCTGACGGATCCGGGATCAAATCCGATTTTAGTCGGATCGGTCGAATCGGATGGGGACGAATTAATATGGCGGGGAAATGCGGCTCGTGATTTTTTGCACGGGAGTGAACAATGGGGAAAAGCGTATCTTTCCATACGATTACCAGGAGAGATCCTTCAGCAGAAAAACCTGGTTTTCAAGACGTATCTCTGGAACCGGGACCGGGCTGATTGTTATATCGATGATTTTGAGATTACGGTTCATACTGGAAATCAGAGATTATATGGATTGTTTGAAAAGATTGATTAACACAACAATGAAAAAGAGACTTCCTTTTTTCATAATCCTTTTTTTCCTGCTGGTTTACCTGTTATTTCCTTCTCATAACTCTTCTATTGATGCTTATTACTATGCTGCCTCGATCAGGCATTCAGGAGAGTTGTTCCATCCCCATCATCTATTCTATAATTTTACAGGCTACTTGTGTCTGAAAGCGGTTGAGTCTATCGGAATATTCCCGGATGTTCTTGCTTTCCTGAAAATGGTGAATGCCCTGGTTGCTGCGGTGTGCCTGATTGCGGTCAGCCGTATTTTCAGGCAGATGGGCAAGGATACTTTAGAGATAGCGGGTTTACTGATCCTTACCGGTAGTAGTTTTGCCTTATGGCGGTTTGCCACTGAAAATGAAACCTATCTTTTCCCACTGGCACTATCGTTATTTGCCAGTTCATATTTCATCCGTTACCTGAATATAGGTAAGTTGCGGTATCTATTCCTGGCCGGTACGTTAGGGAGCCTGGCTATACTGTACCATCAGATACACCTGTTCTGGTGGCTGGGACTTTATATCGGAGTTATTGTTTACAGCAGGAGGTGGAGGGCAATTATCTTATACGGGTTACCAGTACTCCTGATCCCTATTGTTTATGGTATTGTTTACATTGTTTTGCGCAACAGTGCCGCTATAAGTGGCAACCTGGCACATTTCATTTTCAGGGATTTTTATGCCGGGGGAGTGGATATGACCTTTGACTGGTCGAATCTTTACCTTACAGGAATAAACTTTGTTCGTTCCTACATCCAGGTACATGGACTGATGTTTTCCCTGATCAGGAAAAGTCTGCTGTATATTATTCCGGGGGTTATTGCATCCGCACTGCTGGTCGCAGCTCTGATTCAAAAACGGTTAATTACTCAGCGCATTCGGAGTGAAACCGGAATATTTATCAAAACGCACGTTTACATTTTTATCCTGCAGTTGATTTTTGTATTCTATGCTGTAGGAAATGCCGAGTTCATGGTAATGGTCCCGGTATTGAGTTTCCTGATCATTGGTGGGTTGTATGATATAAGAAAGCGATCCCTCTACCTTGCCGGGGCTGCCCTTTTTATTTGGAACATGGGTTATGGTATAGTGCCGGTTTGGAAAGCCGATCACACGCCTCATCAGGAGATCATGCAGTGGGTAGAAACTCATCCATCGGATCTTTTTATCCTCATGTCAGACCAGCACATCATCAGCAAGGTTTATTATTCAACCGGAACAGAGGTATTACCGAATATTCAGAAAGCTCCGGAGCACATGGTTTCACGGGGTCAGCCGCTTTCCGTGCTGCATGAAAGGATAGAGGGATACCTGAAATCGGGGAGGAGGGTGTTCACCGATTGCATTGACCGGCCCCGCATCATTACCCGGGAGCAGCTCCTTGAACGGGGGATTAACCGGGAATTTTTCAGTCGGTACAGTGTTATACCGGTTGATTCCATAACTACTGTTGCGGGCACCTATTATCTTCATGAAATCGGTAAGGGGGTGTGCTACCTCCGGGTCAGTCCGGGTGGTAAGGCTGGAGCCGGTCAGAGGGTTTTTTTCACTTCCACTTCCTGGTATCCTTCGATGATGTCACCCACTTTAATATCGTTGAAGTTAGCCACATTCAGGCCACATTCATAACCGCTGGACACCTCTTTTACGTCTTCCTTAAATCGTTTGAGTGAACCCAGTTCACCGGTGTACACCACAATTCCTTCGCGGATAACACGAATCTGAGTATTTCGCTGCATTTTCCCTTCTTTGACGATGCATCCGGCGATGGTTCCAACTTTGGTGATCTTAAAGGTGTCTCGGACTTCAAGTGTTGCTACGATTTCTTCTTTCACTTCAGGGGACAACATTCCCTCCATGGCTGCTTTGAGTTCCTCAATGGCATCATAGATGATGGAGTATAAGCGAATATCGATCTCCTCTTTTTCAGCCAGTTTGCGGGCGCCCAGTGAAGGACGGACCTGGAATCCGATAATGATTGCATTGGAAGCGACAGCCAGAAGCACATCCGATTCGGAGATCTGTCCAACCGCTTTGTGTTTGACATTGACCTGGATCTCTTCGGTTGAGAGTTTAATGAGGGAGTCAGCCAGCGCTTCCACCGAGCCATCCACATCACCCTTAATGATGATGTTTAACTCCTGGAAGTTGCCGATGGCGATCCGCCTGCCGATCTCCTCCAGTGTGATGTGTTTTTGTGTCCGGATTCCCTGTTCTCTCTGAAGCTGTTCCCGTTTGTTCGCTATTTCTTTGGCTTCCCGGTCACTATCCAGGACATTAAATTTATCGCCTGCCTGGGGAGCGCCGTTTAAACCGAGGACGAGAACCGGTGTTGCCGGACCGACTTCTTCCACTGTATGTCCTCTTTCGTTGTACATGGCTTTGGTGTGCCCGAAATAACTACCGGCGAGGAGTATATCACCCAATCGCAGGGTACCTGCTTCGACTAGGACGGTTGCCACGTACCCGCGGCCTTTGTCCAGGGAGGATTCGATGACTGTGCCCAGAGCAGATTTATTGGGGTTGGCTTTTAATTCGAGCATTTCCGCTTCCAGCAGCACTTTTTCAAGCAGTTCATCAACGTTTGTACCATGCTTCGCAGATATCTCCTGTGACTGATACTTTCCTCCCCAATCCTCAGTCATGAAATTCATATTGGCCAGTTCTTCCTTAATTTTTTCAGGATTTGCACCGGGTTTATCAATTTTATTGATGGCAAAGATGATGGGAACACCTGCAGCATGGGCATGGTTGATTGCTTCCACCGTTTGAGGCATGACGTTATCGTCGGCTGCCACCACAATGATTGCAATGTCGGTTACCTGTGCTCCACGAGCACGCATTGCGGTGAATGCCTCATGGCCAGGTGTATCCAGGAAGGTTATTCTTCTCCCGTCTTCGAGGCTAACATTATAGGCTCCAATATGCTGTGTGATGGCCCCCGCTTCACCTGCGATAACGTTTGTTTTTCGTATGTAATCGAGCAAAGATGTTTTCCCATGGTCGACGTGTCCCATAACCGTAACAATAGGAGGACGGAATAACATATCCTCCGTCTTGTCTTCCTCCACGTTAATGGCTTCCAGGGCTTCAATGCTGATAAACTCCACTTTATATCCGAATTCATCAGCGATCAGTGACATGGTTTCTGCATCCATTCTCTGGTTAATGGATACGAACAGACCCAGGCTCATACAGGTGGAGATCACCTCGGTGGCTGACACATTCATCATGTTAGCCAGTTCATTTACCGAAACAAATTCAGTTACTTTCAGGATATTTTTCTCCTGTTCTTTTTTCTCGACAGCTTCCTGTTGTTTCAGGCTAACGGCATCTCTTTTTTCTCTTCTGTATTTTGCTCCTCTGGATTTTCCTTTGGTGGTTAACCGGGCTAATGTTTCCTTGATCTGTTTCTGCACATCCTCCTCATTCACCTCCTGGCGGAGTGGTTTCTTCTTTTTCTTTGCGGCTGTTTTTTTCGTCTCCTTGGAGATCTCTTCAGCCAGGATTTTTTCAGGATCATCTTCAATACTTACCCGTTCTTTATCTTTTCTGATCCTTTTTCTTCTTTTCTTTCTGGAGTCGTCATCGCTGGATGATGCAACCAGTTTCTTTTTCTCTTTCTCTTCTTTTTTTGGAAGGTCGATCTTTCCAACGACTGTTGGTCCGGTAAGTTTTTCAATTTTGGATTTGTAAACCCTTTTTTCTTCTTCTTTTTCGGGAACCTCTTCTTCTTTTTGGGCTTCTTCCTCAGCGACGGGTGGTTCTTCTGCCACCTCTTTTTTCTCTTTTGTTTTTTTTGCTGCAGGTTTTTCTTTCTCTTTTTCTACCTCCACTTTCCCGACCACCTTCGGAGCAGGTTCTTCCTCTTTTTTAGAGGGTTCAACGGCAACCTCCTTTTCTTTCTCTTCTTCTGGTTTCTTTTCTGCTTCCTCTGCAGGAGGTTTTTCAGCAGGCTCTTTCACGGTTTCAGTTTCGGGTATTTTATCCACGATGTCGGCTGCACCGCTTGAGTCTTTTATCAGCACCTCCTCTTCCTGTTCTGCTGGTTCTGCAGCTGCTTCATCTTCCAGGACTTCTACTTGTTCCTGGATCTCCATAAAATGACGCATGCTCAGCTTTTCCGACTCCTTCTTGACGGTGATTTCGCTACTATATTCAACAGCAAGAAGATCATACGCCTCAGGAGGTAACTTGGTATTGGGATTCGTATCAACATCAAAACCCTTCTTATGCAGGAATTCGACGATGGTTGTAATACCTACGTTAAACTCCCGCGCAGCCTTGCTCAATCGTATTGCTTTTGTCCCTTGTACCATAACCTTTTCCTAACCTAATGAAATTGCCTAGATGCAATGCAAATATATAAGATATGCTATAAAATAAGCCTTTTGCAATGAATTATTCGAATTCGGTTTTAAAAATTCTAATTACTTCGCGGATCGTTTCTTCCTCAAGATCGGTCCGTTTCACCAGGTCTTCAACAGAGAGGTCAAGAACACTTTTAGCCGTATCACAACCGATGGCTTTCAGTTCATCCAGGATCCACCCTTCGATTTCATCAGCAAATTCATCCAGGTTTACATCCTCTTCATCTTCAGTGCCGGCTTCACGATACACATCAATTTCATACCCTGTCAGCTGACTTGCCAGTTTGATGTTTAATCCTCCCTTACCTATAGCCAGTGACACTTCGTCGGGTTTCAGATACACTTCGGCACGTTTTCCTTCTTCATCCAGCTTAATGGATGTGATCTTAGCCGGGCTCAGGGACCTGGTAATAAAGAGTTGCGTATTGGTAGTATAATTGATCACATCAATGTTCTCATTTTTCAATTCACGCACAATTCCATGAATTCTTGATCCCTTCATACCAACACATGCTCCAACCGGATCGATTCGTTCATCGTATGATTCAACGGCAATTTTTGCTCTTTCTCCCGGAATACGGACAATTTTCTTAATGGTGATCAATCCGTCGAAAATTTCCGGGACCTCCAGCTCAAAGAGTCTTTCCAGAAATATGGGTGATGTCCTGGAAAGGAGAATCAACGGGGTATTGTTTTTCAGTTCAACGGATATAACAACCGCGCGTATGGTATCTCCCTTTCTGAAATAATCGGAAGGGATCTGTTCCATTTTGGGAAGGATCAGTTCGTTCCCTTCATCATCAAGGATCAGAATTTCACGTTTCCACACCTGGTATACCTCTCCGGTAACAATATCTCCGATACGGTCTTTGTACTTGGTGTACACGTTGCTCTTTTCGAGATCCAGGATTCTGGCGGTCAGGTTTTGGCGGAGTGCAAGAATAGCACGGCGGCCAAAATCAAACAATTTCACCTCATCCGTAACCTCTTCACCCACTTCATAGTCATCATCAATCAGTTTTGCTTCGGAAAGTTTGATCTGGAGATTTTCATCCTCAATCTCATTATCATCAACCACCTCCCTGTTGCGCCAGATTTCAAAATCACCTTTGTCGATGTTAATAATGACATCAAAATTTTCATCCGTTCCATATTTTTTTTGAAGCAGATTTCTGAAAACATCTTCCAGGACACTCATCATCGTTGCACGGTCGATATTTTTCAACTCCTTGAACTCAGAAAACGTGTCGATAAGATTTAAATTTTCCATCCTCTCAAAGTATTAATAGTCAATAACCGCTTTAGTTGTTTTTATCTGATCAAAATCAAAAAAACGGCAAGTCTCTTCCGGGTTGCTGTTTTTTTGCCGATCTTGTTTTATAATGCATTCAAGTTCAATGCCCTTCTTTGAAACGGCAATCAATTTTCCACGCTGTTTAAGCCCGTCCATGAAAACCACCTCTACCATTTTGTTAAGGTGCTTCTCATATTGCCGTTGGACCCTGAAGGGCATGTCCAATCCGGGAGAAGAGACCACCAGGTCAAAATCCCCGGATTCCCTGCTGAGGTGATTCCCGATAAACCGGCTGATATCAGCACATTCGTCAATCGTTATTCCCTCATCCTTATCCACCCGGATTGTAATTTCATTTCCCTTACCAATCCTGATATCCACAATGAAGAGATCACCATTCCGGTATTTCTGTTCAATCAGTTCCCGTATTTGTTCTTCCGATATCATCCAATTTCTATAAAAATAGGGGACCAATGTCCCCTAAAATATTATACAACCCGTCATTCAGAGCGCAAACTTAATGATTATTATTGAAACTCCAAAATTTATGGTTTTTTATCTGGTTGTCATAACGGCAGGGCAGGTATGGGGTGAAACGGGAATGTAACGGGTTATTTGCGAAACGGAACAGCCACTATTCCGGTGCTGGTGGTTTTTCTATTTGGTAGAGATTCAGATTGTTCGTATTTTCAACCGGTAATTCCTTAATGAATAATCAGTGAACTGGTCAAATAAGAAAAAGATCATTAATGATCCGGTTTATGGATTCATTAACATCCCATCCGAGACCCTTTTTGATCTGATGGAGCATCCCTATTTTCAGCGATTGCGAAGGATAAAGCAACTTGGTTTAACCAATTTTGTTTACCCGGGAGCAACACATACCCGGTTTCAGCATGCACTGGGTTGCCTTCATCTGATGGGTTCTGCCATTCAGGTTATCCGGTCGAAGGGGATCAGCATAACCGACGAGGAGGCCGAAGCAGTGTCCGCTGCCATTCTGCTTCATGATATTGGTCATGGTCCTTTTTCTCATGCACTCGAATTTAGCATTATTAAACGCATTACACACGAAGACCTCTCCCGTCTGTACCTGGAGTTTTTCAATACACTGATGGGGGGCAGGTTGGATATGGCCATTCGTATATTCGAGAACAGCTATCATCAAAAATTCCTTAATCAGCTTGTTGCCAGCCAGCTTGATATGGATAGACTGGATTATCTTAGAAGGGATAGCTTTTTTACGGGTGTTACGGAAGGAGTAATTGGTTCAGACAGGATTATTAAAATGCTTAATGTGGTCGATGATCAACTGGTGGTTGAATCAAAGGGTATTTATTCAATAGAGAATTTTCTGATTGCACGCCGATTGATGTACTGGCAGGTTTACCTGCACAAAACGGTGCTGGCAGCTGAACAGCTATTGGTCAAGATCCTGAAACGTGCAAAAGAACTGGCACATGAGAAGAAGGAACTTTTCGCCACCCCTTCGCTCCGGTTTTTCCTTTACAACGATGTTACACGGGAGAAGCTTTTTTCGTCCACTCCGGCGTTTGATGCGCAACTGGTGCTGGATCATTTCTCAAAACTTGATGATAATGATATCATTACCTCTGCAAAGGTGTGGTCTGATCATGAGGATTTTACCCTTTCATACCTTTGTAAAGCAATGCTTAACAGGGAGTTATTCAGGATTGAGATCCAGAATGAACCCTTTGAGCCGGACTTCATTGAACGGATAAGGAAGAGGGTGAGGGAGGAGATGAAGGTTGAAGAGGAGGTGCTGGACTATTTCATTTTCACGGACTCGGTTAGCAATTATGCCTATCTGCCGGATGAACCTCAGATAAAGATCCTTGGTAAGAACAACAAACTGACGGATATTGCACAGGCTTCGGATGTGTTGAATATATCTGTCCTTGCAAAAACGGTCCGGAAATATTTTTTATGTTATCCGAAAAACATACACGTACAATAGATCAAAAAACAGAACGTTATCCACTCGTTTGATTAATAAATTGTAAAAACATGGAATTTACCGCAAAAACCATCGCAGAATTTCTTCATGGGGAGATCGTTGGTAATCCGGATGTAACGGTAACCACGGTATCGAAAATTGAGGAAGGAAAAAAAGGAACCATCTCGTTCCTTGCTAATCCAAAGTACATGAAATACATCTACACAACAGAGGCGTCCATTGTTCTCGTAAACAGGGATTTTGAGCCGGAAAGTGACGTTGGATGTACGTTGATTAAAGTGGATGATGCATACCAGGCTTTTGCATCGTTGCTGGAACTTCAAGATCAGGCAAAACCGGTAAAAACCGGGATAGATAAGACAGCCATTGTGGAGAAGAGTGCAAAAACGGGGAAGGAGATTTATCTGGGTGCTTACACCTATATCGGTGAACATGCCATAATTGGTGACCATGTGAAAATATACCCCCAGGTCTATATAGGGGATCATGTTGAAATTGGAGATCATTCGATCATTTATCCCGGTGTTACGGTATATGAAAACAGTAAAATCGGGAAGGATTGTGTGATCCATTCCGGCACCGTTATCGGATCGGATGGTTTTGGATTTGCCCCACGGACTGACCAGGGTTATAAGAAAGTACCTCAGATTGGTAATGTGGTGATTGAAGACTGGGTGGAGATTGGTGCTAATACTACCATTGACAGGGCAACGATCGGTTCAACCATCATAAGAATGGGTGTAAAATTAGACAACCTGATCCAGGTGGCTCATAATGTTGAGATTGGTGAAAATACGGTTATTGCAGCTCAAACAGGAATCTCCGGTTCTGCCAGGGTGGGCAAGAATTGTATGTTCGGTGGTCAGGTTGGATTAGCAGGACACCTTACCATCGCCGATGGAGTGAAAATCGGAGCTCAAGCGGGTGTCCCCTCCAGTATCGAGGAACCGGGAAAGATCATTCAGGGAACTCCCGCACAGGAACTGCGGCAATTTCAACGATCTTCCATTGTTTTTCGCAGACTTCCTGACCTGAAAGCGAAGATTGATGAACTGGAAAAAGAGCTGAACGCGTTAAAAAAGAGGTAGAAACCGGTTTCATTGATCAATTCATTTGGATCTTTTGCCTAACTGCCTTCAGGCTGGAATGAACCAGATATATTGTTTTTTTGTATCTTGCGCGAAATTTTTGAATAAACCATGGCAGAAAAGCAGAGAACCATCAGTAAACCCATAACGTTATCGGGTAAGGGACTTCATACCGGATTGGATGTGGCAGTTACCTTTAAACCCGCTCCCGAAAACCATGGATATAAATTTTGCAGGGTTGATCTGCCTGAACGGCCAGTCATTCATGCTCTTGCTGAACATGTCATCGATACATCAAGGGGAACCACCCTTGAAGAAAGAGGTGTAAGAGTTTCTACCATTGAGCATGTATTGGCTGCTTTCTTCGGATCTCAGGTCGATAATGCCCTGATTGAGATCAATGGCCCGGAAGCACCCATTATGGGTGGGAGTGCGAAGAAATTTGTAGATGCGATAAATGAGTCGGGGATTGTTGAACAAAACGCCAAAAGAAACTACTTTGTCGTTCACGAAAAAATCACCTTCTCCGATGAAGAACATGGGATTGATGTGATCATCTATCCCGATGATCACCTGAGCTTTAATGTGTTGATCGATTACAATTCGCCCATCCTCGGGAACCAGTATGCCATTCTGGATCATCTAACCGATTTTGAGAAGGAGATCTCCATGTGCAGGACCTTCTGCTTTTTTCATGAATTGGAAATGCTGGCAAAGCAAAACCTGATCAAAGGAGGAGACCTTGATAATGCCATTGTCATCCTTGATCGTAAAGTAAGCCAAAAAGAGTTGAACCGGATCGCTGATCTTTTCAATAAACCCCATTTCGATGCCAATTCCGAAGGAATACTGAATAATGTTGAATTGCATTATCCGAATGAACCGGCACGTCACAAACTGCTCGACCTGGTTGGAGATATGGCGTTGATAGGACAACCCATTATGGGCAAAATTGTTGCCACCCGGCCCGGCCATTTCGCCAATACCCAGTTGGCAAAAAGAATCAGGCAGGAGATCAAAAAGATTGAATCAAAAAAATCAATCCCCGTCTATGATCCGAATGTACCACCGGTGATGGATATCCAACAGATCAGGAATACCCTTTCACACCGGTACCCTTTCCTTCTCGTGGATAAGATCATCCACCTGGACGATCACTCCGTTGTCGGAATCAAGAACCTTACCTATAATGAACATTTTTTCCAGGGACATTTTCCCGAAGAGCCGGTTATGCCCGGTGTACTGCAAATAGAAGCAATGGCCCAGGTTGGCGGAATGCTCGCATTACGCAGTCTTCCCGACCCGGAAAAATATTCCACCTATTTTATAAAGATCGATAAGGTGAAGTTTAAACACAAGGTGATTCCCGGAGACATCCTGGTTTTCAAAATGGAACTGACCGATTCCATCCGAAGAGGAATCGTCAGCATGTTTGGACAGGCTTTCGTTGGGAATACAATGGTCATGGAAGGAGAATTAACGGCCATAATTGTGAAAAATAAGGAATAATGCATCACAAACTTTGCACTATAGATCCCCATGCAGAATTAGGTAAACAGGTAGTCGTTGAACCCTATACCACCATCTATGGTGATGTTGTAATCGGTGATAATACATGGATCGGCCCCCATGTTACCATCATGGATGGTGCCAGGATCGGGGAAAATTGCAAACTGTTTCCGGGAGCCGTTATCGCTGCTATTCCCCAGGATGTTAAATACAAAGGGGAAGAAAGCATTGCAATTATTGGGAATAATACCACCATCAGAGAATGTGCTACGGTGAACAGGGGAACTGTGGCTAAAGGGAAAACGGTTGTTGGAAATAACTGCATCCTAATGGCCTATTCTCATGTAGCACACGATTGTGTTATCGAAGATCATTGCATCGTGGTGAACAGTGTCCAGCTTGCCGGTGAAGTGGTTATTCACGAGTGGGCAATAGTCGGTGGAGGAAGCCTTATCCATCAATTCGTGCACATTGGTGCCCATGCTTTTATAGGAGGAGGAGTGATGGTAAGAAAAGATGTCCCACCTTACGTGAAAGCAGCCAGAGATCCCGTCTCTTTTGCCGGGGTCAATACCGTTGGACTGAGAAGGAGAAATTTCTCCTACGAAAAGATTGCGGAGATACAGGATATCTACCGGTTTCTTTACCTGAGCCAAATGAATACTACACGGGCGCTGGAAACCATAGAAAACGAGTTCCCGCAATCGGAAGAGAGAGATACCATCGTCTCCTTTGTCAGGAATTCAAGCCGTGGAATTATTCCCGGGTATTCGAAAAAAAGTAATACGTCAGCAGAATAGGTCAGGGATCTATCCCTGGCGGAGGGAATTCCATCCCTGTGCGGTCAGTTCGACCACATTTCCATCCCGGGTAACCAGATACGTTCCCTCTTTTGCATCTGTAATGTGCCCGATGATACGTATATCCGGATTATCCGTTACCCTGTCGTGATGATCGAGTGGAAATGTGAAAAGCAATTCATAGTCCTCTCCGCCATTCATAATTGCAATCATGGGATCGATCAGGAACTCATTACCAAGAGTTGCTGTAGATGAATCGACCGGTATTTTATCCTGATAAATCCTGCAACCGACCCCTGATTGTTGACAGATGTGCAGCATGTCCGAGGAGAGACCATCGGAGATATCAATCATGGAGGTCGGGGTAAGATCATTTGCCTGAAACCATTCAATGATACCTCTCCTGGCTTCGGGTTTCAATTGACGTTCCAGAACGTATTCATATCCAGTAAGATCAGGCTTGAATGCGGGATCTTCTTCAAACAGTCTCTTTTCCCTCTCAAGCAATTGTAATCCCAGATAGGCGGCACCGAGATTTCCAGTAACGCAGATCAGATCACTAACCCGGGCTCCATGACGATAGGTGATCCGCTTTTTGTCAACCTCTCCCAGGGCTGTAATGCTGATGGTCAGTCCGGTTACGGAAGAAGAGGTGTCTCCTCCTACAAGGTCTACCGAATACCTCTCGCAGGCAAGTTTGATCCCCTCGTAGAGGGATTCCATGCTTTCAAGTGAAAATTTGCCGGAAATACCGATGGATACAATGATTTGTTTTGGACAGGCATTCATGGCGTAAACATCCGAAAGGTTCACCACTACTGCTTTGTATCCCAGGTGCTTTAAGGGGGAATAAATGAGATTGAAATGGATCCCCTCAAGAAGCAGATCGGTGGTAATAACCAATGTTTTCCCCCCTGCCTCTACCACGGCAGCATCATCACCAACACCTTTCAACGTGCTCTTATTCCTTATCGTGATATCTTTTGTCAGGTGTTCGATCAATCCGAATTCTCCTAAATCGGCAATGGATGAGGGAGTCTGTTTTTTCTTTGTCATGGTCTGATTTCATTTGGTGCAGGAAACCATATTTTCAGACAAAGTTTGGGATTAATTTAATTAGTTTTAGTATATTTGCCCTATTTAGAATAATTCTATATAACAGATAAATCCCGCATTTTACGGGACAAAAATGAGGGTAGAGGATGAGTAGTGAACAGGACAAACTATTGAATGAAGTCACACAGAGTGATTATAAATACGGGTTCTATACTGATATTGATATTGATTCGTTTCCAAAAGGTTTGAATGAGGATGTAATTTGCAAGATTTCTGAAAAAAAGGGGGAGCCCGAATTCATGTTGGAATTTCGTTTGAAAGCTTACCGGCACTGGTTAACCATGAAGATGCCTCAATGGGCTCATCTTACTATTCCCAAGATCAATTATCAGGACATCATTTATTATGCAGCCCCGAAGCAGAAAGTCAGACCCGAAAATCTGGATGATATTGATCCTGAGTTAAAGGCGACGTTTGACAAGCTTGGTATACCCCTGGATGAGCAAAAGCATCTTACCGGTGTTGCCGTCGATGCGGTAATGGACAGTATATCCGTGAAAACGACATTCCAGGAGACCCTGGCTGAATTGGGAATCATCTTTTGTTCATTCAGTGAAGCAGTCCGGGAGCATCCCGACCTGGTTAAGAAATATATGGGAACGGTGGTTCCTTACAGTGATAACTTTTTTGCTGCATTGAACTCTGCTGTATTCAGTGACGGTTCATTCTGTTTTATCCCCAAAGGGGTGAAATGCCCCATGGAATTATCAACCTATTTCAGGATCAATGCGGCGAGCACAGGACAGTTTGAACGGACGTTGATTGTGGCTGAAGAGGATAGTTATGTTAGCTACCTTGAGGGGTGTACGGCTCCCATGCGGGATGAGAACCAGCTTCATGCAGCCATTGTTGAAATAGTTGCCATGCAAAATGCAGAGGTGAAATATTCAACAGTGCAGAACTGGTATCCCGGGAATAAGGATGGGATAGGTGGCATTTACAATTTTGTTACCAAGAGAGGCATATGCAAGGGGGACCATTCAAAGATTTCATGGACTCAGGTTGAGACCGGTTCTGCCATTACCTGGAAATACCCGAGTTGTATTTTACGGGGGAACTATTCTACGGCTGAATTTTATTCCGTAGCGGTTACCAATAATCACCAGCAGGCGGATACCGGTACCAAGATGATCCATGTTGGGAAGAACACAAAAAGCACGATCGTTTCGAAGGGTATATCCGCCGGGAAAAGCAATAACAGCTACCGCGGACTGGTCAAGGTGTTGAAAAAAGCCGGGAATGCACGAAATTTTTCACAGTGCGACTCGTTGTTGCTTGGAGATCGTTGCGGTGCACACACATTCCCTTACATCGAAGTGGATAACAAAACGGCTATTGTTGAGCATGAAGCAACCACTTCCAAGATAGGTGAAGACCAGATCTTCTATTGTAACCAGCGTGGAATCTCAACGGAAGATGCTATCGGATTAATTGTCAACGGATATGCCAGGGAAGTGATCAATAAACTACCCATGGAATTTGCTGTGGAAGCACAGAAGCTTTTGCAGATCAGCCTGGAGGGTAGTGTTGGATAAGGATAAGAATAGAGCCTGTTGCTGTTTTATTGCATTGGCTCATCCGGTTAAACAGTGAATATTATTTAATTTATATCGATATGCTAAGTATTAAAAACCTCAGAGCCGAAATTGGTGGGAAAGAGATTCTGAAGGGAATCGATCTTGAGGTACATGCAGGAGAGGTTCACGCTATCATGGGACCGAATGGTTCCGGAAAAAGTACGCTTGCCATGTTGCTTGCCGGTCGTGAGCTGGCAGATGTGATAGAAGGCAGTATAACGTTCATGGACAGGGACCTCTTTACCATTTCCCCGGAAGACCGGGCCAAAATGGGGATCTTTCTGGGATTTCAATACCCGGTTGAGATCCCGGGTGTCAGTATGGTGAATTTTCTCAAGGCAGCCCTAAATGAAAAACGGAAATACCTTGGCCTTGATCCATTGTCTGCATCCGATTTCCTGAAGGTCATGAGAGAGAAGAAAGCGCTGGTTGAGATTGACTCAAGACTGACAAACCGCTCGGTAAATGAGGGGTTCTCGGGTGGAGAAAAGAAGAAAAATGAGATCTTCCAGATGGCCATGCTGGAACCGAAACTGGCCATTCTGGATGAAACGGATTCGGGTCTGGATATTGATGCCCTGCGGATCGTGGCTAAGGGAATAAATAAGTTGAAAACCAGCGAGAATGCTACGGTAGTGATCACCCATTACCAGCGACTGCTCGATTATATTATACCCGATTATGTGCATGTTATGTACGATGGTAAGATCGTAAAGTCCGATGGAAAGGAACTGGCACAGGAACTCGAGGAAAAAGGATATGACTGGATCAAGGAGGAGCTTGCAATGAATGGGATCCTTCAGGATAAAAATCACAAGTGACCATGGATGAGATTGTACAGGTAGTGGATTGGAACAGGGAAATGGTTGAACTGTATCATCAGAACAGGGATCTTCTGACAGGGGGATGTCCCGATTTTATCAATTCGGTCAGGGACAGGGCAATAAAGCAGTTCGAAAAACTCGGACTCCCGGGCAGATCAAATGAAAAATATAAATACCTGACTTTTAATAATCTGTATAAACATCAATTCCAGGATTACCTCTCGGTGAAACGGTTTGATTTTGATGCAAACCACATTTTTCATTGCGATATTCCAACCCTCGACACCCATGTGATTTTGCTGTTAAATGGATTCTTTTTTAACCGTGAGAACCGGATGACTCAATTGCCTTCGGGTGCTGTTGTTGGCAGTCTGCAAGCAGCCATGAAGGAATATCCAGAGCTGGTGAAGAAGCATTATGCGAGGTATGCAAACATGGATCAGGAGGGGCTGGTCGCCCTGAACACCGCTGTCGCCAGTGACGGGATATTTATCCATGTCCCGGAAGGTGTTGCCATAAAAAAGCCAATACAGGTCGTGAACCTGCTATTCTCCAATGAAAATACAAGAGTGCAGCACCGGAACCTGTTCGTCATCGGAAAGAATGCAGATGCACGGGTGATCATATGTGACCATGCACTCTCTGATCATCGGTTCTTTACAAACTCTGTTACAGAGATCCAGGTAGATAAGAATGCCCGGATGGATTATATCAAAGTCCAGAATGAGCATAATCTGGCAACCAATGTTTCAAGCCTTTATGCAAACCAGGAACAGGACAGCACGCTCAACACCAACATTATCACCCTCCATGGTGGAATGGTACGCAATAATGTAAATATCGTGCTGAATGGAGAGGGTTGTGAAACCAATGCGTCAGGACTCTATCTCGTTGATAAGCAACAGCATGTTGATAATTACACCTTCATCGATCATGCAAAACCCAATTGCCTGAGCAATCAGATTTATAAGGGTGTGCTGGATGATTTTGCCACCGGTGCCTTTAATGGAAGAATTCTTGTACAAACGGATGCGCAAAAAACAAAGGCATTTCAGGCAAATAACAACATCCTGCTTACGGATGATGCGGCAATGAACACAAAGCCCCAGCTCGAGATTTATGCCGATGATGTCAAATGCAGCCATGGAGCAACCGTGGGTCAACTGGATGAAGATGCCCTGTTTTATCTCAGGACCAGGGGTATTGAAGAGCGGGAAGCACGGTTAATGCTTATGTTTGCATTTGCACACGAGATCATATCCCGTATCGAGGTTGAACCCCTGCGTAACCGGATCGACCACCTGGTGGATAAGAGGCTCCGGGGAGAATTATCACGGTGTGAGAACTGTGCGATGCATTGTGGATAAAAAAGGTACCTGGAAATAACACGATTAAAAAAACATTCCGGCGTGAGGTTAGATGTTGAAAAGATCAGAAACGATTTTCCTCTCCTTCAGCAGAGAGTGAACAACCAGCCACTGGTATACCTGGACAATGGGGCAACTACCCAGAAACCGAACGTTGTCATTGAGCGGATAAAACAACTCTATGCTCAGCACAACAGCAGCATACACCGCGGTGTTCACTGGTTGAGCCAGCAGATCACAGGAGAGTACGAGGAAGCCAGAGGTATTGTCCAGAATTTCATCGGTGCTGAAAACAGCCATGAAATCGTTTTTACCAGTGGAACAACCGGTTCCATCAATGCCATCGCTTTCTCATTCGGGGAAAAATATGTCCGGGAAGGAGATGAGGTGATCATCTCCGGGATGGAGCATCATGCTAATATTGTCCCCTGGCAAATGCTGTGTGAACGGAAAGGGGCACACCTGAAGGTCATTCCCATTGACGATCAAGGTGAACTTATTCCTGGTGCCCTGGAAAAGCTGATTACTTCAAGAACAAGGATTCTTGCCATAACCCACGTATCCAATGTCCTGGGAACCGTAAATCCCGTGAAAGAGATCATTGAAACGGCGCATGCAGCAGATGTGCCCGTCCTGATCGATGGTGCTCAGGCTGTTCAGCATGGGAATGTGGATGTTTCTGATCTGAACTGTGACTTTTATGTTTTTTCAGGACATAAAATTTACGGACCCAATGGAATCGGTGTGCTGTATGGGAAAGAAAAATGGCTGGAGGAAATTCCACCCTACCAGGGAGGCGGAGATATGGTCGACCAGGTAACTTTCGAAAAAACAACCTATAACCAGCTACCCTTTAAATTTGAAGCGGGAACAACAAACTACATTGGAGCGATTGCAATGGCTGAAGCGCTGAAATACCTGGAGCAAATCGGTCTTGATCCAATCACTGAATACGAGGAAGAACTGCTCGGGTATGCCACTTCCAGGCTTGAAGAATCGGGTGATATACGGATCATCGGTAATGCAAGGAAGAAGATCAGCATATTGTCTTTTCTGATCCAGGGTATTCACCAGTATGATGCGGGAATGATCCTTGATAAGCTGGGCATTGCGGTCAGGACTGGTACACATTGCGCACAACCGGTAATGGACCGGTATGGAATAGATGGAACACTGCGCGCCTCACTTGCATTCTATAATACAAAAGGGGAGATAGACCGGCTGATCGACGGATTACAACGGGTGAAAGAGATGTTGGGATAAGCGGATGGATGAATTTGAAAACGATTGATCATGGATATAAACCAGATACAGGATGAGATCATTGAAGAGTTCGGCCTGTTTGATGACTGGATGGATAAGTATAACCATTTAATCGAGCTGAGTAAAAACCTGCCAGTTTTTCCTGAAGAATATAAAACCAATAAGTACCTGATCAGCGGATGCCAGTCGAAGGTCTGGTTGCATGCTGAACTGAAAGAGGGAAAGATCATCTTCCTGGCTGATAGCGATGCCATCATTACCAAAGGCATTGTCGCCCTGTTGATCCGTGTCCTTTCCGGTCGCAAACCCACAGAGATCATCAACCAGGAACTCTACTTTATCGATCGCATCGGATTAAAGGAAAACCTTTCACCCACCCGGTCGAACGGACTGCTGGCTATGGTAAAGCAGATGAAGCTGTATGCTCTTGCTTTTGATGTCAGGGAGAAGAAGTAAAATATCGTTGATTGTTTCTCGCCTGACATCCGGCCACAGGCTGGTGAACCGGCGGGCTGGGTTACGAAGCCATAACAACCAGAATATACATCAGAAAATCAAATCCCTTATGAAAAGAATAATCGCTATTCTATTCCATGTTATTTTCTTCTTCCCAACCATCCTCTATCCACAGGAAGCTGGCAAGGAAGAAATGAGAGCCGTTTGGATACATTCCGGTATGTTTGACTCCGAAAAGGACCAGGCTCTAATCCGCATGAGAGATTTGCTTGATCAGTATGCCGAAATCGGGATAAATAACCTTTTTTGCTTTAGCAGCCTGATATCACAGCATCAGAAAACGTGGGATTTTCTGGAAGTTCTAATTGAAGAAGCCCACAGCAGAGCAATAAAGGTACATCCCATTTTTTGTCCCGGTCACCGGGTTTCCCTTACTGGAGAAGTGAAGGAACATCCTGAATGGCTGATCACGGGTATGCAGGGAGAAATGTACCCGCACCTGAACATTGCGGATCCTGGTGTAAGGGAATATTATGTGAACATGGTGAAAGAAGCCCTGGAATACGATATTGACGGCATCCATCTCGATTATATCCGGTTTCCTGTAAACCAGCGATTCAGCTATGACAACACTACCTGTGAGGCTTTTAAGGAGGAGTTTGGTTATTCTCCGGTTGAAGTAGCTCATGATTGCGGAAGCATGATCTGGTGCGAGTGGATCAGATGGAACGCAAAACAGGTAACAACCCTTGTCAGGGATATCAAACAAACCATTGAACAGTCGGGCAAAGAGGTAGTGCTTGGAGCAGATGTCTTTCCTGATCATGGAACTGCCACAATATTGATAGGGCAGAACTGGGAGCAATGGGCAAATGAAGGAATAATTGATTTTATATGTCCAATGCTGTATACAAACGATTTGGATCTGTTCAGGCAATATGTGGAAACAGCAGTGAAAACGGCGAATGGAAAGTGCCTGGTCTATCCGGGAATAGCCTGTCATTCTTCCCATAATACGAACACCAGGGAAGGAGTAGCAAAGGAAGTTGAAATATCAAGAAAAGTGGGTGCAGATGGAGTGGTATTTTTTTCCGGATACTCATTAACGAAGGAGTTTATAGACAGTCTGAAAGCAGCAGTTTTCAGGTAGTATGTACCCTTTAAATTTTTATGGACGTGGATAACCTATTACAGCTGGAAGCTGAGATCGTCCGGGTTTTAAAAAACATTTTTGATCCGGAGATCCCGGTCAATATATATGACCTGGGTCTGATCTATGAAGTGGATGTGAATGATAACAATGCGGTCACCATCACGATGACCCTGACTGCTCCAAACTGTCCCATGGCGGATGATCTTATCGCAGAAGTTCACCAGGGCATAAAGGGTATCGATGGCGTAAAGGAAGTGAAGGTAAAGCTGGTATTTGACCCCCCATGGGATAAGAGCATGATGAGCGAAGAGGCAATGCTTGAACTGGGATTGCTATAACCCGGTTGAGAAAGCTTCAGTTACTTTTCCTGGATTTCCCTGATAATCCTTCGCTTAATATCCAGGGTGAAGGTGTAGTCCGTATAGCTGTTGTACTCATTGTAAATATAAGGATCACTCATCAATCCATGGAGAACGCTGCGCTTCAGCCGCGCAGCTTTTTCGCGTCGGTTGTAAGCGCTTTGTTATAAGGCTTATCCCGTGTTGCTATATCCTAATCCGCTTGACCCTTGCCTACAACGAAGTTTGCCGTAAAGTATTTCTTTCGTATCGGGGCGGCCTCTTTTTCAATCCAGCGATCAAGCCCGATCTTTCTGATACGAGAGAGATTGTACAACTTCATGTTGTGAGGGAAACGGGCGGCTTGGTCAGCAATAGGTGCCAGCAAAACGCAAGGGAATTCATTGCATTCGGAGCAGAATGCCACGCCTTTCGCTTTAACACAATCAAGAGTTGCACATCCCTGCGGCAGATGATAATGATTGCCGTCCTGTTGGCGGCACCCCTTGCACGCTATTTCCTCCTTCGGCACACCCATTTTTGCATGAATCAATTCGGCAAGATCATCTGTCAGGTTGCTTTCGTGGATATCGCAATTGAAGCAATCTAATCCACATGGTGCCGTCAATGCCTTTTTATCTTCCATAGTTTCTCCTTATAACGTTCTGCTGATTATTCTTCTCCAAGAGCTTCAATATCGGCTAGATCTTTCTTGCGTCCGGTTGCTCGTTTGTTGGTTATAAATTGTTTTTTACCAATGTACGAAACAGATACATCACCAAAAAGACCTGGTTCTTTTGAAGCATCAGCTTCCTCCCATGTTACACCGCTGATTGATGTTATTATATCAATGCGCACAGGGGGAAGTCCAAGTTGAATTACCTTGTTTTGATCTTTAAAATCGTTGATTGTGAGATCAAGCGAACTGAAACCAAAATCAGCTAATGCATTAATAATACGTTTGGCGTTAGCATTGTCTGGCTTTACGAAAACATCAATATCACCTGTAAAACGAGGTGCTCCATGAAAAGCCAAAGCGTAGGCCCCGACGATTAAGAATTGTACTTCATGTGCGTTCAACAATTTGAGAAACTCTCTGAAGTCTTCCTGTACTTCCATAGTATTGACGTCTTAGTATTTCAACAGCCGAAATTCGCTCTTCAGGTGAACGTTTTTGCCAATAAGCCAGATCGTCCAAGATGGAACTGCGGTCTATTTTTCGTTTTGTTATCACCTTTTGTATCATATGTACAATATAAGATTTTAGGGTGAAATATTAACTATTTTATTCAGCAGAACGATTGCGCTTCAGCTGCGGGGCGATCCTGGCGCGGGAGGGCCGTGACAGGGAGAACCGTCTGCTGCAAGCGAGGGTTAGACATCAATTGTTCGCTTTCTTGTTTATCAATTTCCAAATTTGACACGTTACTTCTTAAGGTCGATCCAGATTCTGCCAAAGTCAGTTCCATCCACGCGTATGGTATCCGGGAGGTCGCCTCCTATCAAATCTTTTGGTGTTGACTTCGACGGCCAACGTACGGATGGATACAGTTTTTTAAGTTGCTCTCGGGGCAGCGAAAGAAGCTCTTTTCCCCTAGAATCTCCCTTGGTGATCATGAGACCGGCACCGATACGGAAGCTCGGTATCTCTACAAATCGCCCCGACTCGGTGTCCAGCCCCAGCCACTCAAACGAGACCGCGAGTTCTGATTGCATCAGGTTACCCATCGAAGCAATATTTGCTGTCCAGCCGTTTTTGGCCAGATATTCTGCAAGAGTCTCATGGATTACGGCAGGGGACTCGTCCTGCAGACCCCATAGTTCGTATGCAAAAGGCTTATCGAGTACCTGCGCGGATGTACCAGTTTTCATGTACTCCGCCGAGCCCAGTTGAGCAGACCAATGCAGGACGCGAACACCAGCATCCATGTTGAACACGAGGTCCCCTCCACCTGCTCGCACAGCGAAGTACAGGTTTTCAGAGTCGTGTTTTATCCTGAACAGTTCAACTGTATCTGCCTTAACGATCACCGCGTCATCCCATTCCCCAGAGTCATACACGCCGTCAATTGTCGGGGTGCTTCCAAATCGGGCGATCAGCCCTGTCGGCTCTACTTCCTGCCTGGAAGAACACGCCAACAGACAAACGAGAATTGAACACCTTATTGGCAAACCTATTCTCATAATGTAACTCCTATATATTATGTCTTAACATATATTCTACTGCAAGTTACGGGATAATATGATTAAGTGCAAGTTAAAACGGAATCCTTATAATATCCGGTTTTCATATAATATAAAAGATTTATCCATATTTTGATTATCTTTTACAAAAAGGTTAATTTCTCTTTTAAAAGGTAGTTCAATCAAATGTTCACTTGTCAGGAAATTTCAGCTAAAATCAAGATTCATGCAATCCAGCTTGGATTTGATGCATGTGGTATAGCAAAAGCCGAAAGCCTCGGACAGGATTCATTCCGCCTGACACAATGGCTCAATGCCGGGCATCATGGGGAGATGAAGTACATGTCTGTTCATTCTGAAAAAAGGATCGATCCACGTAAACTGGTGGAGGGAGCAGAATCGGTGATTTCGGTGATTCTGAATTATTACCCGGAAAAGGTTCAGTCCGATCCCGAGTCTCCCAGGATATCCAAATATGCATATGGGAGGGATTACCACAGGGTGATGAAGAAAAAACTGAAAAAATTGCTCGACTTCATCAATGAAGAAGTGGGTCCGGTGAAGGGTCGCTATTTTGTTGATTCGGCTCCTGTGCTTGACCGTGCCTGGGCGGCAAAAGCCGGACTGGGATGGATCGGGAAGAATTCAAACCTCATTTCTAAAGATTACGGGTCGTTCGTCTTCATCGGTGAACTGATAGTCGATCTGACACTTGCCCGTGATCGCCCGGTAAAGGATTATTGCGGAAATTGTACCCGCTGTATCGATGCCTGCCCGACCGGGGCGATTGTTGCTGACCGGGTCATCGATTCGCGAAAATGCATCTCCTACCACACCATAGAGAACAAAGGAGAGATAGCTCCTGAGATGAGAGGCAAAATGGGAAACTGGGTGTTCGGATGTGATATATGCCAGGATGTTTGTCCATGGAACCGGTATCTTTCCCCTCACCGGGAACCCGGTTTTAACCCCCATCCTGACCTGCTGAAACTTACCCGGAAAGAGTGGTTTGAGATGGATCAAAAGCGGTTTCAGGAATTGTTCGCCGGAACCCCGGTTATGAGGTCGAAGTATAAAGGATTGAGGAGAAATCTTGAGTTTTTAAAAAGCGCACAATAGGTTGTAATACTCACCGGGTGACTCGCTTAAAAAAAATGTAACTGACCCACAGTCACCCGGTGAGTATCTTATCAACTTATTAACTGATAACATATAACTCTCCCGCCCTAAGCCAAGCAGAATTCTAATCAAGATTCAACCACAGTAACAACTATTTTCCTTTGCTTCCTCGGTCCATCGAACTCACACAGGAAAATATTCTGCCAGGTCGATAATCCCAGTTCTCCGTTTATGAGGGGGATGGTTTCGCCAGGACCAACAATGCCGGCTTTCAGGTGGGCATCGCCGTTATTATCCTGGTGATCGTGTTCCCATACACCAAAGGGGATCAGCTTATTCAGAAGATTGATTACATCGGTTTGCACTGATTGATCCCAGTTCTCCTGTATCATAATGGCTGCAGTGGCTCCCTGAACATAAACGCTTACCAGCCCGTTGGTTATGTTGCTTTTACCGATTATGCTTTTTACCTGGTTTGTAATATCATACAGCCCGTTGTGACTATTGGTGCTTATTTGTATCGTGTCGCGCATTTTTTTTACTTTATTGTATAAAATTACATCATTTAGAATTAATTTAGTGATTACCTTGTTAAAAGAGTGGTCTATGAAGGAATTAGAATTACAATGGCAATCATCAGACAATCTTGCTTTTTATGTAAAAGTATGGGATCCCGAAGAGGCTCCGCGTGCAGTCGTTTGTCTCATTCATGGTATAGGGGAGCACATCAACCGTTATAATCACTGGGCTTCGGCTTTTGTGAATGAAGGATATGCCGTGATCGGTTTTGATCAGCGCGGGCATGGAAGATCGGAAGGTAAACGTGGGCATGCACCTTCCTATGAGATCCTCCTTCAGGACATTGAATTGTTGTTGAACAAATCCCGGGAACGACACCCCGATATCCCCGATATCCTTTTCGGACAAAGCCTTGGAGGGAACCTGGTTCTTAATTATGTATTGCGGAAAGAGGTAAAACCAACCTGTGCCATTGCATCCTCACCCTGGTTGCGGTTAGCTTATGATATTCCCGCGATTCAGGAGAAGCTTGGAAGAATTTTAATAAGAATGGTACCGGGTCTGATTCAGAAATCGAACTTTAACGTAAACGATCTCTCAAGAGATCCGGAAGTGGTGCAACGCTATATTGAGGATCCGCTGGTGCATAATCGCGTTTCATTAAACCTTGGATTTTTATCGATAGATGCCGGGTTATGGGCCCTGGAAAATGCCGGTAATCTCGATCTCCCGGTACTCCTGATGCATGGTGACTCGGATAAAATCACGTCGCACCATGCAACGATTGAGTTTTCAGGAAAGGCAAAATCCTTTACCTGGCTGAAAATCTGGGAAGGTCTGACCCATGAACTGCATAATGAACCGGAAAAAAAGGCAGTGTTTGATTTTGTCTTGAACTGGATCAGGATCTATACCGAAAAAGATACGTTGTATGACAATTCAGATCTTTCCTGAATAACGAAGTGTACAATTGAATATCAAACAGGCCAAATCCAATGGAACTGTATCGCACCACTTTCCCGATACCGGTTAGCAGCTCATTGCTTTCGCATACGATGCCGGCCGTTTTCATGGGATCATGTTTCACGGAACATATCGGACAAAAACTAACGGAACTAAAATTCCCGGTGGATGTCAATCCGTTTGGCGTGATCTATAATCCCTGGTCGGTTAAAAATTGCCTCGAGGTGCTGATCCGGGAGAAGGAATTTACAAAAGAAGAGCTCCATTATTTTGATCATCAGTGGTTGAGCTTCTATCATCAAACCAGCTTTTCTCATCCCGATCTTCAACAATGCCTGAAAACCATCAATGAAGGTATCCGGTTCTCATCCGGATTCCTGAAAACGGCTGAATTTCTGTTCATTACATTTGGTACGGCACGGATTTTTACCTGGAAAGAGTCGGGACAGGTGGTTTCAAATTGTCATAAGATCCCGGCGGATCAATTTGAGAGAAGGATGCTCTCGCCGGGAGAAATCACCAGGATGTTCGTGGACTTGATGAATGAATTATCGAAATTTAATCCACGGTTAAAGGTTGTTTTTACGGTAAGTCCTGTCAGGCATTGGAAAGACGGTGCGGTGGGGAACCAGGTTAGCAAAGCCACCCTACTTCTGGCTATTCACAACCTCAGGGAGAATTTTTCGGAAACCGGATATTTCCCTGCCTATGAGATCGTGATGGACGACCTGAGGGATTACCGGTTCTATGCCGAGGATATGATCCACCTGAACCGGACAGCCAATGATTATATTTGGCGGCTGTTTAAACACTCTTTTATTGAGAAGGAGAGCCAGGAGACCATCTCAGAGATAGAAAAGATCCTGGAGGCAGTTGCCCACCGGCCGATGAAACCGGATTCCGAATCCCACAGGAAGTTCCTTCAGGAAAGCCTGAAATATGCCAGGGAAGTGCAGAAGAAGTATCCCTTCCTGGACCTTAGCCGGGAGATGGGTTATTTTGCAGGGAAAGAATAAATGAATGCCTTAAATGTCTCAAATTAATAAATTTGTAAATTAAGGCATTCAAGGCATTTCAGACATTTGAGGCATTTCCCCCCTCTCTACTCAACAACCAGCTTCTGCATACAGACCTTATTATCAGCTACGATCCTGATGAAGTATATTCCTGCCCGCAGGTTCGCATCGGTCACTTTAATCAGGTTAGTGCCGTTAGCGGTTTCATAGGCTTTATCAAATACCACTTTTCCTGCAATATCGTAGATCTGAAGATTCAGTGGACCATCGGTAAGCAGCTCAGCGCGTATGGAGAACCGACCATCACCCGGATTCGGGAAGATGGCTATCAGGCTTTCACGGACTTCAGGAATGGGTGTGGAGGTATAGGTAAAATCAAATGTCTCATTGGTTGCTGCATTACCTACCTCATCTTCCACACCATTCACCGTAAGGGTGTGTGTTCCTGAATGCATGCCTGTGATGTTAAGGCTAACGTGGGTGTTTTCATAGAGGTATGCGCCAAGCACTGTAATGCCGTTGTTGATGCTGTAGTTGCCGGTTACCTGTGATGTGGTGGCATCGAGCCGCTCGTTAAAATCAACCATCAACCAGACTGAATCAATGATCTCGATTGCCGTAATATAGGGTGCTTCCGAGTCGTCCCCTGTGGTGAAATCATTCATGTCCCTCACCAGGATCTGGTATTCTGAACCATACTGGCTCAGTACCCCGGTGATATTCACCACGCCCGCTGGAAGTTCATGTCCCACAAGACGGGATTCGTATCGTGAGAAGATGGGCATGGAACCGGTACCATCACTGAAGGTGTATGAATTGTTGCCATCGGGAATAATTATCCCTCCCTCGGTAAACTGTGCATTCCTGATCGTGATAAGCATTCCTTCATATTGTTCACTGACCTGGGATACGGTCAGTTCAGTCGGTTCAATCGTGGTACCGGAAACGAAATTATACGTGTAACTGATACCACCCAGTTCAGTCAGGTTCTGGTATTCGGAAACTGTCCCTGCTACAACGATACTATCCCCGACCTTTCCCCGCTGGTTTGATCCGAACACACACATCCCGCTGTAGGGATTTTCCGAGGATTGGATATAAAAGGTATTATCAAGATTGGCTACCATGATACCGGAAGTGATCACATTCTGGGAGTTTAGTGGACTTGAACTACCTGTTCCCTGGATCTCGGAGATGGTAGTTAACTCTCCCTGATCAATTGTTTTGGGTACCCGGTACGAACCATGAACAACCTGATTGTTTGTGCCATCGGTAGCAAACACCTTGAAATAGAGGTATTCATCTTCCGTAAGCCCTGTGAGATCGATGATCCCGGTATAGACATCGCCCGAAGATGACATAGCGGATTCATGGGCTTCAGAGTTGTGTGAGTCACCCCAGAAAAGGGATACGCCGGTAAGGGCCAGGGTTGAGGTAATCCGGACATTGATCTCGGCCGTTTCTCCAATCAGTGGATAGGCAGGATCCATGCTCATCTCCCCGATGGAAATATCCGGTACCGGATCACTGTTCCAGATCAGATCGGCAAATTCGGGATGGTCGACAAACGGATTCCTGTTTTGCTGTGATTCCCAGATCCGTTCGTTCCTCCTTCGCTCAAAGTCGGATGGTGGGAAATCCCGGTTCCACTGCAACAGGGTGGATAACTTCCCGTGTTCCGGGGCAGGGAATGTATTCAGGGCATCTACTGTTTCAAGATCCAGTTCATCATTCTCCCCTTCATACCGGGTTGCCATGTAAAAGATGATCCGGGCAACCTGTCCCTTTACCGCATCGGAAGGTTCCCACTGGTTGGAAGTATAATAAGTCCCGGGGGCTTCCGTTACTTCCGTACCGGTTGCAGAGCAGTCATCAAAATCGAGGTTGCTTCTGAGAATATTCACGGAAGCATCCGTGGGGCGAAGGTTAAACGCATCTCCATCCATTGGCCTTATGCCTGAAAAATTACCGTGCGATTTTGCCCAGACGTGCTCACGGTTGATATCATTTTCCCCGGTTCCATAGGTGTCGGCATCCTGTGACCGCTGGGTATAAAAAAGGATCACGTTGCTCTCATTCAACGGATCCGCATCGGAATAGTTAATGATATATTTTGCCTGTGAATAGGAAAAATCGATATGCCCGCTGATGATATCATTCAGGATCGATTTCAGTTCACTGCCGTTTTTCCCATCGGTACCGTTGTAATACCCGGCCGGCTGAGCAAACAGTGTTAGTGGAAAGATCAAAAGGGCAACAATAGGGTAGAGTTTCTTCATCTTTAAACTGAACAATAAAAAAATTAGAAAAGAAATTGTAAAGATACATTATACCTTCTGCCGAGACCAAAGAATACGGCTGAAGATTTCGCATCAAAATCATTATAGGTCTGATAATTATAGGGATCATTATTCTGAGCCGTTGCAATGTATTTTTTATTCATCACATTCAGTACATTCAGCCTGATCTGGCAGCGGTAATCCATGATCTTAAAGTAATAGCCTGCATGCAGGTCGATCAGGAGGTAACCGGGAATTTCCCAGGAGTCCCTGGGGGGGCCGTGCTTCCCGGTAACTTCGTTATACCATTCATAGGAATCCGCTGAACCATCGAGGGTGATGGGATCGAATTCAGCATAGTAATTGGTGAAGTAGGTAAATTTAGGTTTCAGGTAGGCCCCTTTGATGGGCTCGATACGAAGCTGTCCGGCCACCTGCGTCTGTGCAGAATTCCCGACGTGAACACCCTTGGCATCAAAGTATTGTTTTTTTACCAGGTTCCTGTTGTCGTCATAGATTCTGACTGTATCTTCTGAGTTCCAGCGCCAGTCACCCAGTGAAACCAATCCTTCCATGTCAAGCCAACCTGTAATTTTCAAAATAAAATCCATTTCTATTCCCTTGTGCAGGGCATCCATGCCGTTGATGTTGACCGATTGTTCCTCGAACTCACCCGGAGATATCTCAACCTGAATTCTGGATGCTGCATCAACAGGCTTGTTTTCCCAGACGGTATAGTAACCGTTCAGGTTGAAGGAGATATGCTGGCTTTTGAAGGAATACCCCATCTCAACGGCTTTCACCTTTTCATTTAGAATTTCACGGAAAAGGGTATTGTCATAGTCAAAGACGTTGTTGAACCTTGGTGCTTTGCTAAGGTAGCCGGCATTGATAAACAGGTTCATCCTGGGAGTAAGGTTATAATTTGCCCCGCCTTTAATGGTCCACCCGGGCAGGTCCTTCCAATCGGTTTCGGGCTCCAGCTTAAAGTAGTCTATTCTTTTATAGGCGGAGTAAGCCCCGGTAAGGTTTATGAATGAGGAAAGGGAGTTGGTAATATACTCTGCCTGTAAGAAGAGTCCTCCCCACCGGACCAGTCCAACGT
>Ga0315534_1000128_pt1 | contig 44123 bp, 33 predicted proteins | sample SalMarSW160240MG_FD_203094 | JGI IMG/M metagenome (GOLD analysis project Ga0315534, IMG submission 203094) | Salt marsh sediment microbial communities from the Plum Island Ecosystem LTER, Massachusetts, United States - Salt Marsh Sediment SW1602-40 ... | reverse complement strand
GGTGGCACCATGGTTACCGACGGCGGCCTGATGTTCTATGGCTCGCTCGGTGGTGACTTCCGCGCGGTCGACCGGAAATCCGGTAAGATCCTGTGGAGCCGCAAGCTCGGCTCGGGCATCATCGGCAACCCGATCACCTACAAGGTCGGTGGCAAGCAGTATGTCGGCGTGTACTCCGGCATCGGCGGCTGGATCGGTCTCCCGGTCACCGCTGGTCTTGACCTCAACGACAAGTTCGGTGCTATCGGCGCCACGGCTATGACCAAGGCAGCTGGCCTGAATCATATTCCGCAGGGCGGTGAGCTGAACACCTTCCGCGTTTACGAGTAATCGATAGCGGAAACGTGTAGATTAACGGCGCCCGGTGCCCTTGCGGCACCGGGCGCCATTTCTTTAATATCGGGTAGAATGTGCCGGGCCCCGGGCTATCCCGTGGGCCTCTCTGCAACCCAAACAAGACCCGATGCCCCCCATGCGTGTTTTTACGGTGCTGTTTTCCATCGCCGCTCTGGCATGCGCTTCGCTGCCCGCTGCTGCGGCCAAGAAAGACGTTAAGCGCGATTTCAGCAAAGAGTTCGAGGAGCTTCTGCCCAGCGAAAAGATCGCGATACGGGCCGCCGCCAAGGCGGCGTATAAGGGCAAAAAGCTCAAACAGCTCAAAGTCTGCGCCGATCCCGGCAACATGCCCTTGTCGAACATCAAGGGTGAAGGATTCCAGAATAGGTTGGCCGAGTTGCTCGGCCATGCCATGGGCGCTGATGTCAGCTTCTCTTGGCGTCCGTTTATCGAGCGCGGCCTGACGCGTCAGACCTTCGACCAGGACATGTGTGACGTCCTGTTCGACATGCCAGCCAATTACGGGCGGCTCCTGACCACTTTTCCCGTCTATAAGACCCCCTACGTTCTGGTTTACCGCAACGACAAAGGCCTCGAACTGACCGGGCTTGACGATCCCAAGCTCAAAGACCTCAAGATCGGCGTGTTTCAAACCTCGGGGATTCGTGCGGCCCTTGCCAAGCGGGGCATTGTCGACAACGTATCGCTGCAAACCCAAACCCATGACGGCGATATCGTCCCCGAGCATCAGCCTTGGTACGTCGTGCAGAAAGTCGTGGATGGCGATCTCGATGTCGCTGCGGTGTTCGGCCCCTTCGCCGGCTGGGTCGAAACCATGAAAGGTGAGCCGGTCACCATTTTGCCGGTCAATCTCGACGATGACACCGTGCCGCTTGAATTCGAACTCGCCATCGGTGTGCGCAAGACCGACGCGTTTCTGAAATACATGCTCGAATTTGCGCTGGATGACCATGCCGAGGAGGTCGAAAAGGTCCTCCGGGAGTATGGCGTACCCCTGGTCCAGTGCAGCAAATGCGTCGTCGCCGGCGATCTGCCGGCTCACGGCAGCTACATCAAGCTTGCTGATCAGAAATTCGAAGCGCGCCCCGACCTCGCCTCTCCGGATCAGCGTGTCACGCAGGAGAAGCTTGAGGGGTGGCTTGCCAGCGGCGCTGATGTCAATCAAGAGCTGTCAAATGCGATCATCGCCGGCGACGAGGACCGCATCCGGTTCTTGGTGAGCAAAGGGGCGGATGTAAATAAGGAAGATTCCCAAGGTTGGACGCCGCTCACCAACGCCGCGCGGCAGCGGAAGGACAAGGTGGCCGCGCTTCTGCTCGAGCTTGGCGCAGATCCAAATCTGGCCGCTGATGGCACGACCCCGCTGGTTGCAGCGGTAACGCGCGACAGTGTTCCCACGATCGAAGTTCTTCTCAAGAATGGCGCCGACATTGAAGAGCCGGGGCCGGAGGGCTACCGGCCGCTGGCGATGGCTATTGGCGACAGCCGCTACGAGGCCGCCAAGGCCTTGATCGAGCATGGGGCTGATGTCAGCGCGGCGTCTGGCGAAGAGGGTCTGACGCCCTTGATGGTCGCCGCGGCTCAGACTGCGCCGGCTGAAGGCGCGCGCTTCCTACCGGGCAGCACCCGTCCCATCGATATTGCCAAGATGCTGGTCGCAGGCGGTGCTGACGTGAACGCACAGGCCAAGAACGGTATGACGCCGTTGATGATCGCCGCGACCCACAATAGCCCGCCTATGATTGGGCTGCTGATGGATGCCGGCGCCGATACCGATCTCAAAAACAGCTTGGGCCAGACGGCGACTGACGTAGCCAAGATCAACGGCAACGAGGAATCGGCTCAAGCCATCAAGGTCCTCGCCAGTTCGCGCTCGGCGTCTGCCGTGGACAAGCCCGGGACGACGAGTCGGTAATGACGTTTTCTCGACTCCAGAGATACGCGGGGGCCATGGCATTAGCCGTGGCCTTCAGCTTCGTTGCGGCAGCTTTCGCCATGGCCGCGGATTATCCCGACTTCAATGAGACCTCCGTCACCAAGCGAACGGAAGAGGTTATCAAAGAGCGGTCGAAGGACGGCGTGTTTGTCTTTCATGATCCCAAGCTCGATACCGATCTCAACCTTGTCTACGAGAAGGTCAAGATCGTGCGGGGCATGAAAGGCTATGGATGGTTTGCCAACGCCATCTTTCATGACAAGGATGACCCCAAGAAACAGTACGCCATTGATTTCTGGTTCAAGCCCCAGACCACCGGCGACAGCCTCGATTTGATAGACATCCGGGTGCAAAAAGGGCCGAGACGCGAGGGCGACGGTTGGATCATGGTCACGCGCTTGCCGGTCGCCTGGTGGTGGCTTCCGGTGCAGGAGCATCCCGGCGATATGGAGGAGAGGCGTGCCTGGCAGATCATGAGTGCGATCCACAACTACATCGCGGAAAACAAGGATGCGAACGGCGATCTCGCGGTCAAGGATGACAAGACCGGCGAAGAAGTGCCGCTCGAGTTCGTCGAGATGCACCAGCCGATTCGGCATTTGAAAAAGGACGGCAAGTATTTCGCCTGCACCGACTTCCGCAAACCGGGCAGCAAGGATGAGTATTACGACATCGACTTCTGGGTCGATGACCAGTCAGGCAACCTCAAGGTGACCGATGTCAAGATGCACAAGGTTCCGGTGCAGGAGGACGGCATCTGGGTCCAGGAGCCGCGCTACACCTTTGAGGGCATGGATTTCGAAGTAACCAATTGAATGGGAACGGTTAACCAGACCCGACGCCATAATGCCGCACCGGGCAACCGTCCCTATCGCCGCGCTTCCGATAGCGCTATCACAGATGCCGTCATTCGACTGCCGAGGGGTAATCGACTGGGTTCAACAACAGCCGACAACTTTAACTAGGGTAAGGAAACGAAGCAGTGCGCAAGATCATCACCGGACTTTTGACACTTGTGATTGTCGCCGGCATGGGAGCCTTTGCCTGGAAGGCCTATGCCGCCGACGAAGCAGCAGAACCGGCAAAGGAAGAAGCGGCCGATAGCGCTGGCGCCGGCGGAGACTGTTGCAAACCAGGCGACACGACACCGCCGCTCGATCTGATCAAGGCCACGCCGAAAGGGGGTTTGCATAATCCCTACAGCGACAAGATCGCCGAGATGGCTGACGAAGGCCACCACAAATACCTCTCGTATAGTTGCAACGGCTGCCACGGCGGCGGCGGGGGCGGCGGTATGTGTCCCCCGCTGACCAACGACACTTGGGTTTACGGCCCCGACGACGACACCTTGTTCAGACTGATCTCCCTCGGTTCCGACGAGTTGAAAAAGGCCGGTTATACTAGGGTCAAAAAAGAGGTGGTGGTCGGACCGATGCCACCGTTCGGTGGGATTATCAAAACCTCCGACGATCTCTGGAAGGTCATTTCTTGGATCCGGACAGTGAATCCCGGCTCGGAGAAGAAGCCGCCGCTTCAATAGAAGCTGAACCTCCACATGAAATTTTTGTAAGCCGCCAAGCTCCTGCCGGGTTTGGCGGCTTTTTACTGCGCGATCTCCGGTGAATTTTGGCACACAGTTTGCTCCGACCTGGAAGCATCTTTGCTTCCCCCCCATATTAACTCCGGCAGGCGGCTGCCCTATTGTGCAACGCGCATTGTCAAGCGCCCGCAGTTTTGGAAAAAGGCGCACTGAGTTTTGGTCCCATCCGAGCGAGATCGCTCGCCCGTCTCGGTTCGCCGTTGGCTTTGTAGGAGCAAAGTTTTTGCCCATGTGGACTCTGTCGTTCGGTAAGTCGTCTGAAAGCTGCAAAGCGCTTGTGACTCTGATCGCGCTTGCGGTTGCTGTTTCAGCCTTGGTCGCACCGGCGCTCGCCGAACCGGAAGATACCGCCGGACCTGCAGCAGCCCCGGCTGCCGATAAGGCCGCGCCAGCGGTTCCTGGGAAAGCCCAGACCGAGAAGCAGAACATGCGGGTGGTCTATCTCGGCAAGGAATATCCCGAGCCCTTGCCTCTGTCTTATGCCGAGAAGCCTGTTCCCAATAAGGGCCTTGAAGGTGCCCGTCTCATGTTGAAGGAGGCCAACCAGGCGGGGAACTTTGTCGGTCATTCGTTCGAGCTCATAGAAGCGGTCGTTCCCGAGGACGGCGACGTAGTCGCCAAGGCCAAGGAACTGCTTGCCGGCGGCGAACGCTTTTTCCTCGCCGATCTCGAACCCGCCGATCTCCTCGCCGTGGCCGATCTGCCGGACGCCAAGGATGCGCTGATCCTGAATATTCGCTCCAGCGCGACCGCGCTTCGCCAGGAAGACTGCCGCGTCAACGTGTTTCACATTATTCCGGACTATGCGATGCGGGCCGATGCGCTGGCTCAGTATCTCATCTGGAAGAAATGGCCGCGCTGGTTCGTCATCCGACGCGATACGCCGAAAGACCAGGACTACCTCGCGCAAGTCAAGCGCTCGGCCGCTCGCTTCGGCGGCAAGGTGGTTACCGACAAGATCTACGATTTGCCGCCGGGAGCACGCAATCTCGACTCAGGCCATCAGCAGATCCAGGCACAAATTCCCATGGAAACCGAGGAGGCCTCCGATCACGACGTGGTCTGGGTGATCAACAGCGACGACGATTTCGGCGACTATTTGCTCTACCGGACATACCTTCCGAGGCCCGTAGTCGGCACCCAAGGCTTACAGGCGACCGCCTGGGACAAGTCCTATACCGAATCGGGCGCCATGCACTTTCAGAACGCTATACCGCGCATCGCCAAGCGTCCGCCCGTCGAGCGCGATTACACCGCCTGGCTCGGCTTTCGCTCACTCGCTGATTCGGCCATGAAATCCGGCAAGACCACGCCTGAGGAATTGAAGGCTTACATGCTATCCGATGAATTCAGGCTCGAGGGATTCAAGGGCCAAGCCATGAGCTTCCGCACCTGGGACCATCAGATGCGCCAGCCGATTATCCTCGGCGGCGGAACGCGTGTGCCGGTTTCGACCTCACCGCAGGAGGGCTTCCTGCATCCCACCAACCTGACAGACACGCTTGGCTTCGACAAACCTGAGACCAAGTGCAAGTTCAAATAGTCATCGACCAAAGGTAGACACATGACTCGCTTCAGCCTTGCCGCGATTTCGGCCGCCGCACTTCTGGTTTTTGCTTCGCCTTCCTTTGCCATGACGATCTTCGTATCCAATGAGAAGGACAACACCATCACGGTGCTGAACGGCGAGACGCTTGAGGCCATCAAGACGATCAAAACCTCGCGGCGCCCACGCGGTATCATCCTAAGCCCCGACTACAAGGAGCTGTTCGTGGCCGCCGGTGACGGCGACATCATGGACGTGATCGACACAAAGACTCTTGAAGTGACGCGTCAACTCGAATCGGGTCCGGACCCCGAGCTTATGGCCGTCGATTCAAAGGGCGATACGATTTACATCGCCAATGAGGACGACTCGTTGGTGACGATCATGGACGTCAAAACCGGAGATGTGCTTGCCGAAGTCCCGGTTGGGGTCGAACCTGAAGGCATGGTTGTGAGCTCCGACGACCGGTACACCGCGGCCACGTCCGAAAGCACAAGCATGGCGCATATCATCGACAATGAGTCTAAGGCCCTTGTCGCCAACGTTCTGGTGGATAGCCGCCCGCGCGAAGCAAAATTCACCAAGGGCAACAAGGAGCTATGGGTGTCGTCCGAAGTCGGCGGTACCATCTCGGTCATCGACACCAGTAACTGGGACGATCCTAGCAGCTGGAAGGTGGTTAAGAAGATCGGCTTTGAAGTGCAAGGCGTGCGGCCCGAGCAGCTGCAGCCGGTCGGCATGGATTTCTCGGCTGACGGCAAATTGGCGTTCGTGCCGCTTGGACCGTCCAATCGCGTGGCGGTGATCGACACCGCGACCAAGGAGGTCAAGGACTACATCCTGGTCGGCCAGCGGCCCTGGCATGGCGAGCTCAGTCCGGACGGCAAGAAATATTATGTGGCCAACGGTCTTACCAACGATCTGACCGTCATCGACGTCGAGTCGCTGAAGGCGGAGAAGTCGGTGCCCGTCGGTCGCCTGCCGTGGGGCGTCGCCATCATGCCGTAACCCGGCCTGAGGGCTGGAAGCGCTATTGCCCCTTTTTCTTTTTCTTGGCGCGAAAATCCTCGTGGCAGGACTTGCAGGCTTCGCCGACCGTCTTAAACGCGGCCTTCCAATCCTGGTTTTCGCTGTCGTCAAGCGCTGAGACGAGCGCCGCGGCGGCGCTTTCGAGATCTTCGGCGCTGGCGGTAAAGCGGTCCCATTTCTCCCAGATCGCGGGCAGCGCTTCGCTCTCTCCGCCGGTGCTTCCTTCGGGGAAGAGTTCTGGGATCTTCTTGGCCGTGACACCGATGTCGCGAGCCGCCTCAGCCGCCTTGGCAGCGTCAAACGGGGTTTGACCTTTGGCCATGTTCCCGATGATTTTCATGTCATCCTTCTGACGCTCCATCAGGTCCATGCGTTCCTTGACCACGCCGGTCGCGCCCTTATGAGCGAGCGCAACCGTGGCGCATGCACAAAACCCAAGGATAGCAAGCCGCGGCAGCGTTCGGATCATGGTCGTCCTCCGGATGTTATGAGTTTACCGGCCCTATTGTTACTGCTGTGTGTCAGGGTCTTGCGCGCCGATACCAAGAACGGTGATTGTAACTCCCACGGTTCCAGCGCGTTCAAAAATCAAATTCGCTTGAACCGCGTCACCTTCGTCAAGGGGCCGGGTCAGGCCCATAAACATCAAGTGATAGGAATTGGGCTCCAGCATGACTGTGCTCTTGGCCGGAACAGGCACGCCGTCCCGGACGGGCCGCATGCGCATCACCCCGTCCTTCATGCTCGTTTGATGGATCTCTGTTGCGTCGGCAAATGGTGCGCTCGCGGCGAGAAGGCGATCGGGCTGGTCGCCGTCATTGACGATGGTGAGATATCCGGCAGCGACCTTGACGCCGCCCGGACTTGCGCGCGACCAGGCGTTCTCCACCGTGACCGAACCAGCTGTCTCGGAACATGCCGCGCCGGCGGCAAGCATGACCGCGGCGAGGGCCAAGGCGGGGAGCGTCTTGCGGACGATATCGCGTTTCATGGAGTTTTGATCGGCGTGCCCGAGCCTATTTGAACTCCACCTTGAGCACCTTGTAGGATTTGCCGCCGCCGGGGGTCGAGACCTCGACGATATCCTTCTTACGCTTGCCAAGAAGCGCGCGCGCGATCGGCGAGGTGATCGAGATTTTGCCGCTTTTCACACTTGCCTCGAGTTCTCCCACGATCCGGTACTTGACCTTCTCGTCGGTGTCCTCGTCTTGCAGGGTGACGGTCGCCCCGAACATGACCTGGTCGCCCTTGAGCTTTGAGACGTCGATGATGTCGGCGCGAGACAGCTTGTCCTCGAGATCGGCCACCCGCGCCTCGGTGATGCCCTGCTGTTCCTTGGCCGCGTGGTATTCCGCGTTCTCGGAGAGATCGCCGTGTGTGCGGGCATCGGCGATCTGCTTGATGATGCGCGGGCGCTCGACCGACTTGAGATATTTGATCTCAGCCTCAAGCGCGGCATAGCCTTCCGCGGTCATCGGCACCTTTTCCATCTCAGTCAAAGCTCCCTTAGGCTCCCCCGGACAGAACACTGTCCGAGAATTGCGCAGTCGAAGTCAAGAATCCGTTGATTTTGATCGTTTGTCAGGCGGTCTCGGCAAGCGTCTGGGGCGGTCGCTTGCCAATATAGCTTTGCAAGGGGGTGACTTTAAGGTTTCCAGCCCTGAGCGCCTTGATGGCCTCGGTCACGGCCTGAGCGCCAGCCAGGGTTGTATAGTAAGGAATATGGTAAAGCAAGGCGGACCGGCGAATGGAGAAGGAGTCGGCCAGCGCCTTGGCGCCTTCGGTGGTATTGAAAACGATATCGACCTCGCCATTGGTGATCGCGTCGACCACATGCGGGCGCCCCTCGAGCACCTTGTTAACCCTCTCGCAGGCAATCCCGCAGCCGTCGAGATGGCGCTTGGTGCCGCGCGTGGCAATGACGCGAAATCCCATCTCGGCCAGCTCACGGACGGGCCCGACCACCTTGTCCTTGTCGGAATCCTTGACCGAGACGAACACCGTGCCGGAAAGCGGTAGCCGCGAGCCGCCGCCAAGTTGGCTCTTGGCAAACGCCACCGCATAGTCACGATCGATGCCCATGACCTCGCCGGTCGAGCGCATCTCGGGGCCGAGCACCGGATCGACGCCCGGGAATCTCGCGAAGGGAAATACCGCCTCCTTCACGGCGATGTGGCCGAGCTCAGGCCGCTTCAGGCCGAACGCGGCAAGCGGCGTGCCAGCCATCACTTGGGCGGCAATGCCTGCGATCGGAAGACCGATGACCTTGGCGACGAAGGGGACCGTACGCGAGGCGCGCGGATTGACCTCGAGAATGTAGATGTCGTCTTCCTGGATGGCGAATTGCACGTTCATCAGCCCGACCACGTTAAGCGCGCGGGCAAGCTCGACCGTCTGGCGCTCGAGATCGGAAACGATGTCCGGACTCAGCGAATGCGGCGGAAGCGAGCAGGCCGAGTCTCCGGAATGCACCCCGGCCTCCTCGATATGCTCCATCACGCCGCAAATGAACACGTCCTTGCCGTCGGCCAAGGCATCGACATCGACCTCGATGGCATCACGGAGATAGGAATCCAGTAGCACCGGGCTCTTGCCCGACACCACCACGGCCTCGGCGATGTAGCGGTCGAGCTGCGCCTCGTCGTGGACGATTTCCATGGCCCTGCCGCCGAGCACGTATGAAGGCCTGATAACGAGCGGAAAGCCGATCTCACTCGCAATCGCCTTGGCCTCGCCGGCGGACCGGGCGATGCCGCTGCGCGGCTGGCGCAAGCCGAGGCGCTCGATCAGAGCCTTGAAGCGGTCACGGTCCTCAGCGAGATCGATCGCGTCTGGAGACGTGCCGAGGATCGGCACCTTGGCCCACTCAAGGGCTTGAGCGAGCTTCAGCGGCGTCTGCCCGCCGAATTGCACGATGACCCCTTTCACCGTTCCGTTCTGCCGCTCGGTGCGGATGATCTCGAGGACATCCTCTTCGGTCAGCGGCTCGAAATAGAGCCGGTCTGAAGTGTCGTAGTCGGTCGAGACCGTCTCGGGATTGCAATTGACCATGATGGTCTCATAGCCGGCATCGGACAGGGCGAAGGCTGCATGGCAGCAGCAATAGTCGAACTCGATGCCTTGACCGATACGGTTTGGTCCGCCGCCGAGGATGACGATCTTGTCCGCCTGCGTCGGCCGCGCTTCGCATGCAGCCTTTCCCGCAAAAGGCGTTTCGTAGGTCGAATACATATAAGCGGTGGGCGAGGCGAATTCGGCCGCGCAGGTGTCGATGCGCTTATAGACCGGATGCACGTCTAGCGCCTGGCGCCTGGCCGCCACGTCGCTCACCTCCACGTTTGCGAGCTGCCCGAGTCGCTCGTCGCAAAAGCCCATTGCCTTCAGCGCGCGGAATTGACCGGGGTTGGCCGGCAGGCCGTGTTCCCGCACCCGCGCCTCCATATCGACAATGTCCCTGATCTGCCGGATGAACCAAGGATCGATCCTGCACGCCTCGAAGATTTGCTCTTCGTCGAAGCCGAGCCGCAGCGCTTGCGCCACCTTGAGCAGGCGGTCTGGCGCAGGCGTGCCAAGCGCCGCGCGGACGACATTCTTGTCGTCGCCTTGGCCAAGCCCTTCAAAAGCGATGTCGTCCAGTCCGACAAGGCCTGTCTCCATGGAGCGCAGTGCTTTCTGCAACGATTCGGGGAACGTGCGCCCGATGGCCATGGCTTCGCCGACCGACCGCATGGAGGTGGTCAACAACGGCTGGGAGCCGGGAAATTTCTCGAACGCAAAGCGCGGGATCTTAGTGACGACATAATCGATGGTCGGCTCGAACGAGGCCGGGGTCGCCCCGCCGGTAATGTCGTTGGCAAGCTCATCGAGCGTATAGCCGACGGCGAGCTTGGCGGCGACCTTGGCGATGGGAAAGCCGGTGGCCTTCGAGGCAAGCGCTGAAGAGCGCGACACCCGCGGGTTCATTTCGATGATGACCAGCCTGCCGTCTTCAGGGTTCACCGCGAATTGCACATTGGACCCGCCGGTCTCGACTCCGATTTCGCGCAACACCGCAATCGAGGCGTTGCGCATGATCTGATATTCTTTGTCGGTCAGCGTCAGGGCCGGGGCCACGGTGATCGAGTCGCCGGTATGCACGCCCATAGGATCGACATTTTCGATCGAGCAGACGATGATGCAGTTGTCGTCCTTGTCGCGGACGACCTCCATCTCGTACTCCTTCCAGCCGAGAACCGATTCCTCGATTAGCACTTCACACGTGGGGGAGGCATCGAGCCCGCGCTCGACAATCTCGAGAAACTCCTCGCGATTATAGGCGATGCCGCCGCCAGTACCGCCGAGCGTGAAGGAGGGGCGGATGATGGCGGGAAGACCGATATCGGACAAAGCATCCAGTGCCTCGATCAGGCCTTTCTCGACATAGCGGCGGCGGCGCTCGCTCTCGTGCCGCGCCCAATCGACTTCGAAATTGGAGAGGGCTTGCGCCCGCTCTTGCGGGTCGGAATGAGAGGCCTCGATGCGCGCGACCTCGTCTTTGTAGGTCTGGCGGTCGGCACGCTTCAGGGCGGCGGCATCGGCGAGCCGGGAGCGTGGCGTTTCAAGGCCGATTTTTTTCATTGCCTCGCGAAACAGTTCGCGATCCTCGGCCTTGTCGATGACGCCTGCCCGGGCGCCGATCATCTCCACACCGTATTTCTTGAGGATCCCGGAGCGATCGAGGCTGAGCGCGGCGTTGAGCGCCGTCTGACCGCCCATGGTGGGTAGGAGCGCATCGGGCCGCTCCTTTTCGATGATCTGGGCAAGAAACTCCGGCGTGATCGGCTCGATATAGGTGGCGTCGGCCACGTCCGGGTCGGTCATGATCGTGGCCGGGTTCGAGTTCACCAGCACGATCCGGTAACCTTCTTGCTTCAAGGCCTTACAAGCTTGGGTCCCGGAATAGTCGAACTCGCAAGCCTGACCGATGACGATCGGCCCGGCGCCGACGATCAGAATCGATTTTATGTCGGTGCGCTTGGGCATGACCTAATCCCCTGCGCCGCCGTTCCGCTTCTCCATCGCCGCGACAAAGCGAGTGAAGAGATAATGGCTGTCCTGGGGGCCGGGCGAAGCCTCCGGATGGTATTGCACCGAGAACACCGGCCGGTCCTTGACCTTCAAGCCGCAATTCGACCCATCGAACAGAGAAACGTGCGTCTCCTCGACGGTCTCAGGCAGGCTGTCGCGATCGACCGCGAAGCCGTGGTTCATCGACGTGATCTCGACTTTATGGGTGGTGAAGTCCTTCACCGGATGGTTGGCGCCGTGATGACCCTGATGCATCTTGGCGGTACTTGCGCCGAGCGCGAGCCCAAGCATCTGGTGGCCGAGACAGATGCCGAACACCGGCAGGCCCGACGCCACAAGCCTTTTTATCTCAGGTACGGCGTACACACCGGTCGCCGCCGGATCGCCCGGTCCGTTCGACAGAAACACGCCGTCGGGCTTCCGCTGCAAGATTTCCTCGGCCGTCGCCGTCGCCGGCATGATGGTCAGCCGGCAGCCGACGGACGCAAGCTCGCGCAGGATGTTGCGCTTAAGCCCATAGTCGATGGCAACGACATGAAAGCGCGGGCTCTCCTGCCGCCCAAAGCCTTTGCCCCACTGCCAGTGGGTCTCGTCCCAGCCATAACTTTGGCCCGATGTGACCTCCTTGGCGAGATCGAGGCCGACCATGCCCGGGAAGGCCGCCGCCTCGGCTTTAAGCGCGTCGCGGTCGAACCTGCCGTCGGGCGCATGCGCGATTACCGCGTTTGGCATCCCGGTCTCACGGATCAGCGTGGTCAGCGCCCGGGTATCGACTCCCGTGACGGCGACAATGCCGCGCGCTTTTAGCCAGGCGTCGAGATCTTGCGCGGCGCGCCAATTCGACGCCGGTGTGATGGCCGCGCGCAATACGCAACCGCGTACCCCTGACACGGCGAGGCTGCCGGCCTCCATGTCCTCATCGTTGGTGCCGACATTGCCGATATGGGGGAAGGTAAAGGTGATGATTTGTCCGGCATAGGACGGGTCAGTCAGGACTTCTTGATAGCCGGTCATGGCGGTGTTGAAGCACACTTCGCCAACCGCGATGCCGGCAGCGCCTGCACCGTGACCTTCAATGACAGTACCGTCGGCAAGAACCAGCAACCCGGTCGGCGGAGCGTCGGTCCACCCTGCAAGGGGACGCGCGCGCGAGGGTGCGGCCTCTACGGCCGGAACTGCATTCGTGTCCGTCATCTTCTCGTATAGGCGCCGCTCGGCTCGAGGCGCTCGGGTTCAAGTCGGGTGCAACGACGGCGACTTCAATGGCTTTAAGACTCAAGGCCGGATGCTGAGCCCGCGGACTCATATGCTACGCAGAGGTGAAGGTCAATCCACAATCCGAAACATTTTCTTGTTAAAACAATGAGTTAAGCCAGCAAATTCGCTTGCCTGTGGATAGCCTCTCAATTACTTTGGGAGCTTCTTCTTCCTGAAAGCTTCCGACGCATGCGCGAGACCATCACCGCCGCCTTGAAGCATGCCACCAAGGCGCAAGACAAGCGGCGCATTGCAACGCTCAGGCTGATGAGCGCGGCCATCAAGGATCGCGATATCGCCGCCCGCACGGCGGGCAAGACTGAAGCGACCGATGCCGAACTCCTTGAACTCTTCGCCAAGATGATCAAGCAGCGCGAGGAATCGGAGAAGATCTACGCCGAAGCGGGGCGTACAGAGCTCGCCAAGCAGGAAGGCGAGGAGATCGTCATCATCCGCGAGTTCTTGCCGAAGCAAATGTCAGGCGCGGAGATCGAGAAAGCGATCGCCGATGCGATCGCCAAGACAGGCGCTGCGAGCGTCAAGGACATGGGCAAAGTCATGGCCGAGTTGAAGGCCGGCTATGCAGGCCAAATGGACTTCGGCAAGGCGAGCGCGCTGGTGAAAGCCAAGCTCGGTTAGCCACCGCAAAATACAGACATTTCGGTCCGCGCCTGCGGCGTGAAGCCACGCGGCCTTTTGCCGTTGCACCGCAACATAGAATTGTCATTGCACAACAATATACTTACCGCAATGCAGCACAGAATGATTCGGTGCTCGCTTTCTCGAAAGGAGGCCAATCATGGCACAGTCTCTACGTTTCACCCTGTTACCGGCGCTGCTTGCGCTCTCCCTGACGGCCGCGGCCGCACCCGCCTTGGCCGAGGCGCCGGCAAACAATCTCGGCCCTGTTGGGCCTCGTGAGCCCATCCTGGTGAAGTTTGGCGGCCAAAGGGTCGTCGCCTTTTTCGCACCGGAGCGCGGCGGATGCGCCGTCAGCGCGGTCACGTGGAAGGATGGCGAGACCGCCGCGCCCTATGCCTCGGCGCGCATTCGGGTCAGCCTCGAACCGGGACAGACATTGTCGCTTGACGGTGCACAGCGCCAGTCATTGGCACTTTTATGCGGTGCTAACGCCTCCACGCTGGCGGTGGTCGCACCCGCCGAGCTGATCCTAACGGGCGCTACCCCGCAGGACTAAGGGCTCGCCGCGGCGCAAAACGCCGCTGACGGCAGATCGATGGAAAACGCCCTCCCTGGCTTAAGGGGAGGGCGTTTTGTCATTGTTCGCGATCTGTTCTAGCGTGGATATCGGTAGCAATCTGATTCGCCGATTGGCTCATTGCGCAACGTAGCGCTCACTCAAATTATGAAGTTCTCCGATTCGTTTTTGGATGAGATCCGCGCCCGGCTGCCTGTGTCCCAGGTGGTCTCCCGCCGTGTGCCGCTGAAGCGCGCCGGACGGGAGTGGAAGGGCTTGAGCCCCTTCAACAAGGAGAAGACCCCGTCCTTCACCGTCAACGACCAGAAGGGCTTCTACCACTGCTTTTCCTCGGCCAAGCATGGCGACATCTTCACCTTTCTCATGGAGACCGAGGGGCTGTCCTTCCCCGAAGCGGTAGAGAGACTCGCAGGCGAAGCGGGACTCGAATTGCCGAAGCCCGACCCGCAATTCGAACGCACGGCCAAGGAACGGCTCGGACTGTTCGATGCGCTCGAGGCGGCAGCACGTCTGTTCCAGGAGGCGCTCGAATCTCGACAGGGACGCGGAGCGCTGGCCTATGCCGAGCAGAGAGGAGTGTCGCGCGACACGTTGCGGGAGTTCCGCATCGGCTTTGCCCCGAATGGACGGGACATTCTCAAGAGCGCTTTGCTGAAGAGGGGTTTTGACGAGACGCAACTGTTGGAAGCAGGGCTCGTTATCAAACCCGATGACGGGCGCCCGAGCTACGATCGCTTCCGCAACCGGCTCGCCATTCCGATTCTCGATGCAAGGTCGCGCGTCATTGCCTTCGGCGCCCGCGCGCTCGATCCGGAGGCCGAGCCGAAATATCTGAACTCGCCTGAGACGAAGCTGTTCGACAAAGGCTCAAGCGTGTTCAACTTCGCGCGCGCCCGCAAAAGCGCCTTCGACAGCGGCGAGCTGGTCGTGGTCGAGGGCTATATGGACGTCATCGCGCTTCACGAGGCTGGGTTCGCCAACACCGTCGCCACGCTTGGCACTGCCTTTACCGAGCGCCAGATGGAGCTGCTGTGGCAGCTCGCGCCCGAGCCGATCGTCTGCTTCGATGGCGACCGGGCCGGAGAGGCGGCCGCCGCCCGCGCCATCGACCGGATGCTGCCGAACTTGCGTGAAGGCCGCTCGTTCCGCTTCGCGTTTCTGCCGGAAGGTTCCGACCCTGACGATCTGGTCAGGACTGAAGGCGCAGGCGCGCTCACCGCGTGCCTTGCCGCCGCGCGGCCGATGATCGATGTGCTGTGGCAGAGAGAACTCAAACAGCACCCCATCGACACGCCGGAACGGCGCGCCGCGTTTGAAGCAAGACTTGAAACCTTGCTGGCCGGGATCGCCAATACCCGCGTCAGGGACCATTATCGCCGCGAGGCAAAGAACCGGCTGTTTGCGCTGTGGCGCGAGCAGGATTACGGACGTCGAGGCAAACAGGGTGCATCGGCGCCGCGCCGCGCCGGTCAAGGCGAGCCGCCGCCGGTTCCTTCCGCTTACGGCTTCGCCACGGTGATCACGCTTGCGCTCGTCAATCATCCTTGGCTGCTCGACCGCTTTGCCGAGGAGGTTTCGGCGCTCGACATCAGGGACAAGATGCTCGCGGGCCTGCTCGGGACGGTTAGCGGCCTGATCTTGGAGGATGCAAACCTGACGGGCGAGCGGCTCGTGGAGCGGATTTCCGCCAGCGATCATGGCAAATTCTTTGCCCAGCTCTTACGCGAGAGCGCGTTTAAGCGTGTGGCTTTTCTCGACCCTGCGTGGCCGAGGCAAGAGGTGCAAGAGCGATTCGCCGACCTCCTCTACCGCTTCCGGGCGCTGCCGAACCTGACCCGCGAGCTCCAACAGGGGGCGGATCGTCTCGCCGATATGTCCGAAGCCGAGTTTGAGCGCTTCGCCGAGCTTCAGCGCGAGGTGGCAAGCGTCGGCAGCCAGCACGCGGCCGACGATGCGGGCGATCGCGAGGCCGCAAAACGCTTTCAGGAGACCGTTGCCAGGCTGAGGGGTGCCAATGTGGGAGCTCAACGGGGGCGCAGGCCGGAAAACCCTGGCTAGGGCCGAAATGGCCGGTTTTTGCCCCTGTGGATTGCAAGAAAATCCCAGTATTTCTGGGGGTTCGGCCTTGACAGGGAAAGCTCCCCTCGCCAAGTCATGCCAAAGGCCCACAGCCAAGCACCAGGGATTTCCGGGGCGGGACGGGCCGTGCGAAGCCAAGATCGAGGGCCGAATTAGGGCGCCGTCAAGTTGCTTCCCTTAAGAATAGCGGTGGAGCAGCACGAGTAAAATCGCGTTCGAAAGGCCTTATATTGGACTTTGAGCCTGTCTTTGTTGGGAGGATGACAGTCGATCCCAATCTGACGCCAGTCATTGCAGCCGGCGGCGGGGTGGGCGTGGGGTCATGCTTAATTGACGATTAACGGACCACCCGTTAATCGCTAGCGGGATTTGCCTGGAGCGGAACGCCACACCGATGGTCGGCCTTGTCCGCTCCTTGATAACGAGTGCATCGCCAAAACGAAATTTGCGCCGCGGAGTAAACCGGAGATGGCAACCAAAACCGCTGAAGCCGAGGATCAGGAGCAGAGCCAGGGCGAGTCCAGTGACGGCCCGGTGCTCGACATGTCCGACGCTGCAGTCAAGAAACTGATCAAGACCGCGAAAGCGCGCGGCTTCGTGACCTATGACGAGCTGAACGAGGTGCTGCCTTCGGAGGAGGTCTCCTCCGAGCAGATCGAAGACACCATGTCGATGCTCTCCGACATGGGCATCAATGTCATCGACTCCGATGAGGCCGACGACGCGTCGCAAAACGATGCGCAGCGCCAAGTGGCGACGGCCCAACCCGTGGCCAAGATCGAAACGACGACCAAGGAGCCTACCGAACGCACCGACGATCCCGTTCGCATGTATCTGCGCGAGATGGGTTCGGTCGAACTTCTCTCCCGCGAGGGCGAGATCGCCATCGCCAAACGCATCGAAGCGGGCCGCGAGGCCATGATCGCCGGGCTGTGCGAGAGCCCGCTCACCTTCCAGGCCATCATCATCTGGCGCGACGAGCTGAACGAAGGCAAGATTCTGCTGCGCGACATCATCGATCTCGAAGCGACTTATCAAGGCCCCGATGCCAAACCTACGCCGTCTCAGCCGCTTCCCGGCGAAGGCGCTAACGGCAGTGGCGGCCAGGCCAACGGTCAAGCCACGCCGCCCGCGGCAGGCGCAAACGCCGACAGCGAAGCCGAGACCGAGGAGTTCGAGGACGAGGACGAGGACGACGACGACGATTTCGAGAATGCCTTGTCGCTTGCCGCCATGGAAGCGGAGCTCAAGCCCAAAGTGCTCGAGACCTTCGATCTCGTCGCCACCAACTACAAGAAGCTGCGCCGGCTTCAGGACCAGGAAGTCGAGCGCGCGCTCAAGAACGACTCGCTTTCCTCAGGCCAGGAGAAGCGCTACAAGGTGCTCAAGAACGAGATCGTCGCCGAGATCAAGTCGCTCTCGCTCAACGCCAACCGGATCGAGAGCCTGGTCGAGACCCTCTACGACATCAATAGGAAGCTGCTCGGCTATGAAGGGCGCCTGCTTCGTCTGGCCGAAAGCTATGGCATCATTCGCGACGACTTCCTCGGCGAATACCAGGGCAATGAGCTCGATCCGAACTGGCTACGCCGGGTCGGGCGCCTGAAGAAGAAGGGCTGGGCGGATTACATCCGAGACGAACGCGGTCTGGTGAAGGAGCTTCGTTCAGAGATTCAGAATCTCGCCGCCGAGACCGGCCTGCAGATCTCCGAATTCCGCCGCATCGTGCACATCGTGCAGAAGGGCGAGCGCGAAGCGCGCCAGGCCAAGAAAGAGATGGTCGAGGCGAATTTGCGGCTGGTGATCTCGATTGCCAAGAAATACACCAATCGCGGCCTGCAATTCCTCGATCTCATCCAGGAAGGCAATATCGGCCTGATGAAGGCCGTCGATAAGTTCGAGTATCGCCGCGGCTACAAATTCTCGACCTATGCCACTTGGTGGATCAGGCAGGCGATCACCCGCTCGATCGCCGACCAGGCGCGCACCATCCGTATCCCCGTGCACATGATCGAGACCATCAACAAGATCGTGCGCACCTCGCGCCAGATGCTGCATGAGATCGGCCGCGAGCCGACGCCGGAGGAGCTGTCGGAGAAGCTCGCCATGCCGCTGGAGAAGGTGCGGAAGGTGCTCAAGATCGCCAAGGAGCCGATCTCGCTCGAAACCCCGATCGGCGACGAGGAGGATTCCTATCTCGGCGATTTCATCGAGGACAAGAACGCGGTGCTGCCGATCGACGCCGCCATCCAGTCGAATCTGCGCGAGACCACGACGCGGGTGCTGGCTTCGCTCACCCCGCGCGAGGAGCGCGTGCTTCGCATGCGCTTCGGCATCGGCATGAACACCGATCACACGCTGGAAGAGGTCGGCCAGCAATTCTCGGTGACCCGCGAGCGCATCCGCCAGATCGAGGCCAAGGCCTTGCGCAAGCTGAAGCACCCCTCGCGCAGCCGCAAACTCCGCTCATTCCTGGATAATTAGCGCACCCCGAAGGGTGCTTGCGCAGCCCCCCGCGCGGGGAAAAGTTGCAGTCCGCCCGCCGGCGAAGCTGCCCAACTGTCACATTTGCCACAAATCGCGCAAGGCGTGGAACCGGGGAGGCGGGCCCGCGGTTGTCCTTCCCGTGCGGCACTATTCGCGTTGGAGGGAAGGATGTTCAGGCGCAAGGGGACCATTATTGCCGAAGGGTTGAAGATCGTGGGCTCGGTCACGGCCGAGGGCCTGGTCGAGGTCAACGGGCAGATCGAGGGGGATCTTTATTGCACCTCTCTGATTATCTCGCCGAAAGCCTCGATTTCGGGCGGCGTTCAGGCCGAGCGTGTAGTGGTGAATGGGCGGGTGGAAGGCCCCATTCACGGCGGCGAAGTCGTGCTCAAGAGCCACGCCTATGTGGTCGGTGACATCGAGCACGAGACGCTCGCCATCGAGAACGGCGCGTATTTCGACGGGCGCTCGGTGCATGTCGGCCAAATGAACGGGCACGCCAAGGCCGAAAAGGTCAGCTCGCGGAGCCGCAAAGGCGCTGCCGAGAACGCCGAAGAGACCGTCGTCGCCGCTTAGGCCTTTTCTCGCTGCACCCGGCCCGGCTCGCCCTGGCCATGTTTCCGCCGAACCCAGCGCCCCGCGATACGCGGGGCCTGACGTTTGCGCGCGCCTATAAGGGCGACGATCCCGGCGGCTGGGTGGGATAGGCCGGTCCCGGATGCAGGAAGGTCATGGTGATGTAGGCGCCCATGAAGGACCCCGCCGCGGCGAAGACGACATAGATCCAGTTCTCCGTGTAATTGATGACCGCGAACGACGCGAGCAGGTACCAGATACTGCTCCAGCTTGCGGCGGGAAGCCGGCGGCGTCTCACCACGGCGTTGGTGAACAGGACATAGACGGCGTCGGTGCAGGCGGTCGCGACCACGACGGCGGCGGCGATCAGCGGGTCGATCTCGATGGTGGGCATGGGCGTGCGATCCTTGGCTTGGTTCTGCCAAGGACCATATCGCAACGCCGGCATTCCAGCGGAGAGCGAAGTTAAAGCCCGAAGGGATAGGTCTCGTCGGGGCCGTGGGGATGGGCGGGCGCGCGCGCCGTCACGGCCTTGGTCTCGCCAAACCAGATCCAGGCATCGAATTGACGCGACAGCTCGGCCTGGAAGTAGTGGGACAGAAGCTCGGTCTCGGGCCGGTAGATGACGCCGATAGCGCGCTCGAGGAGCGGTTCCGCCAAGGCGTCGCGCACCGATCGTTTTTGGCCGGGGCCAGTCTCGAGGAAGAAGGCCGGAATGCCGGCATCGCGCGAGCGGCCCTCATAAGAGTCGTCGCGCGCCGGGCGCACTTTCTTGATCTCCATCGGGCCGTCCCAGTTCGAGGCAGCCGCGACCGTGCCGCGGTCGGTACCGAAGCCGATCAGCGCCGCGTCTTCACCGAACCGGCCGCGTGCAAGCTGGCCGATATTGTGCTCGCCTCTGACCTGACCCATCTCGGTGAACTCCGCGTCGCCGATATGGGAGTTGTGCGCCCATACCACCGCTTTCGATCCGGCCCCGCGATGGGCAAGCAACCGGTCGAGCGTGTCGAACATATGCTGGTCGCGTAAGTTCCACGACACCGCGTCGCCGTAATACATCACCCGGTAATATTCCTCGGCCGCGGTCACGATGCGCGCATTCTGCTCGGCGTCGAAAAAGGCTTCGCCGTCCTTCACGAGATAGTCGAGCCGCTTCCTCAGAAGATCGATGAGCGCATCCGCCACCGGTTTTTCGCACAGTGCATAGCCGCGCGACAACGCCATGCGCCCATAGCGCACCGGGTCCGCCCGCCACGGCGCGAGGCAGCCATAGCGCTCACGCGCGATTGAAGCGGCCTCGGGGTCGACCTTGTCGAGATAATCGAGCACGGCGCCGATCGACGCGTTCAAGCTATACACGTCGAGACCGTAAAAGCCGCATCGTCGCTCAGGCTCAGCGATCTCTTCATTGATCGCCTTGAGGCGGTTGAGAAAGGCGCCGACCTCTGCATTCCGCCACATCCAGGTGGGAAAGCGCGTGAAGGCGCGTGACGGCACACCGGGCCGGGGAAGCCCGCGCACGAATGCGTCGTAGACCGTGGCATCAGGCCAGTCGGCTTCGACCGCTACGATATTGAAGCCATGCCGTTTCACCAGCATGGCGGTGATCGCCGCGCGCGCGTCATAGAACTCGGCGGTGCCGTGCGTCGCTTCGCCGAGCAGGACGACGCGCTTGTGGGCGAAGCGCTCGGCCAGGGCCGTCAGCTCGTCGAGATCGCCGAACGGCTCCGCCGCCTCGGCGATCAGTCCGGTCAACCTGCTGCGGATCGTTTTGGCGTGCTCCGCGGGCTTAAGCAGACCGGCGGCAAAGCCAGAACTTTCCGCATCGATTGCGGTTTCCTTTTTGGCTGTTTCGGGCTCGACCCAGCCTTCGACGCCGATCAGCGGCACGAAGGCGACGGCGCCGTGGTTTTCCTGCTCGAAGGTTTCAGCGCCCGTGCGGCGGACGAGCATCAGCGTCTGATGGATGTCCCGGCCGACCGGGATCACCATGCGCCCGCCGATGGCCAATTGTTGTTTCAGCCCTTCGGGAACTTTCGGGCCTCCCGCCGAAACAAGAATCGCATCGAACGGAGCCTCCTCGGGCAGTCCTTTGGTGCCGTCGGCGAAGATGATCTTGGCGTTGTCATAGCCGAGACGCTGGAGCCGGGCGCGGGCGTCATTGGCAAGCTGTTCGTGCCGCTCGATGGCAAAGACTTTGCGCGCGATACGGCTCAACACGGCCGCGGCATAGCCTGAGCCCGCGCCAACTTCGAGCACAGTGTTGCCCGGCTCAAGTTCGAGCAGCTCGATCATACGGGCGACGATATAAGGCTGAGAAATGGTCTGGCCCGCCTCGATGGGAAGCGCGGAGTCCTCGTAAGCGAACTCCTTCAGATGCTCGGGAACGAAGGCCTCGCGCGGGACCTTGCCCATGGCGGCAAGCACCAGAGGGTCTGAGATGCCGCGCGCTTGCAGATGCCGCGCCACCATGATGGCGCGGTCATGCGCGTGGCGGTCATTGCGGTCGAACGGGGCATCGAGAGCGGCCATACCGTCTCACTACTGACTATGCGCCGGGTCCGCCTTGACTTGAATCAGGAACCCGGGGGGTGCGGCAACCGGCGCCTGCCGCCCTGGGGCGGGCTAGTTCAACTCCCAGGTCATATTGACGCGCACCTCGACCGACGCCGTGCCGGCCTCGATGGGAACGGGGGCTGCCGCCTCCATCCGGGTCGCGGCCGGCGCGAAGCGGGGCTGATAGGAGCTTTCCTGTTCGCTGATGCTGAGAATGGGGCCGAGCCCGACGCCGGCCGCCTCGGTATAGACCTTGGCATTGTCGGTGGCGTTCTTCACCGCAAGCTTGCGGGCTTCGTCCTTGAGCGCTTCAGGTTCGGAAACGCCGAATTCGATCGAGCCGATCTGGTTGGCGCCGAGGCTCACCACCTTGTCGAGGATGGCGCCGAGCTTGGCCGTGTCGCGAAGCGTGATGCGCACCTGGTTGGTCACCTTGTAGCCAACGATCACCGGCTCTTTGCCATCTCGATCGCGCCGGTAGACGGGCCCGACCGAGAAATTGGCGGTCTGGAGATCCTTCGCCGCGATGCCTTCGCCCTTGAGGGTCTCGACCACCTTGGTCATGGACTCGGTGTTGTCATCGAGGGCTGCGCGCGCGGTCGGCGCTTCGCTGGTCACCCCGGTCGAAATCTCGACCATGTCTGGCGTGGTTTTGACGATGCCGGAACCCGTGAGTGAAATCGTCCGCTTCTCCGGCTGGTCGGCGGCGAAAGCCTGCGGCGCGAGCGACGAAAGGCAAAGAAGCAGGGCGGCGACGTAACGGGAGATGCTGTGAGCCATAGGAAGAGATCTCAACTTATTGGCCTGAAGGAAAGAAAGCATTGCCCGGCCCCGCGGCAAGGGCAAATGAACTTCCGGCAATTTGCGAAAACTCTGCTATGAGGCAGAATTGACCAGCCCCATATTCCAGGCATTTCTGGCAGGATGATGCCTAAGGCGAGATTTGATACGGCATTCCGGCCTGGTCCGGACTGCCGGGCAGGGGCCCGTAGCTCAATTGGTTAGAGCCGGCGGCTCATAACCGTCTGGTTGGAGGTTCGAGCCCTCCCGGGCCCACCACCCTCGCCTTCGACCCGCCGCACGGTCAATGTTGGTGCTGATGACGGCTCAGCAACTCTACTAGCCCCGCCGCAGCAAGTTGGCTCTCAACGGGCGAGTTTGAGTCGGCTTTTAGTGGCGCTCCAATGGCTGCATTCTTGCTGTTGGGCCGGATGCTTCCGTGTTGCTCAGCCTCTGTGCGCTTGATCGGCAGAACACGGCCTTCCTGGACCGTGCCCCAGATAGCAATGTCCTTGATCTTCATCGGATCGATGGTGAGTGGATTGTCGGCGAGGATCGTGAAGTTCGCAAACTTGCCGGGCTCAATGCTGCCGACGTCCTTCTCCATCTGGAGCGAGTAGGCCGCGTCGAGCGTGACCGCCTTCAGTGCGCTGAGAGGGCTGATCCGCTGCTCGGGTCCGCGCACGTTGCCGTCATTGGTGACGCGGTTCACAGCCGACCACATCAAAAAAAGCGGCTGGCCGGGAGCCATCGGCATGTCGGAGTGGAGCGAATACGAGATTCCAGCCTTCTCGACATCCGCCATTCTCGCCATGTTGTCGGCACGTTCGGGGTCAAGACCGTTGGAGCGGTAGTTGTCGGCGAGCGCTACTGGATAGTAGGGATTCGCGCTGACGATCGCGCCCAGCCGCTTGATCCGCGCCACCTGGTCCGGCGTTGAGACCGCGAAATGGACGATCACGGTGCGATGATCAGGGCGCGGGTGGCGGCGCATGTTGAGTTCCAGCTGATCGAGGACCATGTCGAGCCCGGCATCGCCGTTGACGTGGATGTGTATTTGGTAGCCGAGGTCCCAGTAGACACGGAACGACCGGGCGAAAAAGTCGGGATCCATGATCCACTCGCCCTTGTGCCCGTCGGTATAGCCGTCGTTCAACTGCATCAACTGAGAGAAAATCGCCCCGTCAGCGAAGAGCTTCACCTGCTCGGGAAGGTAGGCGGTCATGCCTTCGCCCCAGGTCAGGAGCTTCTCGGTCTCATCGGCAACGCTCTCGTCCGGATAGTCTTCCTCGTCCGCATATTTGGCGGTAATCGATTTGCCGTCGGCGATGAAATAGAAGCGGAAAGGAGAGGAAGAGTCGCTTAGCACCGCGTTCTGCGCGTCCTGCAGTTTCTTAGAAAGGAGACCGCCGGGCTCGCACCCCAGCGTCACGCCACTGGCGTGATAATAGGCTTTGACGAACTCCAGCCCCTTCCTGAGCCGCTCGGGAGAGGCGAGTGCCGGGGCAAGCGGAGGTAAGAGAGCGAAGAAGCCCTGCTCCCAGTAGTGGGCGTTGTCGAAATCCGACTGCTTCTTCGTGCTGTCGGGTAACTTGTTGAACCACTCCTTCGTCACGCCGTACTCCTCTTCGGCGGCGGAGTTCAGGAAGAACTCATGGGCAGAACGGTGCCAGACGATGATTGGTCGCGTCGTGCTGATCGCGTCGAGGTCCGCTTTCTTAAGTTTACCGTGGAAGAAATGGTGATAGCCCCACGAAACGAGAGGCTCGTCCGGATCCTCAAGTGTGGCTTCAGCATCGGCAAGGCGCTTCAGATACTCGGACCGGTTCTTTGCGGCTTTCGATGTCCCGGTCGGGAGCACCCAGTCCTCGATCGAGATGATCTCGCTCGTCATGGTAAGTGCGGCCAGCAATGGGTGATCGTGCTGGGCAATGAAGCCAGGGACGATGACCTTGTCGGCGAACTTCGTGTTCACCGTATACGGCTGTTTGCCAGCCGCCGCCTTGAGTTCATCGAGCGACCCGGTTGCCAGTATCCGGTCGCCAACGACCGCAACCGCCTCAACCGTCGGTTTCTCAGGGTCCAGCGTGACAACTTCCTTGGCTTGGTAGATGACGATCTGCGGCAGCGCCTGCGTTGCCTTGGCGATGTCCTGCAGGGTCGCCTGCTCCGCTTTGGCGGCTGCGGCAACAAGCATCGAACCTGCGATGCTAAGCAGGACAATCACTTTGGACGCTCTCGAGCGCGGCAGGTGAGCGTACATGGTTCGCTATCTCCCCGATGGCCGCTAATGACCCCAAGCGGCCCGCTTAAACTCATACGATTGCGGTGCATTGACAAGGGTCAGAACCGAGCAATCAGTGATCGCTGGCCATGACCGCTATTGGCACATAGCGGACGTTGATACCGACGCTGAGAATGTCCGCTCTTGGTGGCAAAGCGGACGCCGCTGAACCGCTCACCAATGTCTGCTAGTGACCCATAGCGGACGTTTGCAACAAGCACCGGCAAGGCTTGATCTAGGTCATTTTACTTGTCGACGTGGCGCAATAAATCAATGGTCTGGCGTGAGGGGGGGACCTCTGTGGGGCACTCGTAATGAGAGGAGAAACCGATGCACCCCAAGAGAAAGGCTACGGCCTTACTAGTTGCTGCCATCTCGTTTGTCTTGGCAACTCATCCAGCCCTAGCCTGCACAGGGATCATGTTGAAAACGAAGGATGGGTCAATCGTACATGGGCGTACGGTCGAATTTGGCATCACGATTGACACGTCCGTCGTAGTCGTTCCACGGGGCTTTGAGTTCGTCGGTCAGACGCCCAAAGGCGATGGGCTTAAATATTCTGCCAGGTACGCAGCCATAGGCACCATTGCCTTCACCGACGTGAAGATTCTCGACGGTTTCAACGAAGCCGGGTTGACCGCCGCCGCTTTCTATTTCCCGACCTTCGCCGAATACACACTTGTTACACCGGAAAATCAGGCGAAAGGTTTGTCGCCAGGCGATTTCCCAAACTGGCTGCTGACGCAATTTGCCACAGTCGAAGAGGTTCGCAAGGCGATCGAGAATGATGAAGTCGTTATCACCCCGACCGTTCTTGAAGGGTGGGGGCCGGAAACGCCGCCCTTCCACTGGGTTGTATACGACAAGACCGGAGCCAGCATCGTCATCGAGCCGGTTGGCGGCAAACTCGTTGTCCACGACAATCCGCTCGGTGTGATGTCGAACTCGCCGACCTTCGATTGGCATATGACCAATCTGCGCAATTATATCGCGCTCAATCCGCGCAACGTGCCGCCGATCACAATCGACGGCCAAACCTTCCAACAGTTTGGCCAGGGCAGCGGCATGCTCGGCTTGCCCGGCGATTTCACGCCTCCTTCGCGGTTTGTCAAAGCCGCGGTTTTCAGTACGACCGCCATCCCGTCCGACAATGCCGAAAAGGGCATTGAGCAGGTCTTTCACATCCTCAACAATTTCGACATCCCGATTGGCGTCGCGCGTGAGGAGAGCGATGGTGTCATGCACACCGATTACACGATGCTCACCATGGCGCGCGATCCGAAAAATTTGCGCTACTACTACAAATCCTACGACGACCAGACGATCCGCATGGTCGATCTGAAGCAGTTCGATCTTGACGCCAAAACTATCAAAATGCTGAGTACCAAGAGCAAGCAGCCCACGGTCGATATGAGTGAGCAGTTCCAATAAGCGACCAGCGGGGCTCAGACGAAGCGTCATTTAGTTTCGCGTCGCCTGTACCATGTCCGCTAATGGCACTTAGCGGACATCGACTCCGGCGGTGAGCATGTCTGCTCTCGGGGGGTAAAGCGACCATGCTTGCCAAGGTGCGGAGCCCCCGGCGTCATCCGCCGCCTCTTGATCGCGAAGTACAGTAAAGTCCGGTGGGCGAGGCTCGTGCGATCCAGCTTCGCCCGAGAAATTACAGGAGCAGGGAGACATGCGCGATCAGGCCCATTTATCCGCTCTCTATGACACCGGGGAGGGGTCTCAAGGTACCTCGACAGGTTCTGGTGATCTCGGCTTCGCGACGTAGCCGCCTTTGCGACCAGAGGTCTATTGAAGTCTATCGGCGCCTTGGCTCTGGTGGGGGCCGGGTGTCCCTATACCTGGGGGGCAGGCGTCCCTAGCTCGATAGACTTGAACACCTAATCTGGGCCTCCTAGTGCGGGAGGCGCGAAAGATACCTTTTGTACGTCAAAGTGCCCTTTACGCCCGCACCTTGGCGCAAGTCATTGTTTCGTTGGGGAAGTGAGACAACTCCCGGGCCCACCACTTGTTACGTTGAAAAGACCTGTGTCCTTTAAGGCACAGGGTCGGGCAAAAATGTCTCCCACATAACGATCGCCGCTTCACTGACGGCCAAGCCGTGTTAAGTGTCGCATCGGGTGCTTAAGCGCTCGATTAGTCATGCGTACGGGGGCTGTTATGCGTAACTCAAACCCAATCTTTGGGATTCGATTCCACACATTCACCGTTTTGACAGCTGCTGTTCTTCTGGGAACGGCCGCGCAAGCAGCTGATCTCGGGGTGCAGCCGCTACCGCCACTCTCTGCACCGGTCGAGAGCTGGACCGGAGCCTCGCTCGCCGTTGGCGGTGGCATAGGCATTCTCACTGCCAATGTTAAGGGCGATGCATCGCGAACGGACACGTTCGGCGACTGTCTCGAAGACGTGCAGGACCCTTGCGACTTCGTTCCGTTCGACGGGCTGGACCCGACGTTCATCTCGCAGTTCCACCAGCTGAACGTCAACGACCTCGATGGCGACGGTATTTTCGGCACGATCCAGGCTGCCTACGATTGGCAGGTTGCGTCGCAATGGGTGTTGGGTGTCTTCATCGACGCCGACCTCTATGACATTAACGGGCGTGCCAGGCAGACAAGCACTGTCGCAACCGACGGTCTCATCTTCGATACGGATGAGCTGAATGACGATTTTGCTTTCACCCTTGGCAATGCGACTCTCGATGCCCGGATCGGGCTCGATTGGTCGCTCACACTCGGTGGGCGCTTCGGCTGGCTGGCAAGGCCTGACACTCTGTTATACGTGCTCGGGGGCTGGACTCACGCCGAACTGCAGAACACGCGGTTCATGGTCAACATCACCGACCCGGCCGCTCCGCTCGCAACCAACACTGCCGGCTTGCTGCCGATCGACACGCAGTACCTGCTGAGTCTGGCTAGTGAACTGGATGGTGCCACGGTCGGTGCCGGCACCGAAGTCAGGATTGGGGGCGGTTGGAGCCTGAAGGGCGAGTACCGCTTCACCTGGCTTGACGGCACCGCACGCAGCATCTCCGGCAGCCAAGTTCAGTGTTGCACCGATGACCAGCCCGGCATTGCACGGCAAATCGACGATGCTGCCTCGGTCAAGATGGACCTGGAGCTCCACACTGTGCGGGGCATGCTCGCTTACCGTTTCTGAACCGACAACTTAGACCCGACCCAAACCATACCCTGCTGTACAGGGCTCGGTCCCCCGAACGCCCTGTCGTTCCTCCCCCGGTCACTTCGGCCGGGGGTCCTTTTTATTGAACGGCCCTGAGGCGCGATTTCGAATTGATGCCGTGCGGCCACATGCGCCCCGCGCCGAGTGATCCATTTTTTGCGGCGTTGCGATAAGCCTGTGGCAAGAATAACACAGGCGGGGACAAATCAACCGTCAGGTGGCGGATTAAGCTGGCAACTCAACTCAATTTCATGCAGTCGTAAGGCACCTATTAGTTTTGCTTTGGGGGACGTCATGTATCGCGTAGTCCGACTCAGCGCATCCTTGCGCGCTCACAACTCCAACTCCAATCATAACCGTTGGTTCGCCCTGCTAGGGATGGGCCTGTTCGCGGCCATCGCCCTAGGATCGATGACATTTGCGCCCAATTCCGCGCAGGCGCAGTGCGTCGTCAATTCGGGTACGACAGACCTTGTCACCTGCGCCAGCGACGACACCGATGGCGTCGACCTCACTACCGACGCGCCGGTCATCGCCGATGTCGGGACGGCGACCGCTATAGGTACACTCGACATTACAAACGACAACGGCGACGTCTTCCACATCGAGACCATCAACGACGATGAGCCGATCGAATTCAATATTTTCTCGGACGACCCGTTCGTGCCGGTTCGTATCGAGCAGCTTGGGACGGTTGCTGACGGCGACGCGGTTCATTTGGTAACCACGACCAGCGACATCACCTTTGCGTCGCAAGCAAACAGTGAGCTGATCGGAACAACTGACGGCCTGCATGCAGAGGCGACAACTGTCGGCAATACAGCCATCATCAATATCACCTCGTTTTCCAACATCACCAGCACAGGCAACAACAACGACAATACAACAGCGGCGATCGAGCTCAGTGGACAGGACGGCGCCATCAATCTGCAGCAGCACGGGACCACGACCGCAAACGATGACGGCGCGCTGATCAGAAACGTAGGCGGCGCTGTCACGGCGGAATTTTGGGGAGAGATTGACGCCGGCGACACCTCCGAGGACGACGGCGTCGATATCATCACCGAAGACGGCGCTGTCGATGTGACACTGCATGAGGGCGCAAACATCATCGATGCCGGCGGCTCGGGTCTCAATCTGGAGACGGTCACGGGGAATGTCACTGCCAGGGTCAATGCCCAGATCGGCTTGGCTTCCAATCCGGTCGCTGGTGACGGCGTCTTTATCAACACGACGACTGGCGAGGTTCTGGTTGAAACCGATGGCGAGGGCGATCTCAACGTCGCCGGCCACGGCGTCAATGCCACCTCGGTCGACAACAACGTCACCGGGAATGTCGGTGAGAATATCACTGCCGGCTTATCGGCCGTGCGGGTGGGCGACGGCGAGGTCGTGACCCTCAATTTCGGCGATGCGACCAACACCACCAAGACCATCGCCGGCGATGGCATCAATAACGCCGTCGTCAACGTTGCGGACTACGATCAAGACAGCTCGCTGACGAACTATTCGACCATCAGGTCGACGGCGGCAACGCTGGTCGAGCAGGCCGACGATCTAGCCATCGATGTCACCGATGACGATGACCTGGCTGCGTTCGAGATCGACAACTACAATACGATCATCGGCCGTATTGACGGATCGGCCGGCGCCAACACCGTCAACAATTTCAGCGCCGATAGCTGGATCGTTGCTGGCGTCGGCGTGGTCAACGATTTCGGCGACGGCGAAGACGTCTCCAACAATTTCGGGCGTACGGTTACCGCGCTGTCAGCCGACGTTGAAGAGAGCGTGTCATTCACGAATCTCGAGGAATTCAACAATGGCTTAGCGACGACGGTCGGGACCGGACCCGATTACGGCCTCCTGACCATGATCGATCAAAGCGTTGGTCAGGTCTTCATGCGGGATATGACGACCTATTCCGGCGACGGTCTGGTTTGGACCGGAGGCCCGAACAGTCAGCTCGGGATCGATGCATTCCTCGGCGGCGCGTCGGATACTGCCGACCTTCTAGTGATCGAGGGCGACAACGCAGGCACAACGGCGGTCCGTGTCAACGACATCAATGGAGGAGCTGGCGTCTATAATCCGGACGGCATTCTGTTCGCCACTGTCGACGGCACGAGCCCTGAAGGAAGCTTCTTCCTGTCAGATGGGCCGATCGACAAGGGCTTCTTCACCTATGATGTCATTCGCAACGAGGCGGCTACGGTCGACTGGCTGTTGGCCAGTGCTCCCAATGAGCGGGCCTTCGAGTTGCCGAGGCTCGTCACCGGTGCGCAGACCATCTGGCATGAAACAACCGGCGTGTGGCTCGACCGCACGGCCGATCTCCGCCGGAGCATGGAATGCGCCCCGGCACCGGTCGCGGCCGTGAATCACCTGCCGCCTTTGAAGCTTGGCCCGTCGGATGACGGCTACGCCGTTGCTACACCGTGCTATCAGCAGCGCTTCGGGGTTTGGGGCCGGGGCTTTGGCGCCGACTACGATCGCAGCGTCACCGACCGGACCACGCTAACGGTTACGGGCTCGCCCGCGACCCTCAGAGGAAACTACAATCAGGACCTGGCGGGCGCGCAAGGCGGTGCGGACGTTGTGCTGCTGCGGCCGAATTCGGGCTACGGCGCCCTGTTCGTGGGCGTCATGGGCGGCTTCGTCGAGTCCGACATGAGTTTCAACGCCACCAAGGACAAGGCGAATTTCGACGGCGGTTCGGTCGGCGTATACGGAACCTATGTCGCCGGCCCCTGGTATGCCGATCTGCTGTTTAAGGCGGACCTGCTGGATCTCACTTACAAGACGAGTTTCCAAAGTACCAAGGCGAGCTCTGATGCCGATTCCTTCGGCATAAGGTTCGACACCGGCTATCGCTTCAACACCGGACCCGGGTTCTTCTTGGATCCGCAAGGCACGCTTGCCTGGGTCGATAGCGATGTCGGGAACTTGTCGCTGCTCAACGCCACGACAAATTTCAGTGACGGAGAGAGCCTGCGTGGGCGCCTTGGCCTGCGTGCCGGCTATAGCTGGCTGACGGGCGCCACCATTGTCGAGCCATTTGCGGTGGCGAGCGTATGGCATGAGTTCGAAGGCAACAACAAGGTTGCGCTCATGAGCAACGGCTTCACCTTGGCCTTCAACGATTCGCTCGATGAGACGTGGGGTGAAATTGGCGGCGGCCTGAACGTGTTCAGCGGCGGCGGCTCTGCTTTCGTCAAGGCCGATGCCTTGGTGGGAAGCGACCTTGAAGGCTGGAAGGTCACGGGCGGCGGCCGCCTGGCTTGGTAGTTGGCGCCGCGATGGTGAGCCTTCGCCGACGCTAGAGACCCGAACCATTACAGGGCTGAATGGTCCCCCGACTATGCCCTGTCGATCCTCCCCCGGTCACTTTGGCCGGGGGCTCTTTTTTGGCGGTGTGTCGGCGGCCGCGGGCTGTGGGCCTCTGCCTCAATACCCGTAGCCGAGAAGCGCGATCTCAGGCTGATACCATTCAGCCACTTTTGCACGCATCTCGGGCGAGTAATAGCTGCGATAGTCGCGGGTTTCGTCTTTGTTGGGCGTGACATTGGTGCGCGGAAGCTTGAGCGTGCGGCCGATGCCGGCAAGTTCAAGCGCCTTGTTAAGGTCCTGTTCGAGCCGCTCATAACGGCCAAGGAAATCGACGGCGAGTTCGCCTTCGATCGTATAGACTTGATAATTGTCGACATAGGCGTGACGGCGGCTCGTCATGAAGCGCTCGAAGCTTGGCCGCACGCGCTTCGACCTGGTCTTGTCGAGATACCAGGAGACCTGCCGGTCCCAAGGATTGCGGTCGAAGGCAAATTTGAAATAGCTCCGCCACACGTCCTCGCCGACATAGTCGCGCACGCGCCACGCCGGCATGTGATCGTAAAAGCCGACGCTGGGGTGATGGTGCCGTTCCGGCCTCCGCAGTAGCCGGCGGAGCATCGACCGTTTGGGTTTCGACGGATGATCAATGCGGTAATTCTGTGGGCCCGGGCCCTTGCGGTCCTTCTCGCTCCCCTCGCGGTAAGGCGTGATCACGTCCGACGGCCCGCACAGTTCAGATAGGGCGGCCTCGATGGCGGTCCCCGCCGTCTTCTTGGTCTTGATGAAGATGAACTTGTGGCGATGGGAAACGATCATCGCATTTATCGAAAGCTATACCCAAGCAGGGCGATCTCGTTCTGGTACCAGTCGCCTACCAGTTTTTCTGTGTGCTCGTCATAATAGTCCTGATAGGGCTTGGGTGGGCGGAACGAACCCTTGGCTCGAGGCAGTTGGGGCCGCGCCTCAATCCCTAATGTTTTCAGTACGTTCGCAAGATCTTCCTCCAGCGTCTCGAACTGGCCGACAAAGTCAACGCATGGCTTTCCCTCGATGCTGTAGATCTCATAATTGTTGAGACGGGCGCGACGATCGTGATCGAGGAACTCGGCGAAGCTGGGAGGCCGCTTCCAGCCGCGATGACGGAAATGATAGTGAGAGACTTGGCGGTCCCATGGATTCCGGTCGAAGGCGAACTTGAAATAGCTCGACCAGATTTCTGGACCGATATAGTCGGCGACCTCTGCCGCCGTGATGTGATTGTAATAGCCGTAATCCGGGGCGCCAAATTTGAGCCAGCGGCGCTCCCACAAAGGCCGCGGTGATTGCCACCAACCATGACGGCGCCAATTTTGCGGACCGCGTCCGGTGCGGAGCTTCTCGTCCTCGGCGGTAACGGGTGTGATGATGTCCTCTGGCCCGCAAATCTGACATAGCGCGAGCTCGATGCTTGTACCCGCCGTCTTTTTGGTTTTGAGAAAGATGAAGCGGTGTTCGTGCGAGATGATCATTACTGTCTTTGGCCTTGAAAAGGTACCCAACCGCTAGCCATGGCCAACCGTGTTCAAACCTGTCTGGGCCTTAAGGCGGGCGTCAAAATTTGTAGTTTAAGGGAGCAAGTTCGCGCAATGGGCGGGCACCTTAGCTCAGCCCCGCGGCTCCGAGCAAGGCAGGGAGCATTGGCCGCGACCCAGCCTTTTGCCGCGCGCGCTATGCACCAGAGTCCTCGAGGATGGCTCCGAAATGAACTTCGGAGATCTTGAGCGCATCGGCGATATCCTTAAGCTTCTTGCGTTCCTCTCCGGCGATATGGCTGTCGGCGAGAAGGACGCAATAGGCGCATCGGATGATGTCCTCCTTGGCGGCTTGATCGAGCGTCTTCGACGCTGGGCTGAAGGCGGTAATGACGTCAGTGCCGGCGAAGGTCTTGGCGGCCTCCGACAGCTCGTCGTCGCTGAGCGTTTGGCCGGTCCGATCCTGATAGACCTGCCGGATCAGGACCGTTTCGCGCTCGTCGAGCGCTCCGTCCGAGGCCGCGACCGCGACCATCGCCTTAAGGATCCAGCCAGTATGATCGCCTGCCGGGTTGTTGTCCATGCCGGTTGCGCGTGTGACTATTGAGGGGTCAATTCTGTGGGTCGCGTGCCCATTTGCCAACGCATCAAAACGAGCCTTTGGACCCTGCCGCAAGTGTGCGCTATGACGCGGGCTGCCTCGATAAGAGCCTGGAATGACCAAGACGCCCCTCAAGATCATCTTCCTTGCCGATACCCGGCCCGGCCACTACCACCTCGCCCAGGGCATCATCGCCGCAATCGAGCGCCTTCGGCCTGTCGAGGTCACGCGCGTCGAGGTGAACCGCAAATGGATCGTGCCGACGCGATGGCTCAGGCGGCGCATCAACGCCAAGAGCTTCTTTCCGCCGCGCATGCTGCGCATGGCCTATCGCATCGATGCCTACGCTCTGCCAAAGGCCGATCTAGTGGTCTCTGCCGGTGGCGAGACCCATATGCCCAATATCTGCGTGGCGCAGTTTCTCGGTATCCCGAACATTTTTTGCGGCTCGCTGCTGCGCGGATTAGGACCTGAGAATTTCAGCCTGATCGTGTCGTCTTACGACCGCGACGCGACCAGTCCGCTTCACATGGTGGTTCTGAAGCCGTCGGCCATCGATCCCGACCAACTCGGGCGCCCAAAACACATACCGCATTATGGACCTGACAACACGCCGAAGCGGGCAGCCCTACTGATCGGCGGCAATGCCGGCGGGTTCCGCTACCGCCGCGCTGAATGGCAAGGCCTGCTCGATTTCGCGCGTGATGTCTCGAAAGCTTGGGGGACGCGGTGGCTGATCTCGACGTCGCGCCGAACGCCTGACTTCGCCGCCGATCTCATCGCCGAACTTGCCAAGGACAAAACCGTGGTTGAGCGTTTCATCGATTATCGCAGCGCGGGGCCCGGCACCCTGCCGGAGGTGTTTTCACAAGCCGAAATCGTCGTCTGCACCGAGGATTCGAGCACCATGATCTCAGAAGCGGTCTCCGCGCGTCTTCCGGTGGTCGGCGTGTCGCCCAAGGCACACCGTTTTACCGACGAGGAGCAACGCTATCGCGACTTCCTCATCGGCAAGAATTGGTGCCGCGTGCTGCCGCTTGCCGGACTTACGCCGGATTTGCTTGCCGCCGCACTCTCCGAAATCGAGCCGATCGGCGAAAATCCGCTCGATGCGCTTGCCGCGAAGTTGAAGGCGCGTTTGCCCGAACTGCTAGGCGATAGCGATTGAGTCTCTTGCGGCGATTGGTTAGAAGCCCAATCTTCCTTGCCATATCGATTTGAGGATCAGCGGACGCGCCCATGGCTACGCCCCAATACGTTTATGTGATGAACGGCCTTTCGAAGACCTATCCGGGCGGCAAACGGGTATTGAATGACATCACGCTTGCCTTTCTGCCGGGCGCCAAGATCGGCGTGGTCGGCGTGAACGGTGCCGGTAAATCGACGTTGCTGCGCATTATGGCCGGCCAGGAAGGCGAGTTCGCCGGCGAAGCCTGGGCGGCCGACGGCGTCAGCGTGGGGTATCTCCCGCAGGAGCCCGTGCTCGACGAGACCAAGGACGTCACCGGCAACGTCATGGAGGGCGTTGCCGAGAAGAAGGCGAAGCTCGATCGCTACAACGAGCTTGCCATGAATTATTCGGACGAGACGGCGGAGGAGATGGCGCAGCTCCAGGATGAGATCGACGCTTCCGGCCTTTGGGATCTCGATGCGCAGGTCGAACAGGCAATGGACGCGCTTCGCTGCCCGCCGGCCGATGCCGACGTCAAGACGCTTTCGGGCGGCGAGAGACGCCGCGTCGCCTTGTGCAGGCTGTTGCTCGCCAAGCCAGACATTCTCCTGCTCGACGAGCCGACCAATCATCTTGATGCCGAAAGCGTCGCTTGGCTTGAGCATCATTTGCGCGACTATCCCGGCACTGTGATCATGGTGACTCACGATCGCTACTTTCTCGACAACATCACCGATTGGACGCTCGAGCTCGATCGCGGGGAAGGCGTTCCCTATAAGGGAAGTTATTCGTCCTGGCTCGAGCAGAAGCAGAAGCGGCTCGAGGTCGAAGGCAAGCAGGACGAGGCCCGGGAACGGACGCTGGCGCGCGAACTCGACTGGATCAGAGCAAGCCCTAAAGCGCGTCAAGCCAAATCAAAGGCGCGCATCCGTGCGTACGAGGACCTGCTCGCCCAATCCGCCCGTGACAAAGGCGGCAAGGCGCAGATCACGATCCCGCCCGGACCGCGTCTTGGCGATCTGGTGATCGAGGCCGATCACTTGAACAAAGGCTTTGGCGAGAGTCTTCTGATTGACGATCTTTCCTTCAAGCTGCCGCCTGGCGGCATTGTCGGCGTGATCGGGCCGAACGGCGCCGGCAAGACCACGCTGTTCCGCATGATCGTCGGCCAAGATCAGCCCGACGATGGCGCGATCCGCATCGGTGAAACGGTCAAGCTCGGCTATGTCGATCAATCCCGCGATGCGCTCGATGCCAAGAACAGCGTGTTCGAGGAGATTTCGGGCGGTAATGACGTGGTCAAGCTTGGCGACCGTGAAGTGCCGTCCCGCGCCTATGTCGGCTGGTTCAACTTTAAGGGACCGGATCAACAGAAGAAGGTGGGCCAGCTCTCAGGCGGGGAGCGCAACCGCGTGCATCTCGCCAAGATGTTGAAGTCGGGTGCCAACCTGATCCTGCTCGATGAGCCGACCAACGATCTCGATGTCGAGACGCTGTCCTCGCTCGAAGCGGCGCTGGAAGACTTCCCCGGCTGCGCCGTGATCATCAGCCATGATCGCTTCTTCTTGGACCGGATCGCCACCCACATTCTGTCGTTCGAGGGCGACAGCCATGTCGAATGGTTTGAGGGGAATTTCGAGGACTACGAGGAGGACAAGAAGCGCCGGCTCGGCGAGGATTCGGTCCTGCCCAAACGCATCAAATACAAGCAATTTGCGCGGCGCTGAACCAGGGGCGGGATTGCTTGCCATAGCCGGATAAAACGTATAAACATATCTTTATGTCCGACGATGCCGTGCCGCAGCCGCTATCCCGCGCCGATGCCTTGGCCTGTTTGCGTGCCGCCGGCGAGGCCACGCGGCTGCGTATCCTGGCGCTGCTTGCCGCCCGCGAGCTGAACGTCAAGGACCTGACCCAGATCCTCGGCCAGAGCCAGCCCCGCATCAGCCGACACCTCAAGCTCATGGCCGAGGCCGGCCTGATCCGCCGCTTCCGCGAAGGCTCCTGGGTGTTCTTCCGGCTTGCGGAGACGGGCGCGATCGCAGCACTCGCCCGCGCAATTGTCGCCAATCTCGACCCTACCGACCTGACGCTCGCGCGCGACCGTGCCCGGGCGAGCGCGGTGGAGAAGGCGCGCGCGGAAGCCGCACAAGCCTATTTCGACGAATATGCCGGCGAGTGGGACCGGATCCGTGCGTTGCATGTGGCCGAACGGGACGTCGAAGCGGCTATGGAGGCAGCGCTTGGCTCTGAGCCCATCTCGCTTCTCGTCGATCTCGGCACCGGCACCGGCCGTATCCTGGAATTGTTTGGCCCGCGCGCCGATCGCGCGCTCGGCTTCGATCTCAATCACGCGATGCTTGCTTATGCGCGCATGAAGCTCGAGCGGGCAGGGCTTTCACGCGCGCAGGTGCGCCATGGCGACCTGCAAAACGTCCCGCTGCCGGACGGCGCCGCCGACGTGGTCGTGCTGCATCAGGTCCTGCATTTTCTTGAGGATCCGGCTGCGGCGATTGCCGAGGCTGCGCGTCTGCTTGCACCTGGGGGCAGGCTGCTGATCGTCGATTTCGCGCCGCATGAGCTTGAGTTCTTGCGCGAGCAGTCGGCTCACCGCCGGCTCGGCTTCGCGCGCGATCAGCTTGAGCGCCTGTTGCAGATTTCCGGGCTGAAGCTTGAGCGTTTCCGCGAGCTCAAGCCCGCGCCGTCCGGCGGCAAGCTCACCGTCTCTCTGTGGCTCGGCTCGAAACCTGCTCTTGCCGAAAAGAAGCGCAAAGCAAGCGCCAAGGAGGAGGCCGCCTGATGCTCTCATCCTCAGAACCGAAGAGCCGGGGGCTTGGCCGCGGCGCGATCGATGTTTCGTTCGAATTCTTTCCGCCCAAGACAGAGGCGATGGAGCAGACGCTATGGCAGTCGATCCGCCGGCTCGAACCCTTGCGGCCGAATTACGTCTCGGTGACTTACGGAGCGGGCGGCTCCACGCGCGAGCGCACCCACGCCACAGTCCAACGCATCTTACGAGAGACCACGCTCAAGCCGGCCGCGCATCTCACTTGCGTTGACTCGACTTGCGAGGAGGTCGACGACATCATCCGCGATTATTGGGATTTGGGTGTGCGTCATATCGTGGCTTTGCGCGGCGATCCTGCAGGAGGGGTTGGTGCGAAGTACGAGCCGACGCCCGGCGGCTATGTCAACGCCGCGGATCTCGTCAAAGGCATCAAGGCCATCGCGCCGTTCGAAATTGCGGTCGGATGCTACCCGGAAAAACATCCGGAATCGCCGAGCATCGAGGCCGATATCGACATGCTCAAGGCCAAGATCGATGCCGGAGCGACCACCGCCATCACCCAGTTCTTTTTCGAGAACGAGTTCTATTTCCGCTATCTCGACCGCGTCCGCGCCGCCGGCATCACCATACCGATCGTGCCCGGGATCATTCCCATCCACAATTTCAAGCAGGTCTCGAACTTTGCCGCCAAATCGGGCGCGACCATGCCGGATTGGATCGGCCATCGCTTCGAAGGACTGGATGACGACCAGGAGACGCGGCACCTGGTGGCCGCCGTCGTTGCCGCCGAGCAGGTGCTCGGACTGGTGGACCAAGGCATCACCGAGTTTCACTTTTACACGCTGAACCGCGCCGACCTTGTCTACGCCATCTGCTATTTGCTGGGCTTACGCCCGGCCAAGGCCTTTGCCGATGTAAAGGCAGCCTCATGACGAGGGAGGAGCGGATCGAAGCGTTAAAGCGTGAGGTCAAGGCGCGCATCCTCATCCTCGATGGCGCCATGGGCACCATGATTCAGCGCTACAAGCTCGATGAAGCGGGCTATCGCGGCGATCGTTTCAAGGATCATGCGCGCGATCTCAAGGGCAATAACGACCTCTTGGTATTGACCCAGCCCAAGATCATCTCGGAAATTCATGACGCCTATTTCGAAGCCGGCGCCGACATTATCGAGACCAACACGTTCAACGCTCAAGCGATCAGCCAGGCCGATTACGGCCTAGAAGATGTGGTCTATGAGATGAACGTTGCGGCGGCCAAAATCGCCCGCGAAGCGGCCGATGCCTGGACCAAGAAAACGCCTGACAGACCGCGCTTTGTGGCCGGCGCCATCGGTCCGACCAACCGCACCGCTTCGCTGTCGCCCGACGTGAACAATCCCGGGTTCCGCAACGTGACCTTCGATGAGCTGGTCGAGGCTTATGCCGATCAGGCGCGCGGCCTGATCGAGGGCGGCTGCGACATCATCCTGATCGAGACAGTGTTCGATACGCTCAACGCCAAGGCTGCGGGCTTTGCCGTCGAGCAGGTGTTCGATGAGCTGGGCGTACATCTGCCCATCATGGTTTCCGGCACCATTACCGACCTTTCGGGGCGCAACCTTTCGGGTCAGACGCCCGAGGCCTTCTGGTACTCGATGGAGCATCTTCGACCTTTCTCCATCGGGCTCAATTGTTCCTTCGGCGCCGAGCAGCTCCGGCCTTGCGTCGATGAAATCGCCCACGTGGCCGACACGTATGTGAGTGTCTATCCGAATGCAGGCCTTCCCAACGAAATGGGCGAATACGACGAGAGCCCGGAATTCATGGCTGGCCTGCTTGAGGAATGGGCACGCGACGGGCTGCTTAATCTCGTCGGCGGCTGCTGCGGGACCACGCCGGACCATATCAAAGCGATCGCGGCGGCCATGGCCAATTACGAGCCGCGGTGCGTGCCGGAGGTCGCCCACAAACTCCGTCTCTCCGGCCTTGAGCCCTTTGTTCACGGGTAAGACTTAGTATGACCAACGGCGCTCAGAATTTCGTCATGGTTGGCGAGCGGACCAACGTCACCGGCTCGGCCCGGTTTCGTAAGCTGATCGAGGCGGACGACTATGCCGGTGCGCTCGAAGTCGCGCGCCAGCAGGTCGAGAACGGCGCCAACCTGCTCGACGTCAACATGGACGAGGGCATGCTCGATTCAGAGCAGGCCATAGTCACCTTTCTCAATCTGATCGCGGCCGAGCCCGACATCTCGCGGGTGCCGATCATGATCGATTCCTCGAAATGGTCGGTGATCGAGGCCGGGTTGAAATGCGTGCAAGGCAAGTCCGTGGTCAACTCCATCAGCCTTAAGGAAGGCGAGGGCCCTTTCCTCGATCACGCGCGAAAAGTCCTACGCTACGGCGCCGCTGTCGTGGTCATGGCTTTCGATGAGAAGGGCCAGGCGGAGTCGATCGAGCGCAAGTTCGAGATTTGCAAGCGCGCCTATCGGTTGTTGACCGAGAAGGTCGGCTTCCCGCCCGAGGACATCATCTTCGATCCCAATATCTTCGCGGTCGCCACCGGCATCGAGGAGCACAACGACTATGCCCGCGCCTATATCGAGGCGACGCGGCGGATCAAGGCCGAGCTTCCTTACGTGCACGTGTCAGGCGGCGTGTCGAACTTGTCCTTCGCGTTTCGTGGCAATGAGCGTGTGCGCGAGGCCATGCATTCGGTGTTCCTCTATCACGCGATCCAGGCCGGGATGGACATGGGCATCGTCAATGCCGGCCAGCTCACACTTTATGACGATATCGACCCCGAGCTGCGGACCCTGGTCGAGGACGTGGTCCTCAACCGCCGGGCGGACGCGACCGACCGGTTGCTCGAGGCGGCCAAGCGCTACAAAGGGGAAGGCGCGCAGAAACGCGAGGCCGATCTCAGCTGGCGGGAGAAGCCGGTGGAGGATCGGCTGGTGCACGCGCTCGTCCACGGCATCGCCAACTACATCGAAGAGGACACCGAGGAGGCGAGGGCGAAGGCCGAGCGCCCGCTCCACGTCATCGAAGGGCCGCTGATGGCCGGAATGAACGTCGTCGGCGACCTGTTCGGATCGGGCAAGATGTTCTTGCCGCAAGTGGTGAAATCCGCCCGGGTGATGAAGCAGGCCGTCGCCTATCTCATGCCGTTCATGGAGCAGGAAAAGCGCGAGCTCGGCCTCGCCGATCAGCCGTCGGCCGGCAAGATCCTGATGGCGACGGTCAAGGGCGACGTGCACGATATCGGCAAGAACATCGTCGGCGTTGTTCTCCAATGCAACAATTACGAGGTCATCGATCTCGGCGTCATGGTGCCGGCGCAAGTGATCCTCGAGACCGCGCGCGAGAAAAAGGTCGACATTATCGGCTTGTCCGGACTGATCACGCCGTCGCTCGACGAGATGTGCCATGTCGCCGCCGAGATGGAACGTGAAGGCTTTGACCTGCCGCTCCTGATTGGCGGCGCCACCACCAGTCGCGTGCACACGGCGGTTAAAATCAGCCCGAACTACCACAAGAGCCAGGCGATCTATGTCACCGATGCGAGCCGGGCTGTCGGCGTGGTGTCGAGCCTGATGTCGCCAGACGAACGCCCCAAGGCGATTGCCAAGGTGCGCGAAGAATATCGCAGCATGGCGGAGTCTTACGCTCGCGGGCAGGCCGAGAAGCGGCGCCTCTCGCTGCAGGAGGCCCGTGCCAACAGGCTCAAGCTCGATTGGGAGGGCTATGTGCCGCCCAAGCCGTCCTTTCTCGGCACGCGCGCTTTTAAGAGCTACGACGTCGCCGAACTTGCCCGCTATATCGACTGGACGCCGTTCTTCAATACCTGGGAACTCAAGGGCACGTTCCCACGCATCCTCGACGACGACAAATATGGCGAGGCCGCGCGACACCTCTATGAGGACGCGAAAACCATGCTGAACCAGATCATCGAGGAGAACTGGCTCACCGCCAATGGCGTGGTTGGCTTCTGGCCCGCCAACGCTGTCGGCGACGATATCGAACTCTATACCGACGAGACGCGGTCGAAGCGCCTGGCCACGCTCCATACGCTTCGCCAACAGATGGACCGGGATGCGGCTAAGCCAAATCTTGCGCTCGCCGACTTCATCGCTCCGAAAGAGACGGGACTTGCCGATTATATCGGCGGCTTTGCCGTGACCGCCGGCATCGGCGAAGAAGATATCGCCCGACGGTTCGAACGCGCCAACGACGATTATTCGAAGATCATGGTCAAGGCGCTGGCCGACCGGCTGGCCGAAGCCTTTGCCGAAGCTTTACATGAAAAGGTTCGCCGCGAACTTTGGGGTTACGCACCGGACGAGACGTTCACCAACGAAGAACTGATTGCCGAAGCCTATAGCGGCATCCGTCCGGCGCCGGGCTACCCGTCTCAGCCCGAGCACACCGAGAAACGGACTCTGTTCGATTTGCTCGACGCGGAGAACGCGGCGGGGCTCAAGCTGACGGAGTCTTGCGCCATGTGGCCGGCGGCCGCCGTCTCCGGTCTCTATTTCTCACACCCCGAGTCGCGCTATTTCGGCGTCGGCAAAATCGGCCGCGACCAGGTCGCCGACTACGCGGCGCGAAAGGACTGGAGCGTGGCAGAAGCCGAGCGTTGGCTCGCGCCCATCCTCAATTACGATCCGAAGCTCTCGTCCGAAGCCGCAGCCTGACCGTTCAGGCGCAGACCGCCTCCCGGCTCGAGGCCGTGTCAAAATTTTTCAGCTTGCGAATAAATCGAGGCCCTTCGGCCCTAGATCATCCCGAGGATGAGAGCCGCGAGAAAGCCAAACGACACGAACGCAAAAATGACAGTCAAGGTGGCTGTTAAGTCCATCGGAAGCTCCTTTCCGATTGGAGGCGTGCCCTCTAGCCGTCCCCTAAAGTGTATGGGGGAGACCGGACATCGCCAAGACGATTCGGTGTTGCACCGCACAACGTTGACCCCGTTATCGTCTTGCCCACTGACAACGCGCCGGGGCGAATTTGGTTCATCGCCGCCAAAAAACCGCTGCCAATTTTTACGGGATCTGTTGAAAACGGGCGCGAAGAGGATAGAAAATGGCCGAAATGGCCGCTTAACAAATGCGGGTGCGTTGGGGAAAACTGGCCGGTTCGGCACAGTTTGGCCGTAACCGCAACAAAATCCGGGCGTTTCTGCCATGAATAGTCCGGCGCAGAGATATGTGAATAGCGGGGAAGAGGCTTGCGCCCCGAGGGGCTCGCCGCACATCAGAGGGACCTTAAGATGAGGATAGTCACCGTTTTAGGCCTCGGCCTCCTTGGCCTTTTCTATGCGCTTCCGGCGCAGGCCTTGACCATCTCCAACACTGACGCCGAGCCGCGCACCCTCACGATCACTGCTGGCGGCGACAGTACCGAGGTCACTATCGAGCCCCAAGCGTCGGCCGAGCCCGCTTGCGCGTCGGGCTGCACGATCGAGGTCGATAGCGGCGAGCAATATGAGATGGAAGGCGGCGAAGTGGTCGCCATCGAAGATGGCAACATCTTTGTCGATTCGGTTCCAGCGCAATAGAACCGCGCGTCTAACGCTCTACCGGCCGAACGATCACAAGCGCGAAGGTCTTGCGTTGGCTTTGCCGCTCATCGCCTGATGGGGGCCGCGCCCGCCTGCGAGATCATCGGACAGTCGAGCGTTTTCTCCAGCGCATCGACCAGCTCGTCCTCGGAATTGGCGCGACTAAAGATCCCGCGGTTCTCGTCCGCAAGACATTTGAGTTCGAACACGCTATGCCCTCCGGTCCACGAGAAGCCTGAATAGCGGAAGGCAATGACGTGGATCGTCAGCTGGTCGGAAAGAAGACGAAGCTGTTTGGCTAAGGCGCACGGCGACCGGCCACAGGTCTCCTCGCCGTCGGTGACAGCGACGATCACACCCGGCTTGCTGCGGTAGTTCAAGACTTCGGCGGCCTGTTCGACAGCCGACGTGAGCGGCGTCTTTCCGGCGGGTATCAAGCCGGTGACTGCGCGCATGATCGGCTTGAGAGCGTCCGTGGTCGGTTTGAGATCAAGTTTGACGTTGCATTGATTGTAAGGTCCGGGGCCGTAGGTAATCAGGCCGACGCGGCGGTGCGTGGTCGCGGTGGGTAGGACACGCGCGAGCGCGGCGCGAACCTCATCGATCCGTGGCCGCGAATTGGGGATGCCGAGCACCTGATTCCCAGACATCGAACCCGAGGCATCAAACACGATCATGGCGTCCTCGGTGCAAGGCGAGGGCTTAGGCTCTTCCGCGAAAGCTGGAGTGCCGGCCAAGAGACCAGCTAAGCCTATGATTCCGAAGCTGAAACCGACCCGCCAGACAACCCGGTTGCAAACGAGCAATCGAGACATTGCACAATTCTCCCGAAATGACCTGCCGACTTTACCGCAAGAAACGGGAATGCGAAGGGGTTTCGTTTGCCGCGGGCACGGTCTCCCCAGAAGGATCGCCGCAGCGTTTCCGCATACGGATTGGTTTCGCGGACCGGAAAAATATCTCGTCAGTTGGCTTTGCTATAGTGTTTGCGGTGGAAGGCTCTTTGGAGAAAGTGAGCCGTGGGCAGGAATCAGCACGTGGTCAGCCACGGCAACGGTTGGGCGGTAGAAGCCGAAGGTGCGTCCCAGCCCCACGCCGTCTTCAAGACGCAGAGCGAAGCCTGGGAGAAGGCAAAGTCGATGGCGCGAAAAGAGCGCGCCGCGGCGTTTCTGCATGCTCGAAACGGCGAGATCCGCGTGTGCAACACCTATGGC